>Ga0129314_1002448_pt1 | contig 10288 bp, 10 predicted proteins | sample O1111metagenome_FD_94431 | JGI IMG/M metagenome (GOLD analysis project Ga0129314, IMG submission 94431) | Orangutan individual fecal microbial communities from fecal samples from Wisconsin, USA - O1111 metagenome | ecosystem: Host-associated > Mammals > Digestive system > Large intestine > Fecal...
GATTTGATCTTCCCTCACCATGAAAACGAGATTGCCCAGGGCGAATGCTGCACCGGCAAGGAATATGCCCATTACTGGATGCACAACGGCTATATTAACGTGGATAATGTAAAAATGAGCAAGTCCAAAGGCAATTTCTTTACCACACGAGATGTGGCGGAGAAATACGGCTATGAGACAATCAAGCTGATGATGGTGCAATCGCATTACCGCAGTCCTTTCAACTATACGCTGGAAGTCATTGAGTCCTGCAAAAATTCTTTGGACCGCCTGTATAACTGCCGGGAGAAGCTGGAATTTGCGTTGGATAACGGCTTGGAGGAAGCCACTGAGGGAGAAGCGGAATTTTTGCAGAAGTTTGCCGCAGCGCAGGAGAAGTTCGTCGCCGCCATGGACGACGATCTGAACACTGCCGACGGCCTGACTGCCCTGTTCGATCTGACGCGAGACATCAACACCGCTTTACAGGTTCCGCGGTCCAAAGCACTGGCGCAAAAAGCTGCTGAACAGTTTGACGCGATCGCCGACGTGCTGGGTATTTTATATAATCGCAAAAAAGAAACACTGGATGCCGATATTGAGGCCTTGATTGAAAAAAGGCAGGCGGCCAGAAAAGCAAAAGATTTTAAAACGGCTGACGCTATCCGTGACCAACTGGCCGGAATGGGTATTACGCTTAAGGATACGCCGCAGGGTGTGCAATGGACCCGCGCGTAAAATAACAGGTATCAAAAAAGAGCCCCTTGGGGCTCTTTTTTCCTCTGAAAGGGAGAAAGGAGCTGCAGATGGAAAAGAAACTTTCTTTTAACGAAAACGCCGACAATTACAACCGCCTGCGTCCCCGCTACTGCCAGGAGCTGTTTGCGGACATCGCCGCATATGCCGGGCTGCAAGAGGGTGCGGCGGCACTGGAGGTGGGTGCAGGGACAGGGCAGGCTACCGGACCCTTTCTGGAGAGGGGCTGTCAGGTGACGGCGATAGAGCCGGGGGCGCAGCTGGCCGGGATTCTAAACCAAAAGCATCGGGAGAGCGCGAAACTTTCGGTGAAAAACTGTCTGTTTGAGGATTTTTCGGCGCCGTCCGGTTCCTTTGATCTGATATATGCCGGAACCGCTTTCCATTGGGTGCCGGAGGAAGCCGGATATCCCAAAGCAAAAAAATTGCTTCGTCCCGGCGGTACGCTGGCGCTTTTTTGGAACACGCCCGTCATCCAAAATCCGGAAAGCGATGCGATGCAGCCGGCATATCAGCGCTTTTTTCCAGATGAGAGCCGTCCTCCTCAATTTCCACAGGAGCGATTTGACAAACGGGAGGCGCTGATGCATAAATACGGCTTTTCCTTTGTGCAGCGCCACTATTACTACAAAGAGCGGATACTCACAGCAAAAGAATATATTCTTTTGCTGGATACCTATTCCGATGTCCGGATAATGGAGCCAGACAGAAAGGAGGCCTTTTTTCAGGAAATTGAAGAGGCGATTCTGGGCTGCGGCGGCATGGTCCGCATTCGGGATATTATGGATCTGCATCTTGGTAAAAATTTATAACGAAAAAGGCCGGGAACCCTTTGCGGTTCCCGGCCTTTTTCGTGGGCAGGCGGCCGACCTGAATCGATTTGTTTTACAATCAGCGCTTCGGAGGGTGATGCATGGATTTTGGGGTACGAGGTATCCGCGTTTTCGGAGCGGTCAGCGCAAAGCTTTCCTCGATGAGACGGCGAATATCTACGTCCTTTATGCTGCCATCAAGAATTATGCTGATCCAGTGCTCTTTGTTCATGTGGTAGGCGGGAACCACAGTGGAAAAGGTCCGCCGCCAAAAATCTACCCACATAGGCTGTGCTTTTACATTGATCCAGATATGATTTTCCCGTTCGAAAATCAGAGCAAAAATTTTTTGGTTGGCCCGATGCCGTATGGCTGTCCAGTTGAAATCATCAAAAGGATCATCCTCATAAACATCGGGCAGCTGAAGGCAGGCGGCAATGGCCTCCTGTCGGGTTGTCATGGGAAAAGCACTCCTTTTCGTTATTTTTTCCCGTCTTGCAGCGCCTGTAAAATTCCTTGATCCGCTGGACAAAAGTCGTACTGGCAAATCTGACCCGTGCTGATCCAGCGAATGGCGTTATGCTCTAGCAGCTGCGGCGTACCGGATTCGATTTTGGCGTGGAATAAAGTTAAATGGACGGTCAAATCCGGGTAGGTATGGATCAGTTCCATAAAAATATCTTCTACCTCTACCGTAACACCTAATTCCTCCTGGCACTCACGGATTAGTGCCTGCTCTTTGGTTTCGCCTGGCTCCACTTTGCCGCCGACAAATTCCCACAGCAGACCGCGGGCCGTATGAGCCGGGCGTTGGCAAATCAAAAAACGGCTTTCTTTCCAAATGAGAGCGGCTACTACTTCAGTCATCTTTTCTCTCCTTATTTTCCGCGCAGATAGGAAAGAATCTCTGTGGCATTGTCATCGGGTTTTACCTTTGGCATAGCTTTTTCAATCATGCCGTTTTCATCAATGAGGTAGGTGGTGCGCACTACTCCCATGCTGGTTTTGCCGTAGAGTTTTTTCTCCTGCCAAACGCCGTAAGCCTGGATTGCATGCAGTTCCGGATCGGAAAGCAAGATAAAAGGCAACTGGTATTTCTGGGAAAACTTTTGATGGGAGGACACCGAATCTTTGCTGATTCCGATCACCGTTACCCCCAGAGCGGCGTAATCTTCCCAAGCGTCGGCAAAGGCGCAGGCCTGGCGGGTACATCCGGGGGTGTTGTCTCGTGGGTAAAAATAAAGCACAACCTTTTTGCCGGCGAAATCAGACAGGGAGACAGGATGTCCGTTCTGATCCGGCAGGGTGAACAAAGGAGCTTTTTCCTTTTCTTGCAGCATTATCTTCTTCCTTTCTTACAAAAAACATAGGTGTTTTCATTGGAGAGTTCGGGTGAAAAACGAAAGTCCAGGCGATCAAACATCCTGGCTTGTTCCGGGGTTTGGCATCCATGCTCTGCCAAATAGCGAACCATCTCTCCACGCGCCATTTTGCAAAGGGTTGCCTTTTCCCGGATTTTCCCGTCCTGTTCCTCCACGAACACACAGGTGATCAGGCGAGTTTGAGCGGGCAGGTGAGGAATGACGCTGCGGCTGTACTCTTTTGACGCGAGATTTAAAATGACATCATCTTCCCTGCTCAGAGCAAGCGCCAAGGCGTCTGCCCAAAAAGCATACAGATCGGCGGCGCCGTCCACCGCCAGCTTTGCCTGCATTTCCAGCCGATAAGGAGCTACCCCGTCAAAGGGGCAAAGCAGACCGTAAAAACCGGACAGAATTCTCAAGTGTTCCTGAATATATTCCAGTTCCCCATAGGTAAAAACACCCGGCGCCATATATTGGTACTGAATTCCTTCGTAAGCCAAAATAGCGGGGGTGAGATTAGCGTACAGATTGATGCGGTGCAGCCGCTCATAGTTTTGGCGAGCCAGCGGTTCGCTGCATTTCCATAAAACGCGCAGCTGATCCAAGGACATAGTCAGAAGGGAGGACAAAAGCCGCTGGGTACAGGCAAGAAATAAGGGGAGATCCCGGCAGTCAAAACTGTCGGTGTCCACATTCATTTTTTTTGCAGGAGAAATGATAATTTTCATACGGAAAGGATCCTTCTGCTTCTTTTCAGACATGGTTTGTCCTGTTTTTTACGCGGCCGGAACCACGGGACAAAAGCATTCGCCCACCGTTTCCCACGGGAAAAGTTTTCATTGTGTAAATTATAGTAAAACCATGGGGGAAAGTCAACGAGCGGTCGCGCGCGGTACAGATGAAAGAATTTTTGCAAAAAACTTTTCGAAATCCTTGTTTTATGCTATGATATTTTTCGTACGACGAACAGAGAATGCAAAAAGAAGGATGTGATTGGATGATCCGGCGATTTATTCAATATTACAAACCCCAGAAAAAACTTTTTTTCTGGGATATGGCAGCTGCGTTTTTTATTGCGGTTTGCGATCTGTTTTATCCCATGATTACCCGTAATATGCTCAACGATTATATTCCAAACCGTCAGCTTCGGTTGCTTTTGATCTTTTCCGCGGCGCTGATTGCTATTTACTTTATTAAAATGCTGTTAAGCTATTTTGTCCAATATTACGGTCATATGGTGGGTGTTTATATGCAGGCGGATATGCGAAGGGATTTATTCCGCCATTTACAGAAACTGCCTTTTTCCTTTTTTGATGAAAATGAAACCGGTAACATTATGTCCCGCGTGGTCAACGATTTACAGGATATTTCCGAGCTGGCTCACCACGGACCGGAGGATATCTTTATCTCTTCGGTTATGATTATCGGTTCTTTTGTTTACCTTTCCAGCATTAATCTGCTTTTGACTGTCATTATTTTTCTGTTCATCCCCATCCTGGTGTGGTTTTCTCTGGCCATGCGCAAAAAGATGAATATCGCTTTTATGGAGAGCCGGCGCAAAGTAGCACTGGTCAATGCCACGCTGGAAAGCAGTATTTCCGGCATCCGGGTGGCGAAGGCGTTTACCAACAGCGCCTTTGAGGAAGAAAAATTCCAGAAGGGAAACGGAAAATTTGTCAAAGCGCGGGAGATGTCCTATCGGGCGATGGGACAATTTTTCGCGGGCACCGGTTTTATCACAGACATGTTCAATGTCGTGGTGATTTTGGCAGGCGGCGTTTTTACCTATCAAGGAATCATCAGCTATGGGGATTTTGCTGCGTTTATGCTGTTTGTCAACTTGTTTATCAATCCGGTGAAAAAATTAATCAACTTTATGGAGCAGTACCAAAATGGCATGACCGGTTTTCAGCGTTTCTGCGAGTTGATCGATCAGCCGGTGGAACAGGAGCGCTCTGATGCGGGCGAGTTGAAAAATGTGAAAGGCGAAATTTGTTTTGACCGGGTGAATTTTACCTATGATGACAGCAAAGAAGTTTTGCACGATATTAATCTGACCATCCAGCCCGGAGAAAAGTTGGCGTTGGTAGGTCCTTCTGGCGGTGGAAAATCTACGATTTGTCATTTGATACCCAATTTCTACAAATTAGACAGCGGAGAAATCCGGATTGACGGGACGCCGATTGATAAAATTACCTTTGCTTCGCTTAGAAAAAATATCGGTATTGTGCAGCAGGACGTATTTTTGTTCAATGGCAGTATTCGGGAAAATATCGCATACGGAGATCTGAGTGCCAGCGAGGAGCAGGTAGTGGAAGCTGCCAAGCGAGCCAATATACACGATTATGTGATGAGTTTGCCGGAAGGGTATGAAACGAATATCGGCGAGCGGGGAATCAAACTTTCCGGCGGGCAGAAACAGAGATTGTCCATTGCGCGGGTATTTTTAAAAAATCCGGCGATTCTGATTTTGGATGAGGCCACCAGCGCACTGGACAACACTACCGAAGCACTCATCCAAAACGCATTGGACGAGTTGTGTCAGGGACGCACTACTATTGTGGTGGCCCACCGGCTGTCCACGATCAAAAATGCCGACGAAATTGCCGTTATAACCAAAGGGCGCATTGCAGAAAAAGGATCGCATGAGGAGTTGTTGGCGCAAGGCGGCATTTATAAGGGGTTATATGAATCCCAGTTTAAGCCTGGTGTCGAAAACGATTGGATGGAATGATCGAATGATAGGAAAGAATAGCCGAAAATTTATAATAGCGCTGCAGGAGGGGAATCTGCCTGCGCTTTGGACGATACCGAAAGCAGACCTTCACAATCATTTTGTATGGGGTGGGGCGGGAGTATATCCGGCGAAAAACAGAAATTGGCATCTGCTCATGCAAAAGCAGGAACCCCTCTATGATCAATAAAACCAGGAGAAGCTGCAAGAATAGTTTGCCAGTGCGTCGATGCAGAAACGATAGAAGCCGCTTTTGTACAGGGCAAAAACGGCAGTGAAACAGTCTGTATCTAAATGAAAAAAGGTGCCCGGAGCAAAACGCTCCGGGCACCTTTAAAAAATGGTACAATACCTCAAAACCGAAAACAGACAAAAAAATGCCGCCCCCACTATTGCAGGAACAGCACCCCTGGTGGACGATAAGGGACTTGAACCCCTGACCTCCCGCACGTCAAGCGGATGCGCTACCAGCTGCGCTAATCGTCCATATCAAAATGACAAATGCTATTATAGCCGATTTTCCTTGAAAATGCAAGAAGATTTTGAAAATTTTTGAACAAAATCCAAACTTTTTGTCTCTTGATGGGAAATCCCGCCGGGATGTTGTCTCGAAAATTTGTTTGTGCTATAATAATCACAATTATGCGGATTCGTTGGATCTGCTGTGGGCCAGCCCTTGCGGCGGATGCTGAAGAAGTGGCCGCGGCCAGGTCTACACCGCAGGAAACAGGACGCGTAAATACGCGGGACAGGCAGGGAAAATGCTGATTTTAGGGATTGATCCCGGATATGCCATTGTAGGCTACGGGCTGTTGGAATATCAAAACAATCGATTTCGTACAGTAGATTATGGAGCTATTACCACGCCTGCTGGGATGGATTTTTCCCAGCGGCTGGAACGGATTTACCAGCAGATGCAAATGCTTTTGACCCAATACCGGCCGCAGGCGATGGCAGTGGAAAAGCTGTATTTTCAAAACAACCAGAAAACCGCTATTGATGTGGCGCAGGCCAGAGGCGTGATTCTGCTGGCGGCGCAGCTGCAGGGAGTGGAGACTTTTGAGTATACGCCGCTGCAGGTAAAATCATCGGTGGTGGGTTATGGGCAGGCGGTAAAGAAACAGGTGCAGGAGATGACCCGCATCCTGCTGCATCTGGATGCGGTCCCCAAGCCGGATGATACGGCCGACGCGCTGGCGATTGCGATTTGTCACGCCCATTCGTCCGGATCGCTGATGAACCGGCTGAAACAGTACCAGTAAAAAGGAGGAAGCGCCGTGTTTTATTATGTGCGGGGAAAGCTTGTTCATGTGGAAGAGGGAATGGCTGCGGTAGAATGTGCCGGTGTGGCCTTTGCACTGAAGACCACAAACAATACCCTTTCCAAGCTGCCGGCATTACAAACAGAAGTGACGCTGTATACTTATTTTTTGGTGCGGGAAGGCGCGATGGAACTGTATGGCTTTTACGATCAGGGAGAGCTGAACTGTTTCCAGATGCTTTTGACCGTTTCTGGCGTGGGACCAAAAGCGGCGCTGGCGATTTTATCCCAGCTGTCACCGGAAAAGTTTGCCCTTTGTGTGGCTACAGGGGATGTCAAATCCATCACCCGTGCACAGGGAGTAGGGCCGAAACTGGCCCAGCGGCTGATTTTGGAACTCAAGGACAAGGTACAGAACGAGCAGATTGCCAAAGGGGTAGGGATGGATCATATCCCGGCTCCGGCCGTGCTGACTGGCGCCAATGTGCAGGAGGCGATCAGTGCCCTGGTGGTGCTGGGATATACCCAATCGGAAGCGGCGTCTGCCATGGCGAAGCTGGACGCTTCGCTGCCGGTGGAGGAATTGATCCGGCTGGGACTTAAGATGATTGCCACTGGGAAGTAAAAGCGGATTGGGCCAGAAGAAGGAGGAGGGGAAGCATGGAAGAAGAAATGGATTTTGAAAACCGGATCCTGACGCCGGAGTATGAACGGGAGGATTCGGATATTGAAGGATCCCTGCGCCCCAAAACCCTGCAGGAATACATCGGCCAGGAAAAAGCAAAGGAAAATATGTCGATTTATATTGAGGCGGCCAGAATGCGGGGCGAGCCGCTGGATCATGTACTGCTGTACGGTCCGCCCGGCTTGGGAAAAACCACTTTGTCGGGCATCATCGCCAACGAAATGAACGTGAATCTGCGCATTACCTCTGGTCCGGCCATTGAAAAGCCGGGAGATCTGGCGGCTCTTTTAACCAATCTCGGGGAAAATGACATCCTGTTTATTGATGAGATTCACCGGCTGTCGCGTGCGGTGGAAGAGGTGCTTTATCCAGCGATGGAGGACTATGCGCTGGATATTATCATCGGCAAAGGCCCGTCAGCCAGGTCGATTCGGATCGATTTGCCCCATTTTACACTAGTAGGAGCCACCACCCGGGCAGGCCAGCTGACTGCGCCGCTTCGAGATCGGTTCGGTGTGATTCTGCGCCTGGAGCTGTATACGACCGAAGAACTGGCCCAGATTATCCGGCGCAGTGCTGGAATTTTGGGGATTCCTTGTGACCAAGACGGTGCAGTGGAACTGGCGAAACGCAGTCGGGGTACCCCCCGTATTGCCAACCGCCTGTTAAAAAGAGTGCGGGATTTCGCACAGGTTATGGGGGATGGCACCATTACCTTGACGATTGCCAAGCAGGCGTTGGATCGGCTGGAGATCGACGGATTAGGCCTGGATGCCACTGACCGTCGGATGCTTTTGACCATTATCCGCAATTATGGCGGCGGCCCGGTAGGGCTGGAAACGCTGGCGGCGGCGATCGGGGAAGAGGCGGTGACACTGGAGGATGTGTACGAACCGTATTTGATGCAGATTGGTTTTTTAAGCCGCACACCCAGAGGACGCTGTGTTACCCCCATGGGATACCGGCATTTGGGAATTGCCGCCCCGGGAGAAGAAAACGGCGACCAGCTGAAACTGGATTTCTGATAAAGGAGAAAAACGATGGGGAAACTGTTTGGAACAGACGGCATCCGTGGGGTTGCCAATAAGGAATTGAGCGTTGATTTAGCCATGGAGGTGGCACAGGCCGCAGGTACGGTCATCAAAGAAAAAATCGGTCGTAAGCCGCGCTTTGTCATCGGGCGGGATACCCGTCTGTCCTCCAGCATGCTGGAATCTGCCATGGCAGCGGGCCTTTGTTCGGTCGGCTGTGACGTGCAGATGTTGGGCGTTGTGCCAACGCCGGCAGTGGCCTATCTGGTGCGGAAACTGGAAGCCGACGCGGGAATCATGCTCACCGCTTCCCATAATCCGTTTATGGATAACGGCATCAAAATCATCAGCGGCACCGGTTTCAAACTTTCCGACGAAGAGGAGGAGGAGATTGAGGCTATTATCATCGACAACGAGCGGGTGCCTCCAAAAGCGGCTCCGGAAGAGATTGGGATGGTGACCGCCGCATTTGACACAGTGGATCAATATATGGATTATCTGGTCAGTTTGGGAGAGGGATCCCTTTCCGGCATGAAAGTCGCACTGGATTGCGCCAACGGATGCGCCAGTGTTACAGCGCCGCAGATTTTCCGGCGGTTGGGAGCCGAGTGCCATGTGCTGCATGCAGAACCTAATGGGTTGAACGTAAACCGGGACTGCGGCTCCACCCATATGGAAAAGCTGAAAGAATATGTCAAGACGCACGGATGCGATGTAGGCTTTGCTTTTGACGGGGATGCAGACCGCTGTTTGGCGGTGGATCGAAATGGAAACCTGGTGGATGGCGACGTGCTGATGGCCATTTTTGCGCTGGACATGAAAAAACGTGGAAAGCTGAAAAATAATGGCTTGGTAGTAACGGTGATGTCCAATCTTGGCCTGTTCCATTTTGCGAAAGAACATGATATTACAATGCCAACGACGAAAGTGGGGGACCGGTATGTGCTGGAAACCATCATTCGGGACGGTTATTGTCTGGGTGGAGAGCAGTCGGGCCATATTATCTTTTTTGATGATATGACCACAGGCGACGGGCAGCTTTCGGCGGTACATTTGCTGAGTATTCTGGCGCGGGAGAATAAGCCGCTGCACGAGCTGTGCCGTATTATGACAACCTATCCGCAGGTACTGAAAAACGTGCGTGCTGACGATGAGCTCAAAGCGTCTTTGTGGGAGCTGGACGATTTGTTTAAAGAGATGGATGACCGCTTGGGCGATCAGGGGCGGGTGCTGGTTCGGCCCTCCGGTACGGAGCCGTTGGTGCGGGTGATGGTAGAGGGTGCCGATTATGACCAGATTGAGGAAATTGCCGGGCTGATCGCAGCTGCCATCGAAGCCAGACAAAACTAGGAGGCTGCACTATGAGGATTGCCGATCAGTGGAAAGATTATGAAATTATAGATACCTCCGGCGGGGAAAAGCTGGAACGTTGGGGCGATGTGCTGCTGATCCGCCCGGATCCTCAGATCATCTGGAATACGCCCAAAACGCATTCTGCCTGGAAAAAGGCAGATGCCAGATATATCCGCTCCAATGCGGGCGGCGGCAGCTGGCAAAATCGAACCTTGGACAAAAAAGAATGGAAAATTCGATATGGGGGGCTGACCTTTAAGGTCAGCCCCACCGGATTCAAACATACGGGACTGTTTCCGGAGCAGGCGGTAAA
>Ga0129314_1002449_pt1 | contig 10287 bp, 20 predicted proteins | sample O1111metagenome_FD_94431 | JGI IMG/M metagenome (GOLD analysis project Ga0129314, IMG submission 94431) | Orangutan individual fecal microbial communities from fecal samples from Wisconsin, USA - O1111 metagenome | ecosystem: Host-associated > Mammals > Digestive system > Large intestine > Fecal...
TCCCATATATTCGTATCCTTTCTGTGTAAAAGAATATGTACACATTATTACAATAGCACAGTATACCACAGGAACGTGTCTAATGCAAAAGAAATTCTGTAAACAATTTGCCTGAGACGGCAGTTTTGATTTACACTCTTAGTGCAAACGTGTAGCGCTGTTGCTCTGCACGAAATTTAACTAAGTGAGGTATTTCAAAATGCGTATCAAGGTCTATGGCAAGGCACATCTGGAGGGCATTGCCAAGAAAACCGGCAATCCCTACAACTTCAATCAGGTACATTTCCTCGGCAAAGCTCGCGGTGTCGAGGGTCTGGCGGCGCAGACGCTGGCGCTTGACCCGTTCGACTACCCTATTGACCGTATCGAGGTCAACCGCGAGTATGACGTGGAGTTCGACAATCGCGGCTATGTGGTCGGCTTCTCTCCTGTAAAGTAAGTCTCTCCTTTCTTTTCCATGCCCCTTTTGCATCTGCCCGCCCGCGAGGGCGGGCCGTTGCAGGGGGGTCAGTATTACCCCCCTGCAACTTCCCTCTAAACTTCTAAAAAAGTTTATTTCTTCACAAAGGTGGTCTTATGGCACAGGCGGCTTCTGTTAAATGGCTAATAACCATCAATAACCCCTTGGAGCATGGCTTTGACCATGCCCGTATTAAGGCGGCTGTCCTCGATTTGCCGTCTTTGGTCTACTGGTGTATGTGTGATGAGCGGGGGGATGAGTGTGACACTCTCCATACTCATGTTTATGTTTATGCTTCTCACGCTCTTACGCACATGCAGGTAGACGCACGTTTCCCCTCGTTCCACCGCGATATAGCCCGTGGCAAATCCTCTGAAAATCGCGCCTACGTTCTCAAGGACGGCGAAAAGTTCAATAAACAAGCTGACGGCTCGTACTCCTACAAGGACACTGGCGGTCACCTGCACGAAGGTATTAACTTCTCTGATACGTTCGAGGAGGGCGGTGAATTGCCCGACGAAAGGCAGGGCAAGAGCCGCGACGCTGACAAAATCGTTGACCTTATCAAGTCAGGCGCGAGTAATGAGGAAATCGTGGACGCTGTTGCGTCCTCGTACCGTGACCTCGAAAAGATAGAACGTGTCCGCTCCATGTATCGTGATGCGCAATTCAAGGATACTTGGCGCGAGTTGGAAGTAACCTACATATTCGGCAAGACCGGCAGCGGCAAGACCCGCTCCGTCATGGACAAGTACGGCTATTCCAACTGCTATCGCGTGACCGACTATAAGCACCCGTTCGATACCTATGACGGACAGGACGTTATTATCTTCGAGGAATTTCGCGGTGGTCTAAAGCATGGCGATATGCTGAATTATCTGGACGGCTATCCCCTGCTTCTCCCGTGCCGTTATTTCAACCGCCAGGCGTGTTATACCAAAGTGTTCATCATTACCAATATTCCCCCAGATGAGCAGTATTTGAACGTAGACAGGGAATCGCGGCAAGCGTTTTACCGGCGTATCCACAAGGTACTGCGTTACGGCGATTGCGGTCGTATCTATGAGTATACCGGCGTAGATGCGTACTTGAAAAACCGTGACACGGACGACGACTATATAACTGTTGAATTGTGAGGTTTGAAGTATGAATAGAGTTGTAATTTCTTTCGGTGAGTTCCTTTCTTTCGCGGACGAGTTTGCTGACCGTCTGGACGCTCTCAATGTTCCGGAGGACGTGGCTGCTGATATCCCCGTTATCTTTGAGATGGACGAGGACGGCAACGGCAAGGTGTCTATGCCCGTCCCGCTGCGCTATTCGAGAGGTGGTCGCCGTGTACAGTGATACTTACCGGCTGAAAGACCTGCTTGACGGCTTGCAGACCGTGAAAGACCAGTTGGAAATGATGGGATACCCTTATCCCGTCAGCGCCGACTTTAAGGTAACTATCACTAACTGCAAGGGTGAGCCGAAGTTCAGCGTTTCGATGCCTACCGTGAGGGTGTGACCATGTTCAGGCGCTTCAAGTTCTGGCTTACCTGTCGCCGTTATTGTTGGTGTCGCCGTTTCTGTCCCACCTGTCGGCACTTTGAGGTATGTTGTGAATTATACCTCTCGGAAGTCTCTGAAATCCCGTGGAAGATGCCCACCGTGTGAGTGTAGCTCGGATAACCGCCCGTTCAAGGGCGGTTATCTCAGGGTGTGTCTTTGAATATGCACTTTCAAATTTATGCCTACCTGTACCGCCGTGCTCGCCGCTGGTGGTATCGGCTTAGGAGGAAAAAGTACATGGCTATGAAGCATTTTGACCATTTCAAATGGTGCGTCATTGGCGGCTTTGCCTATGCGCTCGGTCGCTTTCTGTTCAACTATCTGAAAGCTTTTATGTGATTCCACTGCGGGGTGGTGTAACGGTAACATACCGGTTTCGTTGTCCGGCGCTGCAAGTTCGATTCTTGCCCCCGCATCCAAAATTCTAAAACAACGAGGTATCGTCATGATTCAGTTTCTCATCACCGCCGCTATTGTGCTGGTGTTCGTGTTCATCCTTGTGCTGCTCGGCTCTGGTATGCTGTGGGTGGTTGTCAAGGTTTTGCGCTCCCTGTTCCCGCACAGATTCAAGCCCGGTAAAAAGCGCGAAAAGGACGAGGTATAATACCCCGTCCCCGCATATTCCCCGCGCCTGTCTCTGCGGTGTTTTTACCGGCGGTAAAAAGATAAATCCCCCGCCTTGTGGCGAGGGATTAGGGTTAGTCTTTCTTGGCTTTCAGTTCCTTTCGGAGTGCTTCAAGCTCATCAATTAGGATTTGTTGGTTTTGTTTTGTGTTTCGTAGTCCGTTTAAGTTCATGATTGTATTCGCAATTACCCCAACGATAACGATGCACCAGCCGATAAGTTCAATTCGTGACATTGTATATTGTCCTCCGTTTTTTCTTCATTCTATCATGCGAAAGGTGGTTGTCAAGTGTGAAAAAGTTCTGCAAGGGTTTGATAGCCGCCGTTTTGTTTGTGGCTGTTGCGCTTTCCAGCGTAGTTACTTCTTATGCTTCGGCCGCCGCTATTGGTTCCGCTATCAAGGATATTGCGGGGAGTTCTACCAAGTGGGCGATTACCCTGTAAAAACCAACGAAGGTGAGGACGAGTTGGTAGCCGCAAAAAAATACTTGGATTCTGTTTGGCGTCCGTTAGACAGCACGGACGGTACGGTTGAGGTTACATATCAGACACTATCTGATGTCTTGGCGGATCTCAATATGAACGGCATCCCTTGTCAACTCAAGCAGCTGCGGGGCGCTGGCCCTGTTGGATATGTCATTGTCGGTGCTGGTACTGCCCCTATTCTTGATGGCTATGGCAAATATTACTTCTCGAACAAGTACTTTACCAACACGGCGGGCGCTATTTTTCGTGCGGATAAGGATTCCGGCGGCGGTACTGTAAATAACACCTATAACTACAATCATACGACTGTCGGCGGGTCGTCTGTTACTCCGTCTACAAAGCCTCGTCCTGGCGGCAGTGTGTCCTCGGTTGTTACTGACCGGGAGCTGCAAGAGCGTATTTATCATAGTGTCGATTCTCTCTACCAATATATGTCACTTATAATTGATTGGTTGAGATTTGTTGACCAGGATATTTGTAGAATTTTTAAGCACTTAAATGATAACGTGGTCCCCGCTTTGGAGGCCATTAACAATAATATCATTTCGTTTAAGAACAGTGCAGTTTCTTCGTTGCATGTTGCTTGTTCTGTTTTGTCGGATTCCTACGATGTCCAATTCAATTTGCTTGGTGTGGCAAGAAGTATCTATTCCAACGTCTCCGGCATTGCCTCCCACCTCGACAGCGTCATATCTAACGGCGTTGTTCAGGTCGGCTCTGCTTCTCTGGAAGCCCGGTTGGACAAGCTGATATCCATGTATAGCAAGGTCAATAGTGTGGTACTGGATACCGCCGCAATTAACGGCGGTCAGATTAAGGCTGCTGTCGGCGGCGAGTTGGATGACGTTATGTTCTGGGGTCTGTCCGGCAAGGCCTCTAATCGCTTTGAGGTTAGCCCCTTGCAATATACACTGAACGGTGCAGTTGAAAAGTTTTCGGATATCGTGCTGCGTGGTTTCTCCCTTGGTTCGTCTATCCCCGATACCATCAATGCTGATGATGCTTTGTTGTTGGCCGGTGTCTGGCAGACGGGCGGTAATACGTTCCGCATCTCGGATACTTATAATGCCGCTACCGGCGAGTATGTTCAGCGTATAAAGAGTTTTACATTGGATGGTTCTGAGCGGTGGCAGATGTATGATAAAGGCAACGGCGTCTTTCTGTTCCGCTGCGTAAATCTTCCGCTTGATGATTTGCCGGAGAGCCGTTTTGGTATGTCCTCCGCTAACGGTTGGACGAGTAGCCCGTGGCGTGCAGCCGCATTTGCCGCCGCTGCCAATGATGCTGCGGCAAATTATGTGAATCAGTTCTGTATTTATCGCAGTTATGTTGGTTTCCTTTCTAAGCATTATTCCAGTCTCGATGCATGGAAGAAGTATCTTGGCGATTTATCTGCTGCCGGTACGCCCATGGAAATTTGGTATGTGCCGCGCTCCGGCGCCGTCAGCACTACGCTTGACCGAAGCACCATCGCCATTCCGGAGGGTGATAGCACCATTACCTGTGACCGTGTCCGTATCACAGGTAAGTATGAGACGTATGACAGCTACACCCAGACGGCGGATATTATCGCTGCTATCAACGGCATTCCGGTTTTTGACGATTCTGCCGTTGTGGACGCTATTGTCAATCTTGAAAATGCACTTTCAAAGCCGTCCGCTACTGTTACCGCTGATTTGACAGAGGTGACAACTCGACTGGATACACTGATTGAAAGCTCTGCGTCTAAGGTCGAAAATGTTACCGTCAATATCACGGAGGACAACGACGCTTTTAATGTGTTCTATGTGACTACGGACGGCGGCAACAAAAAGCCGGTCGGTGAGGTCGCCGGTGATACGCTTTCCGCTTCTGGCAAGCTGTTGAATTTCCTGTATAAGCTGTGCTTTGAGGGCGCTCTTTCAAAAGCTGGTGAGAGTATCGATACTATGAGCAGCTTCTATTTTGATACCGGCATTGGAACGGAGGGGAGCGTATGGGATTGATTTCTAATTTGATTCTTGTCCTTACGGATATTGGCAACTTCTTCTCCTTTTGCCGTGACTTCTTTGATGCGCTCCCGTTTGCGGTAAAGCTGCTGGTATATTTTGTGTTCGGTATCTTTCTGCTGTTTGGTCTTATGCGTATCATCTTGAAAGTAGGTGGCTAAGTGGTAGATTTAATTCTCGCTACTTTCAAGTGGCTGCCTACGCCCCTGTTCCTACTGGTGTCGGCTGTCCTCATGTTCTTCTTTATCTTTGTAGCGGTGTCTGTTCTTATCGCCGTTTACAAGCTGATTCAATTTCTTATTGGTGTCTTGGGCGGTATTCTGGGAAAGGTGGTGTCACTCTTTGTCTGACTTGATGGCCTGTATTCGGATGTTCATTTCTAATGCTTGGAAGTTCTTTCAGGTAAATGTACCCGGCACTAACTTCTCCTTTGCCGTTCTGACGATTGGCCTATTGCTTGTCCCGGTCAGTCTGTCTTTCCTGTCCCTTGCTCTTGGTTTCCCCGTGGGGAATGTGGATAGTGCGTCTGCGTCCTTTGGTACACGGGGTAGTAGAAAGTACAAGGTTTCTTCTGCTCGCAAAAATGATGTGAGGTAATTGCTATGGATTTTGAAAATACACTTTCAACCGTTGATGAGGTCGATACCGTTCCCGCTGTGGATGCCGGTGCAGATACCGGCGCGGACAACGGCTCTCAAGTTATCGTTGTGCAGGGCGAGCCTGCCGCCTCGCCGCAGCAGTCCACCATGCTTGACCCTCCTACGCTGGAAAGCGCTGGCTTGCCCTATGTGGTTCGCTCCGTGTTCGGCAGCTACCATCAGCGTACCCAGACTGTGACCACGGTGGAGGCGGACGGCTCTACCACGTCCTCTATCGAGCCGGTTAACGGTCTTGCCGGTCTTGACTGGTATTGGCTCTCCGGCGTATTCCTGTTTTCTCTCGTCCTGTGGAGCTTCTTCCGCTTTTTAGGGGTGGTGTTCAAACGATGACAGAAATGGTTGATTTTTGCACCGCCATTCTTGGCGCTATCTGTGACTTTCTCATTGAGCCGCCTATCTTCTATCTGTTCAGTCTAATTTGCTTCGCCGTTATCGTTGGTATTGTGCGCAGCTTACTTAGAAATCACTAATGAAAGGAGCGTTGCCGAACGACTGAGGTTGCTGCTGTCACTGTCAGCTCTCTGCTGACCTCCATCGGTACTGTGTTCACCGCCGTCATTGGCTGGGTCGGTACTGTGGCGAAGACCCTTGCGGGCGAGCCTATCTTGCTGCTTGCTTGTGTGGCTATCCCCCTGTGTGGTCTGGGCGTTGGTATGTTCAAGCGTCTGCTGTCTGCTCGCGCTTGATAGCTCCCGCGCTCCCCAAAATCTAACGAAAGGAATTGCGTATTATGGCTGAAATCATTTCTTCCATTACCAGTGTGTTCACCGCCGCTATCGGCTGGGTCGGCACTGTGGCCTCCACTATCGCCGGTCAGCCCATTCTGCTGATCTCCTGCGTGGCTATCCCCCTGTGCGGTCTGGGTGTGGGTATGTTCAAGCGTCTGCTGTCTGCCCGCGCCTGACAATAAAAAAGAGGGGGTGTGCGTGCGCTCACCGCACACCCCCTCTTGAATCTACACTTTCAAGAATGGTGATGCTATGAAAATCAATTTCCCCAAGTTGAAGCCCCGTGCTAAGCCTGTGGCGCTCTCTCTGTACTTCGGAATCCCCGGCGCTGGTAAATCTACCTTTGCCGCCTACCTTGCCAAAAAGGACATGAAAAGAGGCCGTAAGGTCTGGTCTAATTTTGGCATTACCGGCGCTATGAAATGCGAAAAATCCGACTTCGGCAAATACATGATGACCGATGGCCGATTGATTATTGACGAGGCCGGTTTGGAATATGATAACCGCAAGATGGCTATGACCAACGATGAGATTTATTTTTTCAAGTATCATCGTCATTACCAGTTGGACGTGGACTTTTTCAGTCAAGGTCTTGACGTAGATATCAAGATTCGTAAGCTGGCTCGTCATATCTATCTTATCAAGCCTTCTCTGCTCCCGTTCTTCATCAAGCGCAAGGAGATAGGCCGCAAGGTCGGTATCAACGACATGACCAAGGAAATTTGTGACGAGTATTTCTTCGTCCCGTTCATTGCCGGTGGCACGAAACTGATTTTCTGCCCGCCCCTCTGGAAACTGTTCAATACGCTTTCCCGGAAGCCTCTGCCCGAAAAGGAATGGGAAGTCTGGTAAACGCCCCCGCCCTACGGCTGGGGCTTTTCCTTTGCCCTCTGAGCTTCGATAGAAACAGGGGGTATACGAATATACCCCCTGCGTCTACCGTTGCTGTTTTTACCCACGGTAAAGGACTATCCGCAAATCTCGTACCCGTTGCGTTTCATCCATGCCGCCGCTTGATGCTCCTGCGCGAAAGTCCGGCTCTTGCGCTTCTGTCTGTCCCGCCCTTGCAGCGTCTGCCCGCTGGCTGCCTGTATCTGATACCGTACCTTGCCGTGCTTGGTGACTACGTTGTAATACACGGCCTGTCCCTGCTGATTGATGCCTTTCATATCCTGTCCCTTCTCCCCGTGTAGCCGGTAGGTCAGCTTTTGAAAATGCACTTTCAAAGTGCTTGTTTGTCCTCGTCTTTCAGCCAGATCTTGACGGTGATGCTCTCGGCGTTCGGGTGCGTGAATTGATACGCTTCTACCCACCTCGGAATATCTGCCAGCGGCATTATCGGGTAGTGCTGCGTTCTGTTGTTCGCCCCCGGAAAGTAGCACCGGATACTCATTGCATAACTCGGCTTTGCTTTCGCCATTACTCCACAACCTCCATTTTCTCCATGCAGTCCCCGCAAATCAGGTTGACCGCCTTTGTTGCCCGGACGCTGTTCTTGCAGCAGGGACATACATATTTCCGTGTGCTGCTGCGCTTCGGCGGCTCTGTGCTGCCGCCTGTCTGTGTGCCGCCGTTCCCGGCCTTGCCGCCCGTACTGGCTGGCGGTGTCCAGCCGCCGCCGCGATTCATCATGATTTCAGACCAGCCCTGCGCTATGATGTAGTCAATCAGGCTTTCGCTCGGCTCTGTGATAGTCCACCCATAGGTGGGGTGATGCTCGATAATCAGCCCCCGCCGCTCTGCTTCTTCCTTGAATCTCTTGTTGTGGTAGGTGTTCCCCCGGCTGCAATCCTGTACCCCGTGCGCAAGGTTGTACAGGTGTACCGCCTCGTGCATGATGGTTGCAACGACATTCTCGATGGGCCGTTGCAGCGTCTCCGCTCCTATGTTCAGCTCGTGCCGCCGTTCCTCGCCCTTGCTCTTCCAAATCTTGGATACGGTTACATGACCGTATGCTCTCGGCGTACTCTGGATGGTAATAATAGGCTCTTCCAGCTCCCCGCCGAACCAGTCTGCATTGATGGCGCGGAAAATCTTCTCAAGGTATCCCGCTGTTCTGCTTGTCTTGATGGTGTCTTTCATGTGTGTACTCCTTTCCTTGTCCTGTGCATTTCCGCCCGCGCCCGTGGCGCGATAGATTTGCTTCTTAGATTCGAGCCTGAGCTGCTATGTGATTGGGCGGATTTGCTTTTTCCGTTCGGTATGATATGTTGCGCCCTCGCGGTCGGCGTGATCTCAAGGGCGTCTCGAATAACCCTTCCGCTATTCGATTTGCCCCTTGAGTTCTCGCCGTCGCCGCGAGTTAGGGCGCATCATATCAGAACGGAGAAAGCATTTTCCGCCATCGCATCTGCGATGCGATACCTTGCAGTAAAGAATTTTCCGCCGTCCCCCGCAAGGCGGAAAATTGTTTTCTGATAATCCTTCGTCCCGCCGCAGCGGAAAACGCCGCACTTGCAGTCACGCAAAAAGTGTGGTAAAATAAGCAAAACGAAACGCCAAGGGTATAAAACCCTCGGCGTTCGTTGCATTTATAGGACTTTTGAATCTACACTTTCAAAAAGGAGGACAGCATGAAAAAGTATCGTCGTCTTGACTGGCCTGACCGCCTTTGCATTGAGGCTATGTATAACAATGGCAGCTCCTGCGTCTGTATTGCCCGATACCTCGGCTTTGCCCCATCCTCCATATATCGTGAAGTCAAGCATGGTCTGTATGAACATCTGGGCGCTGAAACTACGAAAAGGCCGTGGCGCTACTCTGCGCAAATCGCACAGGACTACGCAGACTATCAGGCCACCTCTAAGGGCGCTGATATAAAGCTGTCGAACAATTATAGCTATGCGGATGAGATAGCCCAAAAAGTCAGGCTGGGTGTTTCGGTTGATACTATCGTGAATATCAAAAAGCGAAACGGTGAATGGACGGTCAGCACGACCACGCTGTACCGCTACATAGACCGTGGCTATATCCCCGGTGTGACCAGTAAGCACCTCCCGGAAAAGCCCCGCCGTGCTAAGCGCGGGTCAAGCACTGTCAAGGCTGTCCGCGCTCCTAAAGGCTTGCCCATAGACCGCCGCCCTCCGCTCATAGACGAAAGAAAGGCTTTCGGTCATTGGGAGTTTGATTCCGTCATTGGTAACGCCAAGGGGCAGAGACAATCAATACTCACATTGACCGAACGCAAGACCCGCTATGAGATTATCTTCCGCGCCGCTGCTAAGACCAGCGCCGCCACCGTTGCAGCCCTCAATAAAATCATCCGGCAGTTCCCAAGAGGCACATTCCAGACTATTACCGTAGATAACGGCTCGGAATTTCAGGATTGTCGCGGTATGGAGCATGACCCGCAGGGTATTAAGCGCCTGACGGTCTACTATGCCCATCCGTATAGCTCGTGGGAGCGTGGCACGAACGAGCGCAATAACCGTATCGTTCGCCGCTACTTTCCGAAAGGCAAAAGCCTTGCAAAAGTCACGCAAAAACAGTGTGACGCAGTAGCGGCGAGTATAAACGCCATGCCCCGTAAGATTTTAGATTGGCATACCGCCCAAGAGCTTTTTGAACAGGAAATCGCAAACCTCATGAATCAGCCATAAATATTTTTTTCATAGATTTTTCGCAATGGGCTTGACAATCTTCCGCCTGAGACGGCAGACAAAGGGGTAGTTTTTCGGTTGTACAGACCGGGAAATTGTGGTATACTGCGCCTATATAGCTTATGAAAAGGAGTTTCTGCCATGAAGCTGAGTTTTTACGGCGCTGACCAGTGTGTCACCGGCAGCTGCCA
>Ga0129314_1002452_pt1 | contig 10275 bp, 7 predicted proteins | sample O1111metagenome_FD_94431 | JGI IMG/M metagenome (GOLD analysis project Ga0129314, IMG submission 94431) | Orangutan individual fecal microbial communities from fecal samples from Wisconsin, USA - O1111 metagenome | ecosystem: Host-associated > Mammals > Digestive system > Large intestine > Fecal...
GAATGATGATACGCTTGCCAAATCTTAGGATTGTTTTGCATCACTTTTTGATAAAATATATCCGCATAACTGACTTTAAAGATCATTAATTCTTTATAAAAATTGATAAAGTCAGATAAGTAGTCGATGGTTCTTTTACTGACCGATCCTTCAATATTAAGTAAATAATAAAAATGAGTAAGAAAAGTTTCAATTTTCTTAGGCATGATTGTCTGGCGATTAGTATCTGTTGTAAAGAGCAAGCCGAAATAGGAACTTAAGACATTTGCTACATTATTTCTAGTTACATTAAACTTATATTTTTGACTCATCAACGTTGTAAAGACCGTATCTTTTTGAATTACTGTTAAAAGCTCAGTGACAACCATTTCTTTATTCTCCAACTCATCTTCCGGTACAAAGTGTTTGTGACCTATACGAATGATCGAAAGAAAAATGTAATACACCGAATAAATAATTTTAGGAGCACTAGCCGTTTTATTTTGTGCTTTGAGACACCTACGTATTAATTGATAGATAGAATCAAAATAAGCAAACTCTTGTATTCGATACATCTCTTTAAACATGCATGCAAATAAACGTCTAATTTCCGTTTCATTGCCAACTACCATTAATTTTGCTTGTAAATCGATCTGAATATTTATGGTCTCTGTATAAAAATAATTGTTTATTTTTGACACAATCCTGCGAATACTTGTTTTACTCAAAAATAAAGATTGAGAAATTTCAGTTAGTGTTGGTTCGTATATGACTATGTATTTTAGTATTTTGACATTAATTGAATTATTCAGTATTTTTACAAAAATATCATCTAAATTGACATTGTTCGGTATCGTCAAACTCACTTCTTTGTGATTATTTACCTCAATATGAACAGGAAAATAGGAATCATTGAAGTGTTCAATATCAGCAATTAGTGTTTTATCGGTAATTGTCAGCTTCCTTGCTAGTTTGTTAAGATTGGAAGACCTAGTATTTAACAAATAAAGTAAGGTAACTTGCCTTTCTAATTGCTTTTCAAGTAACCCCATAAGTACAAAACTCCCTTCTATTAAACATCATGTAAGAGTATCGTACAGTCAATTCCTTTAATTTCCCGTATGTTTTTTTCTAGTTTTAGAAATTTAAGTTCTCAAAAATATTTGAATTGTGTTAAAATATAAAATTTAAAAATCCAATCATATAGAATATATCTATTCCATTTTTTAAATAACAATAACTAAATACAATAATAACCAATGTAACAAATAACCATTAACGATTTACTATAAAGTTAATAAAAAACAAGTATAGAAATTTATAAAAAAAACACTAACATAACAAAAATATATGATAAAATAATTTATATACCATAAGAGAAAGGTGGGAGGAAGCGATTTCTAAGATTTTGAAATCCAAAATGATGATGAAAGAACTTAATATACTGGAAAAAACTTCAGAAAGACAAGTCAAGTTAGCATTACTTCTGGGTATGTCATCAATTGAGTGCAACACGCTAACAAAGCAATTAAATGTGACAAAAAAAACATTATTAAGTGACATTGTTTTTTTTAACCACACCTATTCACCTGTTGTCGTTAAAATTGATCAGTATCAAATCATAACATTAAAAATGCCTAATGATATGAATCTGGAAGACTTAATCAAAAAAAATACTAAATCATTCTACGAACGTTCAAATCTTAAAAACGATTTTTATTAATGAACCTGTTTTGTCAAAACTCGCTGAAACATTATTTTTAAGTGAAACCAGTATTCGGTGAATTATTTTTAAAATCAATGAATATTTTTCTGAAAGAAACTGGCCAATCATGATCAAAGTTGCTTCTCAGTTACAAATTACAGGTGACGAAAGTTTTATACGGCATTTTTTTTGTAGCATGTTTCGTGAAATTTATACCCCGCAGCAACTACCACATTTTGACTATATATTTGACTTGTTACAACGTTATCATAATAAAAACCATACGTTTTCTTCAGTAAGTACATATAAGTTAATTTTAAATAGTTACTATTTTTATACGTCCATTATTCGTATCGAACAACGACACATAATTGATTACCCTTTAAAAAAAGAAACCGAAAGTGAACGATTATTTTTTGACTTATTGACAAAAAGTACCGTTCTTTGTTCGATCATTGAAAAGAAATATAATTTTAGTATTACAAAGTCAAATGTCCATAACCTATTAAGTTCATATAGTCATTTATATTTTTTTAATTCAAAAAATGATGAATTAATGGAGCAAAAGAAATTACAAAATTTAGTTCATAGTTTTTATCGTTATATGGGCATAGATATTACCTTATCTCCTAACGACATACAAAGACTAAATGACTTTATCCATTTTAATGAACGATTGCAATCCTTTAAGACGACATACATAGAACTTTTATCACAAACATTTATCAAAGAATCAGAAAAACTATTATCAGCTTATGAAAATTCAATCGAACAAGCCGGTTTGACTGAAATCAAAGAAAACCAATTACTTTATGAAGAATTATTTTTAGAACTGATTACATTATCTCCACAATTATTATCAACACTCCTTCCTTATAAAAAACATTTATCCATCGTCATTGTTTCTTATCAGGAAGAACGGATTTTGTCTTTCTATAAACAACTGCTGTTAAAAAAATTTCCGTCGTTATATAAAATTGATATGTATCAAGAAAATATTTTCTCTGTTGATTATGTGAAAATCAATCAATATGACCTAATTTTAACTGATATCGAGCTAAATCAAACAAAGATCTCGACTAATATGTTAAAAATATCAAAAATTCCCACTTCTGCTTTTTGGAGCAACCTAAAAGAACTTCTTTATGCATAAGGGAGTTACATCATTGCTCGTTTAACATCGGTATCACAGCATAAAAATATAGTGCGAGTCCAAAGTTAGTCTAAAAACTAACTTTGGACTCGCACTATAGTTATACTTTCTATCGCATAGTAACAAACTCTTCTGCACCAGTTGGATGGATAGCGACCGTATCATCAAAATCTGCTTTTGTCGCGCCCATTTTAATTGCAACAGCAAAGCCTTGTAACATTTCATCGACACCAATACCAATTGCATGTAAGCCAATGATTTTTTCTTCTTCTCCTACGCAAATCAATTTCATCTCACATTTTTGTCGATAGTCATTCAATGCAAAATACATAGGTGTAAATCGTGAACGATAAACTTTGATCTGATCACTTCCATAGGTAGCCAATGCTTCATCTTCTGTTACACCGATCGTTGCAATCGGTGGATGGGTAAATACAACTGTTGGTACTAAGTGATAGTCTAGATAAGAATTTTCTTTCCCATTGAATAGCCGTTCAGATAAACGTCGACCTGCAGCAATTGCCACTGGTGTCAAATCAATTTTACCGATCACATCTCCCACCGCAAAAATATGTGGATCTGTGGTATTTTGATATTTATCAACTTTTATAAAACCACGTTCATCTAATTTTACTTGGGTATTTTCTAATCCTAATTGATCGGTATTAGGCACTCGACCACCTGCGAACAATACACAATCACCAGAGAGTCGTTCACCATTTTCAAATACAACTGTATACTCATTGTCGTTTTTGATGATTTCTTTAGCTATATGTCCAGCGTAAGTTTTGATCCCAGCTTCTTGATACATCTCAACTAAGTTATCAGATAGCATTTTATCAAAAGTTCGTAATGGACGTTCTTTTCGATACGCCCACATTACCTCACTACCTAGCCCGTGTAAAACACCAGAAAGTTCTGCGGCAATATAACCTGCTCCTAAAACAATTGTCCGTTTTGGCAATTCTGTCATCTCAAAGAAGCCATTTGAATCAATTGCATATTCGCCACCAGGGATCGTCATTTTGCTAGGCTTACCACCAGTTGCAATCAGAATTTTTGTTGCTTGATAGGTTTCCCCATTTACTTCCACGGTTTGACTGTCTATAAAGGTAGCATATCCTTTAATTGCATCCACTTGATTACTATCCAAGCCACGTTGATACGCACCATGTAAAAAGTCAATATATTTCTCACGCTTTTCAACTAACTCTCTAAAATCTACTTTTTTTACATCTGCTTGGATCCCATAACTTGAAGCATCTCGTTCCATTGTTTCTAGGATCGTGCTGGCTTGCCACATTACCTTTTTGGGTACACAACCAACATTCACACAAGTCCCACCAAGTTCATTTCCTTCAATTAATAAAACTTTTGCACCGTGCATTCCGGCACGATTCGCAGAGGCGATCCCTCCAGAACCACCACCGATAACTATATAATCATACGTTTTCATGCTATGCCTCCTAATTTAAGAAGATGCTTGCTTTTCTTCTTACTTTGGATAAATTTTCAAGAAAAATTTCTTCTCTACTGTTTTTATCCTTACAAAAAATAAGTTTAACACGTTTAAACAGATAATATAACTTTGATGCTTTATTTTTATTGGATTGATTAGCGTATGCTTTTATTTTCTTTTCCGAATCATATCTCCTGGTTTTACAGGTTGTGTCACTGGCATAGTTAAAATCATCATCGGATTTGGTGCCCGGTCAATGGATTCATCTTCTTCATTGTACATTACCTCAACCGTTTGGCTAAAATGAGTGAATCCTGGACCATAAAATTCGATCTCATCTCCCACAGAAAATAGATTTCGTTGACGGATCGTTGCAATTTTGGTTTTTTCATCATAAGACATTACTTCACCTACAAATTTATAAACAGGGATCTTACGACGTTCCCCAAATAATTGTTCATTTTCTGTTGGTGTATTGTAATAAAATCCTGTAGCAAGTTCCCGTTGTGCCACTTTCCATAACTCATCAATCCACTCTTGCTTGCAGACATAATTTTCAGGGTCTTCCATATAACTGTCGACCGCAGCTTTATAAACATTAGAAACTGTAGAGACATAGTGGATTGATTTCATTCTTCCTTCAATCTTAAAGCTATCTACCCCATTTTCAATCAATTCCGGGATATGCTCGATCATCGACATATCTACTGCACTCATTGAAAATTCTTCTTCTATTTCGCCGTTTTCTGTCAGATGATTTCTTTCTTGGCCAAAAGGCATATCAAATAATCCATATTTCCAACGACAAGATTGTGAACAGCCCCCACGATTAGCATCACGCATTGACATGTGATTAGATAAGGTACAACGGCCAGAATAAGAAATACACATCGCACCATGGATAAAGGCTTCAATTTCCACATCCGTATTTTTACGAATCTCAGCCACTTCTTCCATAGAAACTTCACGAGCTAAAACGACACGCTCTAATCCTTCTTCTTTCCAAAATTCAAGAGTTTCAAAGTTAGTGGCAGATGCTTGTGTCGATAAATGGATCGGTAAGCCCGGTGCTTCTGTCGCACATATTTCAATCAGCGCTGGATCTGAAACAATTACGGCAGAAATTCCGACATCACGTAATTGACGGAAAAATTCTCCAGCACCTTCTTCATTTCCTTCATGTGTCACCATATTTGCAGCAACATATACTTTTGCGTTATGTGCTTTTGCAAAAGCTACGCCTTCAGCCATCTCTTCATAGGTAAAGTTACCTGCGCGACTTCTTAGTCCATAAGCATTTCCGCCAATATAGACTGCATCTGCGCCATAATGAATCGCTGTCTTTAATTTTTCAAGTGTCCCAGCTGGAGCTAAGACTTCGGGTCGTTTCAATTTTCTTTTTGTTGTCATTTTTTCTCGTCATACTCCTTACTTGATGGCTTCAGGATCAATATAGAAGAAGCCAGTATCTAATTCACGATTTTGAGGATGTAATTCACTTATCTTTTTGCTTAATATTTCAGCACTTTCCTCATTCCAAGTACCTGCAAGGATTTGTTCTTTCGCTTCCACAAATGCTTTGGTAATTTTTACAAAATTTTCTCCTGGGGTAAATAAACCATCAAGTTTCCATGTACGGAACTGATGTTGATACAATAACCCTAATTCTTTTGACAGGTTGATGTCATTGCTGGCAAAAATATGGGTCCCATGAGTGTCTTCATAGATGGAATAATGTGTGTCGTCTTTCTTAGGTTCTGAAATAAACAATCCCCGATCACGATCTACTCGCTCTTCTTGTTTGGTAAAATGATAATAATTTTGCAATAAAGGACGTTTTGATTGATGAATGCAAGTAGCACCATACACTAGAATTTCTACCGGAACATTTAGTTTTTCTTCCATGGCTTTCATTTCTTCAAAAGGAACTTCTCTAGCTAAAACAGCTCCAACAGCTCCTCTTTTCGCCCAAAAATTGATTTGTCTAGCACTAGTAACTAACGTTTCTGCATCAAAAATGTAGGGAATACGCCATTCTGGATGTTTCTTCATGGTATATATGATACCTGTATCACCTACTGTCAGTTGATCTACCCCAATTTCTTTCAGGAATTGTAGATATTCAGGTACTTTTTTCATTTTTTCAGGATGAATAATCCCATTCATCGCAATATTTACTTTTTTACCATATGTGTGCGCCAATTCAACTAATTGACGTTGTTCTTCTCTTGTAAACGACGCAGGTAATCGCAAACCAAATAGTTCCTCGCCAAAATACAAAGTATCTGTTCCTGCTTCAAGTAATTCTTTTGCTTGTTCAAAAGTTTCTACCGTAGTTATGATTTCGATCATCATTTCCTCCTCCTACAACTCCATAATAGTAGCATAGCTTAAAAAAGTTGCCAACACTTCTTACATTTATTGGTGGATTTTTGAATTTAAATTCACAAGAAAAAAAGTAAAAAAAATAAAAAAGTGAGAGCCTTTTGCCCATAACCTTCAATCGTTATGTGGAACAAAATTCTCTCACTTCTTTTTTAACTCCTATGATTCAACTACATACTTTTTTGGAAGACGTACATTCAAAGTGATTTTTCCTTTGGAGGCTCCCACTGTCACTTGATCGCCTAAATGGATTTCTCCACCTAATAATGCTTCACTTAAACGATCTTCTATTTCTTTTTGCAACGCTCTTCGTATTGGACGAGCGCCATATTCAGGATCAAAACCAGCTTTTCCGATCACATCTATTGCTGCCGGAGTGATCTTCACTTGGATATCCTGTTCTTTCAAACGTTTGACGATTGCTCGACTCATAATTTGAACAATGGAATGGATTTCATCCTTGCTTAATGAATGGAAGACAACTGTTTCATCTATCCGGTTCAAGAACTCTGGACGGAATGTTTTCTTTAATTCTTCTAAAATACGCTTTTGCATGGCTTTATGATCTTTGGTAATGTCTTGGACATTGAAGCCAACGTTTTTTTCTTCTCGAATTTGGGTTGCACCAATATTGGAAGTCATAATCATGATCGTATTTCTAAAATCAACTTTCCGACCTTTAGAGTCTGTTAAATGGCCATCGTCTAGTACTTGTAATAACAGATTAAATACATCTGGATGGGCTTTTTCTACTTCATCTAATAAGATGACAGAGTAGGGCTTTTGTCGAATTTTTTCTGTTAATTGTCCACCTTCATCATACCCAACATAGCCCGGAGGTGACCCAATCAACCGACTCGTGCTGTATTTTTCCATAAATTCAGACATATCAACCCGAATCAAGGAATTCTCGTCCCCAAACATCACTTCCGATAAAGCTTTGGCAAGTTCCGTTTTACCAACTCCTGTAGGTCCTAAGAACATAAAGGAGCCAATTGGTCGATTTGGATCTTTTAACCCACTACGAGCCCGACGAATTGCTCTTGATACTGCTTTGACTGCTTCATCTTGTCCAACAACACGTTCATGTAAAAGTGCTTCTAATTCCAATAAACGCTGACTTTCTTTCTTTTCCAGTTGTTGTAATGGAACACCTGTCCATTCAGAAACGACTGTGGCTACATCTTCTTCAGTCACACGATCAGCATAACCATTTTTCTGCTTTTCTTCTAGTATCAATAGTTTTACTAATTTTTTGTGTAATGCTTTTTCTTGTCTTCGCAATTGTGCTGCTATTTCAAAGTCTTGTTTTTGGATTGCTCGTTCTTTTTCTTTGACTAATTGTTCGATTTCCAACTTAATTACTGTAGATTCCGAAAGATCATCTGTTTTATCTAAGCGTACCTTAGCAGCTGACTCATCAATCAAATCGATTGCTTTGTCAGGTAATTGACGAGAAGTGATATAGCGTACAGAAAGATGAACCGCAGCTCTTATCGCATCATCAGTGATTTCTACACCATGATGCTCTTCATATCTTGAACGAAGACCACGTAAAATCTCTTCTGCTTCTTCAGGTGTCGGTTCATCTACTTGAATTCGAGCAAAGCGTCGTTCAAGGGCAGAATCTTTTTCAATGTACTTTTGATATTCATCTAACGTTGTAGCACCAATCGTCTGTAATTCTCCACGAGCTAAAGCAGGTTTCAAAATATTAGATGCATCAATTGCCCCTTCTGCACCACCGGCACCAATCAAGGTATGCAACTCATCAATAAATAAAATGACTTGACCGTCGTTATAGATTTCGTCAATCACCTTTTTCATACGGTCTTCAAATTCTCCACGGTATTTTGTTCCCGCTACTAAAGACCCCATGTCTAACATCATCAAGCGTTTTTCTTGCATCTCTTCAGGAACTTCACCCATCACGATTTTTTGGGCTAAACCTTCAGCAATCGCTGTCTTACCAACACCAGGTTCCCCTACTAATACAGGATTGTTTTTAGTTCGGCGACTAAGTATTTGAATCAAGCGTTTTACTTCTCTTGAACGCCCAACAACTGGGTCAAGTTTTCCGTCTCTCGCTAACTTCGTCAAATCTCTTGCTAAAGAATCTAACGTTGGAGTACCTTTTACCATTTGACGCTTTTCTTGTGGGTTTTTACGACGGATACTATTATTACGGCTATCATTTTTTATGCCCATTTTTTGTTTCAAAGATTGTCGGACTTTCGTTAAACTGATTCCCAAATTGATCATCATCCGAGTAGCCATGATACTTTCATCTCTTAGCATACTCAACAAGATATGTTCCGTTCCCACTTTTTGAGCACCCATTTTTCTTACTTCACTATTTGCCAATGCAAAAATTTGTTTCATGCGTGGCGAATAAGGTAAAAAGGTTCCTTGAGGATATGAAGTCATTGTACCGTAGCCAATCAAATGCTCAATCTCTTCGTAGATGTCTGTTTCAGTTAATCCAACTTCACGTAGTACTTTCCCAGCAATTCCATTCGGTTCAATAACCAATGACAACAAAATATGCTCAGAACTAACAGACTGATGCTTAAACTTTTTTGCTTCATCTTGTGCAATTTCTAATACTAATTGTGCTCTTTGCGTAAAAAGTTCTTCCATTCATCTTCACTTCCCATCTTCATAGCTTAATCGTTCAAGAAATGCTCGAAGAATTCGAGCACGAACATAATCTTCTAGCCCACCCTCTACATTCAGTGTATTTTTGGCAATTGCGCTCAGCATTAAATTGCCTTCTTTTTTAGTAACAATTTGGTCCTCATATAATTTTTGGATGATTGCAAAAGCATTTTTTTCACTAATCGTTTCATTGAATAGCTGATTCACTTGTTCCAACATATGCCTTTTATCAGAAATTCTTACTTTGGCAATCCGTATGTAGCCACCACCGCCACGTTTACTCTCAACCAAATAACCTCGCTGAATCGTAAAACGAGTATTAATCACATAATTAATTTGAGAAGGTACACAATTAAAGAGGTCGGCCAGTTCAATCCTGCGAATCTCAATCATTTCATTTTTTTCTAAAAACTTTTTTATATATGATTCAATTAAATCCGAGGTATTCTGATGCGCCATCTTACTCATTCCTTTGACTAATATTGACCTTAATTATAGCGAATTTAATATCAGAAAGAAAGAAGAAAGACTTTTCCCTTAGAAATCATTAAAAATATAAAAAAATACGGAATGCAGGATTCCGTATTAACGCGCCCAAGAGGAGTCGAACCCCTAACCTTTTGATCCGTAGTCAAACACTCTATCCAGTTGAGCTATGGGCGCATATTCAGTTCATTTAAATTATAAAATACATTTCTATAAAAATCAATAAAAATAAAAAATCGGGAAGACAGGATTCGAACCTGCGACCCCTTGGTCCCAAACCAAGTGCTCTACCAAGCTGAGCTACTTCCCGAAAATATAAAAAAGACTACGCGCCCAAGAGGAGTCGAACCCCTAACCTTTTGATCCGTAGTCAAACACTCTATCCAGTTGAGCTATGGGCGCATATTTGTAATGCCGAGGACCGGAATCGAACCGGTACGGTGATCACTC
>Ga0129314_1002453_pt1 | contig 10272 bp, 6 predicted proteins | sample O1111metagenome_FD_94431 | JGI IMG/M metagenome (GOLD analysis project Ga0129314, IMG submission 94431) | Orangutan individual fecal microbial communities from fecal samples from Wisconsin, USA - O1111 metagenome | ecosystem: Host-associated > Mammals > Digestive system > Large intestine > Fecal...
CGTTGCTGGGCAGCACGCCGTCGCTCACCATAAACACGGTGGAGCGGATGTGGTCGGTGATCACGCGGATGGAAATATCGTTGTGCTCATCCTCGCCATACTTTTTGCCCGAGATCTTTTCCACATGATGCAGCACGCTCTGCACGGTATCGACCTCGAACAGGTTGCCCACGCCCTGCATTACGCAGGCCAGGCGCTCCAGGCCCATGCCGGTATCAATGTTGGGCTTTGCCAGGCGCTCGTAGTGGCCCTTGCCGTCGGAATCGAACTGGCTGAACACCAGGTTCCAGATCTCCATGTAGCGGTCGCAGTCGCAGCCCACATGGCAATCGGGCTTGCCGCAGCCGAACTCGGGGCCGCGGTCAAAATAAATTTCCGAGCAGGGGCCGCAGGGGCCGGAGCCATGCTCCCAGAAGTTATCTTCCTTGCCAAAGCGAACCATGTGGTCGGGCGCAACGCCAATCTTCTTGGTCCAGATATCGTAAGCCTCATCGTCCTCTTCGTAAACTGAAATGAACAGCTTATCTTTGGGAATGGCCATCCAGTCATCGGCGGTCAAAAACTCCCATGCCCAGGGGATCACTTCTTCTTTAAAGTAATCCTGAAAGCTGAAGTTGCCCAGCATTTCAAAGAAGGTTCCGTGGCGGGCAGTGATGCCCACATTCTCAATGTCAGGGGTGCGGATGCACTTCTGGCAGGTGGTCACGCGGTGGCGGGGGGGCTCTTCCTGGCCAAGGAACCACTTTTTCATGGGAGCCATGCCGCTGTTGATCAGCAGCAGGCTGGGGTCGTTTTTAGGCACCAGGGGAAAGCTGCCCAAGCGCAGGTGATCTTTCTGCTCAAAGAAGGTCAGATACTTCTCGCGAAGCTCGTTCAAACCAGTCCATTCCATTGTTGTTTACTCCTCTAAATCAAAAAAGTTCAACGATATTTCGGCACAGCCAAGCGGCAAGGGAAAGCAAAAAAATAAAAAGCCCCCGTCCTGCAAGGGACGAAGGCTGTAAAAGCTCCGTGGTACCACCCAAATTGCGGGCAAATCTATTTTTGCACCGCCGCTTTGCTCTGCGTTAACGCCGCAGATACGCCCGCTGCTAACGGGGGCTCCGGGGCGGCTTTGAACAGCGCTTCCAAGCCTTGCACCAACCGGCTTTTCTCTGTGTGCCGCTGCCTGTTCTTAACCCCATCATGGCCGTTTTCCATATCTATTCGTTATTATAAGCTTCCTAAAATTATTTGTCAATTACTTTTCAGCAAATAGATGGCATTGCACACCTCGGCAAAAATAGCCGCGCAGCCGGTGGCGGGCTGTGTTTGCTCATCCTGCAGCACCACAACGGTATACTGTGGATTTTCTGCCGGGTAAAAGCCCGCAAACCAGTGGTCCATCTTTTCGCTTTTGTCTTTTCCCTCTGTATAGCGGCCGGTTTGGGCTGTGCCGGTTTTTCCGGCGGCAGCTCCGTGCTGCGGGGCGGCCTCGGCCCCGATGCCGTCGGTGATCACGCCCGCCAGCATTTTCTGCAGGCTTTGGGCGTTTTTTTCGCTCATAGCACGGTGCCTGCGGGGCATCTGCTGCACAGGTTCCATTGCACCGTTTTTCCGGGCGATCCCTTTTACAAAGCCGGGTTCTATATACACCCCGCCGTTGGCAATGGCGTTCATCATGCCCGCCACCTGCAGCGGCGTTGCCATCAGCTGCCCCTGCCCAAAGCTCAGGCTGGCCAGCTGGCCGCTGTTGTGCAGCGTGTTCTGTGCGGGCAGCACCCCTGCGCTGCTTTGCCAACCGGGCGCAATGCGGGTTTTGCTGCCAAAGCCCAATGCTTCGGCCATGGTTAAAATGCTTTCGCCGCCCAGCACCCGGCCCAGCCGAATGAACAGGCAGTTGCAGCTTTGCGCCAGCCCTTTTTGCAGATCCACCGTGCCGTGGGCAATGCTTTTTGCACACCGATACACCTGCCCGTCTATTTCCACCGCCCCCACGCACTCGGCCGAATACCAGCCAAGCCCCTGCTCAAGCGCAGCGGCGGCCAGCACCGGCTTAAACACCGAGCCCACGCTAAACTGCGCCGAAGCACGGTCGATCAGGCTTGTGTCGGCTGCCGCAATGCTGGCGGCAATGTTTTGCGGGTCATACTGCGGCACGCTTACGCTGGCAAGCACCTGTGCGGTGGCACATTCCAGCACCAGAATGCACCCCCGCTGCATTCGGCTTACGGCAATGCCCTCGCATGCGCGCTGAATGGGTTCGTCCAGCGTGGTGACAACGCTTTGCCCACTGCCCGCCGAAATCCTTTCCACCGGCTGCAGCCCGTCCACCAAGCGCCCGCGTGCGGTAACGGCACACTGCACCCGGTGCTGATCCCCTGCCCCGGCCAGCAATTCGTTATAGGCGGCCTCCAAGCCGGACACCCCACTGCCTTCGCCGTTCAGATAGCCGATCAGATGCTCGGCCACAGGAATGCCCGCCGCCCGGCGGCTCGTTTGATAGCAGCAAATGCCCGCCGGAACATTTTCCTTCGTCAGCTCTGCCAAAAACGGTGAAAGCGCATTTCGTTTTTGGTAAAGCTCGGCCTGCCCGGCGTAGGCCACATGGCCAAACAGCCTGCTGTAGCCGTTTTCGCCGGGCACACACAGTGCATAGCGCACCGGCTGCACGGGGGTAAGGGGCAAGCCGCTGCGATCCAGGATCAGCCCCCGCTCGCGCGGCATGGACAGCGTGATCTGGATCTGCTGCTGCGCCTGATCTGCATATTCGGCATTGGAAGCCACCCCGTACAGCTGCACCAGATCCAACAGCAGCAAAAATGCGATCAGCCCAAAAAGCACTGCCGCCCGTTTTGTGCGCAACAGCACCGCCCCCTTCCGGCATCAGTTTGGGCCAAGGGCAAGGGCTTTATGCAGGCATTCGCCGTTTTCCATCACCAAGCCGCCGCACAGCCGTCGCACCGGGGCTCTGTGCCTGCGGCAAGCACGCCGTTTTCGCACCGCCAGATGATCTGCCCGCGCCCCATATCGATGCGATCGTCCACCATCTCTACTTCATGCCCCATGGCGCGCAGCTGCTCGGCGATCTGTTCCCCTGCCTCACGCTCAAGCTGCAGCTTTTTGCCGCCGATCCACTGAATGCGCGGGGCATCCAGTGCTTCCTGCGGGTTCATGTGATAATCCAGCGTGTTTACGATCACTTCTGTTTGTCCCTGCGGCTGCATAAACGCCCCCATCACGCCAAACGGGCCCACCGCTTTGCCGTTTTTAAGCAAGAAGCCGGGAATGATGGTGTGATAGGATTTTTTGCCGCCCTGCAAACAGTTGTCGCTGGTTTCCTCCAGCGAAAAATTTGCGCCGCGGTTTTGCAGCGAGATCCCCGTGCCCGGAACCGCCACGCCCGAGCCGAAGGTGGTATAGTTGCTTTGGATCAGCGACACCATGTTGCCCTCGCGGTCGGCGGTACACAGATAAATGGTGCCGCCGCAGTGCGGGTCACCTGCTTGGGGCTGCAATGCATGGTTTGTGATCAACGCGCGGCGCTTTGCCAGATAAGCAGGATCCAGCAATTCGCTGACCTTGGTTTGCATATAGCGCGGGTCGGCCACATAGGTTTTTGTGTCGGCAAAAGCCAGCTTGATCGCCTCCATCACCTTGTGATAATGCTCGGCGCACTCGCGGTGTTGCGGCATGGCCAGCCCATTTAAAATTCCCAGCGCCATCAGCACGGTAATGCCGTGGCCGTTGGGCGGAATTTCGCACACGGTATAGCCGCGATAATCCTGCGTGATGGGCTGCACCCACTCGGGGTGATAATTTTGAAAATCCTTCTCGCAGAAATAGCCGCCCGTCTTTTGGGAAAACGCCACGATCTTTTTCATCAGCTCGCCGCGATAGTAGCTTTCACAGTTTGTGTCTGCCAGCGTTTGCAGCGTTTTGGCGTAGTCAGGAAAGCGGAATATCTCCCCTGCCTGGTAGGGGGAGCCATCCGGTTTCATAAAGCAGCTCCACCAGTACTCGTGGGGCGCCGCATTGTTTTGCATGGCCTGGGCAATGCGCTGACTGTCTTTTTTCCACTGGCGCGCCACATTCACGGGCACCGGATAACCATTTTGCGCATAACCAATGGCCGGTGCAAACAGCTCGCTCAGCGGCTTTGTTCCAAAGCGCCCGTTCAGCGCCGCCCACCCCGCCGGGGCGCCGGGCACCATGGTGGGCAGCCAGCCCTCTTTGGGCATGGCATCATACCCAAGCGAGCGGACGGTTCGCGCATTCAGCGCCATCGGGGCCACGCCGCTGGCATTGAGCCCATACAGCTTTTGCTCTTTTTCGATCCAAACCAGCGCAAAGCAATCGGAGCCAAGGCCGTTTCCTGTGGGCTCAAGCAATGGCATGGCCGCCGCCATGGCCACCGCTGCATCCATGGCATTGCCCCCTGTTTTCATTATATCCAAGCCGATCTGCGCTCCCAGCGGCACCGATGTGCAGGCCATGGCATTTTGTGCATAAACCACATTCCTGCGGGAAGTATAGCGATAAGTAAGTGAGTCAAACTGCGGCATAGGCGTTTCCTTTCCTGCTGAACTGCTAAGCTTCCTTGCCGGGCTTTGCCGCAAGGGGCGTTCTTGTTATAAAAACCAGTATAGCATAATTTTGCCCAAAATGGGAGCCGCCGCAGGCAGCGCTGGAAAGCAAAAAACAATGAGAGCCATCGACTGCATTCAAAAACCTGACCGCCTTTTTCTTAAAACAATCCTGCAATCATATCCACGCACTTATCAATGCCCAGCACACTGCTGTCCAGTGTGAGGTGGTAGTTCTGAGCGTGGCCCCACTTCATATTGGTGTAGAATCGGTGGTAGGCCGCACGGCGCTTATCTTTATCCCGCAATCGTTCCTCCGGGGACTGCTCTCGCTCGCCGTAGACCTCTACGATACGCTTGGCGCGGAACGCCATATCCGCATGGATAAAAACTTTCAGGCAATCCGCCTTATCCTGCAAAATAAAATCGGCACAGCGGCCCACGATAACGCAAGGGCCTTTTTCGGCCAGCTCCGTGATGACCTTATACTGATGCTCCCACAGAATGTCCTCGTTGGTGGGGCCGAACATCCGGTTGGAAAAGGCCGAGGAAAGAAAGCTGCCCGGGGCATATTCCCCTGCTTCCCTCACATAGTCCGGCGCAAAGCCCGTCACCTTGGCCATTTCCTGAATGATCTCGGCATCATAGCAGGGAATTCCCAGCTTTTCCGCCACTTTTTTGCCGATGGTACGGCCGCCGCTGCCAAACTCACGGCTGATGGTGATCACTCTGTTCTTCATGCTTTCTGCACTCCTTCCACATTCAATTCACGATAGGTTTTCTCAATAATGATCGCTGAGATGATAAAGGTAAGAATATCCGACACCGGCATGGAATACAAAACACCGTCCAAGCCAAAGAACAGCGGCAGCAGCAGCGCAAAGCCCACGCCGAACACCACCTCACGGAACATGGACAGCAGTGTGGAGGCCAACGCCTTGCCCACTGCCTGCAGGAAAATAAAGCAAGCCTTGTTGATGCAGGCCAGGATCATCATGCAAAGATAGGTGCGAAAGGCTTTGATGGCGAATTCGGTGTAGTAGCTGCTTTCGTTGGCTGCGCCGAAAACGGCAATGAGCTGCCGGGGAAAGCCCTCTGCCAGCACCAGCGCCACTGCACCCACCAATGCCTCGGCGATCAGCAGCTTGGTAAACAGTGCGCGAACACGCAGCTTTTTCTCTGCGCCCATGTTGTAGCCCACAATGGGAATGCAGCCTGCTGCCATGCCCACCACGATGGAAATGACGATCTGGAAGAATTTCATTACGATGCCCACCACGGCCATGGGGATCTGCGCATACTGTTCCTGCCCGAACACAGCATCCAGCGCACCGTATTTGCGGAGCATATTGTTGATGGCCGCCATGGCCGCCACCAAGCTGATCTGCGAAAGAAAGCTGGTGATGCCCAGCATCAGCATACGCCCGCAGATGCTTCTGCGCAGGGTATAGTCCCCCGGTGCCGGCTTGATGATGCGCATATTCATCAGATACCAAACCGCCAGAATTGCCGTTGCCACCTGACCGATGACCGTGGCCACCGCCGCGCCCTTCATGCCCCAGCGGAAGCAGAAAATAAAAATGGGGTCAAGGATAATATTGATTACAGCGCCCGCCAGCGTGGAAGCCATGGCGAACCTGGGGTTGCCGTCTGCACGAATAATGGGGTTCATGGCCTGCCCGAACATATAAAATGGAATGCCCAGCGTGATGTAGAAAAAATATTCCTGCGAGTGATGGAAGGTTTCCTCGTTCACTGTGCCGCCGAACATGGCAATGATGCCGTTCGCAAAAATGAGGTATATCGCCGTTAAAGCAAGGCTGGCTGTGATGCTTAATACCACTGCGTTGCCCACGCTGCGCTTTGCCTTGTCCACTTCGTTTCTGCCCAGCGCCATGCTGACAAAGGCACAGCAGCCGTCGCCCACCATCACTGCGATGGCCAAAGCCACCACCGTCAGGGGAAACACAACGGTGTTGGCGGCGTTGCCGTAAGAGCCAAGGTAGCTGGCGTTGGCGATAAAAATCTGGTCAACGATATTGTAAAGTGCGCCCACCAGCAGCGAGATGATACAGGGAATGGCGTATTGGCGCATAAGCTTTTCAATACGCTCCGTCCCTAAAAACTGATTTCCGGTATCCATAAATTCACCTTTCCTTTCAAAAAAAGAAATGCGTAAGCCCACAAAACCCGGACTTACGCATTTCTGCTACACGATTTGCTTATAAACTTGTTTTTCATTCTGCCATATCTCACCCGATTCTATAAAAAAGGCGTGCGGCGTTTCTGCAACCGGATTTACGCAAAAACGCCACACGCTGTATGTTTATTATAGCAGATGCAAGCAAAAAATACAAACGGTTTTTGCTTGTCTCTGCGCTTTGCGGATGTTTTTTCCCATCGTTATCCTGCTGCACCCGCAAAAAAATCGGCACCTGCCTGAAAAGCAGATGCCGATTTGTGTTGTTCTGTTCTATGCCTGAGGCTTTGGCGCAAATGCTTTTGCGCACGCCAAAAATCAGGCAATTTCAAGGCTTTACCGCGCTGGCTTAGTACATGCCGCCCATGTCAGGTGCAGCAGCGGCGGCAGCCACGGGCTGCTCAGGCTCATCGGCCACGAGGCATTCAGTGGTAAGCACCATGGAAGCAACGCTTGCAGCGTTCTCCAGCGCAGAACGAGTTACCTTGGTGGGGTCAACAATGCCCATCTCGATCATATCGCCATAGGTCTCAGCCTGTGCATCGAAGCCGTAGTTGGGCTTGCCAGCAGCCAAGATCTTGTCGATGATCACGCTGCCTTCCAGGCCTGCGTTGGCAGCGATCTGGCGCAGAGGAGCTTCCAGAGCCTTCAGAACGATCTTAGCGCCGGTGCGCTCGTCACCATCCAGAGTCTCGACCAGAGCCTTCACAGCAGGAATAGCGTTGATGGGAGCCGTGCCGCCGCCAGCGACAATGCCCTCTTCCACAGCTGCCTTGGTTGCGTTCAGAGCATCCTCAATGCGCAGATTCTTATCCTTCATTTCCACTTCGGTAGCAGCGCCAACCTTGATCACAGCCACGCCGCCGCTCATCTTAGCCAAGCGCTCCTGCAGCTTCTCACGGTCGAACTCGCTGGTAGCAGCCTCGAGCTGAGCGCGAATCTGAGCCACACGATCAGCAATAGCCTGCTTGTCGCCTGCACCGCCAACAATGGTGGTGTTCTCCTTGGTCACCTTGACCTGACGAGCGCTGCCCAGCATTTCCATGGTAGCATCCTTCAGCTCGTAGCCCAGATCGCTGGAGATCACGGTACCGCCAGTCAGAGTAGCGATATCCTGCAGCATTTCCTTGCGGCGGTCGCCGAAGCCAGGAGCCTTGACAGCCACGCAGGTGAAGGTGCCGCGCAGACGGTTCACGATCAGGGTAGACAGTGCCTCGCCCTCGATGTCCTCGGCCACGATCAGCAGCTTCTTGCCAGTCTTAACGATCTGCTCCAGCAGAGGCAGCAGATCCTGAATCACGGTGATCTTCTTATCAGTGATCAGGATAGCGGCATCGTCCAGGTCAGCGACCATCTTTTCGGTATCGGTGACCATGTAGGGGGTCAGGTAGCCGCGGTCAAACTGCATACCTTCCACGATCTCGCTGTAGGTTTCAGCAGTCATCTTGTTTTCTTCAATGGTGATCACGCCGTCAGCAGAAACCTTTTCCATGGCATCAGCGATCAGCTGGCCGATCACAGGGTCGCCAGCAGAAACCGTACCAACACGGGCAATATCCTTGCTGCCGTTGACCTTCTGGCTGTTAGCGGCAAAAGCCTCCACAGCGCTCTTCACGGCCTTCTGCATACCGCGCTTAACATCCATGGGGTTAGCGCCGGCAGCCACATTCTTCATGCCTTCGGTCACCAGAGCCTGTGCCAGAACGGTTGCGGTGGTGGTGCCGTCACCAGCAGCATCGTTGGTGCGGGTTGCCACTTCGCGAACCAGCTGTGCGCCCATGTTCTCAAAAGCATCCTTCAGCTCGATCTCCTTAGCAATGGTAACGCCATCGTTGGTGATAAGGGGGCTGCCGAACTTTTTGCCCAGCACCACATTGCGGCCCTTGGGGCCCAGGGTGGTTTTTACAGTGTTAGCCAGTGTATCGATACCGGCACAAAGTGCCTTGCGGGCATCCTCGCCCTGCTTGATCTGTTTTGCCATAATAATCGCTCCTTTATGATCTATCAATAGAGATGGTTTGTAAACTTATTCTTGGAAAGCGGGCTTCATTACTCCACAATGGCCAGAATATCGCTCTGGCGCACGATGGTGCACTCCTCGCCGTCCACCTTGACCTCGGTGCCGGAATATTTGCTGGTGAGCACCTTATCGCCAACCTTCACGATCATTTCCACTTCCTTGCCGTCCACAAGGCCGCCGGGGCCCACAGCCACAACCGTAGCAACCTGAGGCTTTTCCTTGGCAGCGCTGGTAAGAATGATGCCGCCCTTGGTGGTTTCCTCGGCTTCTACCATTTTGATCACAACACGGTCTGCAAGAGGTCTGATTTTCATAATAAGTTCCTCCTATATAAATAGAATATTTAAAACATTGTTTAGCACTCATTTATCTTGAGTGCTAAAGCTATTTTAGTAGGTTTTCCATAGATTGTCAATGGGAAAATTGCAAAAAAATTATGAACTCTTAAAAATCTGTGCCTTGCACTTATTTTGAATTTTTTCAAAATAAGTGTTGACAAAACTCTGCACAGCTGGTATACTAAGCAAGTCGTCAGGAAACGGCACACCGGTTTGGGGGATTAGCTCAGCTGGGAGAGCGCTTGCATGGCATGCAAGAGGTCACCGGTTCGATCCCGGTATTCTCCACCAAACAAAGCACGCTGCAGAAAGCATTCTGCAGCGTGCTTTTTGTTTGTATGCAAGGGCCTTCTCCTGCCGCCTCCCTGGGCCAGGATGTGCCGTTTTATTCCGGGCACTCTTGTTGTATTGGATTTTTTGAGTATGTTCTACCTTTTTTATGCAAAAAAATGGGATCGGGTTTGTCCAGACCCCAACATTTATTATAGAGCCCATTTATTATAGAACCGTTTTTGTTAATGAACCCATTTTATAAAAAAGAATGCGCCGAGTAAAAATACTCGACGCATTTTTGGAGGTTCGGACCAGATTTGAACTGGTGAATGAAGGTTTTGCAGACCTTTGCCTTACCACTTGGCCACCGAACCATTGATAAGAAGCTCTTTGCAGAACTTCTTCTTTTGGAGCGGCTGACGAGGCTCGAACTCGCTACCTCCACCTTGGCAAGGTGGCGCTCTACCAGATGAGCTACAGCCGCTTATAAATGGTGCCTCCGATCGGAATCGAACCAATGACACGGGGATTTTCAGTCCCCTGCTCTACCAACTGAGCTACAGAGGCATATGGCGACCCGGATCAGGCTCGAACTGACGACCTCTAGCGTGACAGGCTAGCGTTCTAACCAACTGAACTACCGGGCCATGGTGGGAGTTAACGGACTCGAACCGCTGACCCTCTGCTTGTAAGGCAGACGCTCTACCAGCTGAGCTAAACTCCCTTATGGAGCGGCTGACGAGGCTCGAACTCGCTACCTCCACCTTGGCAAGGTGGCGCTCTACCAGATGAGCTACAGCCGCTTATCCTTGAAGATTGCCTTGCGCTTTCTCCGGGCGACTTGTTTATTATAGCCTAAGGGCCCCTGTTTGTCAA
>Ga0129314_1002455_pt1 | contig 10262 bp, 7 predicted proteins | sample O1111metagenome_FD_94431 | JGI IMG/M metagenome (GOLD analysis project Ga0129314, IMG submission 94431) | Orangutan individual fecal microbial communities from fecal samples from Wisconsin, USA - O1111 metagenome | ecosystem: Host-associated > Mammals > Digestive system > Large intestine > Fecal...
AGAAAAGTCTGTACCCCCTATACAGGGGCGACAACGAATTTTCTATCTTCACTGGGGGTACTTTTACTTTTAAGACAGTCTCCCCCTTCGACACTTCGGCAAGCTCAGCGCACCGTTGGCTCAGGGACTGCCTTGATCTTCAGCTAAAGGTAAGCCAAAAGCCCTGGGCGCTTCGACCGCGGTTGCAGTCGTGGCGTCATTAGTCCTTATTGTACTAAAGGTAAGCCAAAAGCCCCGGGCGCTTCGACAGGCTCAGCATCCTGGGCTTTGGTTTCAGTTGGTCGCGGAGCCTATCGAAGCGACGAGGGAGGCTCAAGAGACCGTCGGGATATTCAAAGAAAGTCTATTTGATCACTCCGAGTTCCTTGCCGACCTTGATGAAGGCGGCGATGGCTTTGTCGAGGTGCTCGCGCTTGTGGGCGGCTGAGAGCTGGACACGGATGCGGGCCTGGCCTTTCGGGACAACCGGATAGTAGAACCCGGTCACGAATATTCCTTCCTCGGCCATCTTGGCGGCGAACTTCTGGGACAGAGGTGCGTCGTAGAGCATCACGGCACAGATGGCGCTCTGGGTCGGCTTGATGTCGAAGCCGGCGGCCAACATCTTGTCACGGAAGTAGTTCACATTCTCCTGCTGGCGGTCGTGAAGCTCGTTGCTCTCTTTCAGCATCTTGAACATCTCGATGCCGGCGGCGACGATCATCGGCGGCAGGGAGTTGGAGAAGAGATACGGACGCGAGCGCTGGCGGAGCATGTCAATGATCTCCTTGCGGCCTGTGGTGAATCCGCCGACGGTGCCACCGAAAGCCTTGCCGAGAGTGCCTGTGAATATGTCGATGCGGCCATAGCAGTCATATTGCTCTGCGACTCCGTGGCCGGTCTTGCCGACTACTCCGGCGGAATGGCTCTCGTCAACCATCACGAGGGCATCGTATTTCTCGGCCAGTTCGCAGATCTTGTCCATAGGGGCGACGTTGCCGTCCATCGAGAAGACTCCGTCAGTGCAGATGATGCGGAACCTCTGGGCCTGGGCCTCCTGGAGGCAGCGCTCAAGGTCGGCCATGTCCGCATTGGCGTAGCGGTAGCGGACAGCCTTGCACAGACGCACGCCGTCGATGATCGAAGCGTGGTTCAAAGAGTCGGAAATGATGGCGTCGTCAGCGGTGAGGAGAGGCTCGAACACTCCACCGTTGGCATCAAAGCAGGATGCGTAAAGGATGGTGTCCTCTGTGTGGAAGAAGTCTGAGACGGCAGCCTCAAGTTCCTTGTGAAGATCCTGGGTTCCGCAGATGAAACGCACAGAGGACATTCCGAATCCCCTTTCGTCCATAGCCTTCTTTGCAGCTTCGATGAGTCTTGGAGAGTCAGCGAGTCCAAGATAGTTGTTGGCGCAGAAGTTAAGGGCCTTGCTGCCGTCCTGAAGGGTAATCTCGGCGGACTGGGCTGAGGCGATGTTTCTCTCGTTCTTGTAGAGTCCGGCCTCCTTGATGGAGGCAAGCTCTGCCTTTAGATGTTCCTGGAATTTTCCGTACATATCTGATAAGTTTTTAAAACGTTTCGATTTCGCACTGACAAATATATCAATTTTTGAGAAAAATGTTTAGATTTTGACATTATTAAGACCATATCTCGGAAAATAATGTAAATTTGCACTTGCTAATTTAGCAATAAACAAGCGATCCGCAATGAAAAATGTACTTGTGACAGGTTCGACCGGCCAGATCGGTTCGGAACTGACAATGAAAATCAGGAATATGTACCCGGAGGGCAATGTTGTTGCCGGCTACATCAAAGGTGCTGAACCAAAGGGTGTTCTGCTTGAAAGCGGGCCTGCCGAGGAGGCTGACGTCTGCAATGGTGAACAGCTTTTGGGCATCGTGAAGAAGTACAACATCGACACAATCTACAATCTGGCGGCTCTGCTCTCCGCTGTCGCTGAAAGGAAGCCGCAACTGGCATGGCACATCCAGATAGACGGACTCATGAATATTCTTGAGATCGCCCGCGAGAACAATGTCGCCGTGTTCACTCCTTCATCAATCGGTTCATTCGGCCCTGAGACCCCGCACCAGAACACGCCTCAGGACACCCTGCAGAGACCTCGTTCGATGTACGGAGTGACAAAGGTGGCCACGGAACTGCTCAGCGACTACTATCACACCAAGTACGGGGTTGACACGCGCTCTGTGAGATTTCCTGGATTGATCTCCAATGTGACACTTCCTGGAGGCGGCACGACAGACTATGCCGTTGAGATCTACTATGCGGCAGTAAAAGGCGAAGAGTTTGTCTGCCCTATCGCGGCCGGGACATTCATGGACATGATGTACATGCCTGACGCGCTGAAGGCCGCCGTGGACATCATGAACGCGGATCCTTCCAAGCTGAAACACCGCAACTCGTTCAACATCGCATCCATGAGTTTTGATCCGGAGATCATCTACCACAAGATTCAGGAACATATTCCTGAATTCAAGATGCGCTATGAGGTGGATCCTGTTCGTCAGGCGATCGCTGATTCGTGGCCGGACAAGATGGATGATTCCTGCGCCCGCGAGGAGTGGGGCTGGACTCCATCATACGATCTGGAGACCATGACGGTGGACATGATTGACGCTCTCAAGAAGAAACTTCTCTAAAATTGTTTGAAATGTTCTTTGAGGTGAAAAAACTTCAAACAAACAATTCAAAACAGATTCTAAAAAGAGACTCTATTATAAAGGATAAAAGGACTGGCCTTCAGGTCAGTCCTTATTCTTTTGACTTGGAGCTTCGACAATCCAAGCGACTGGAAATATCATGGTCACAGAGCCTGTCGAAGTGACCCTTTACCGGATTTCCGAGCGGCCTTGGCTTCTTTTCTGGCCTTCTGCTTTTCGTACTGAACCTTATATCGTTCCAGAATCCGTTCTTCTTTTTGACGACGTTTCTCCATGGCTTCCAGGGTCTTGAGAGTTTTCCGGCGTTTCTTCTTCAAGGCTTTTTCCTCCTTGGCCTTCGCCTTGGCGGCGTCACGGGCGTCAAGTTCCGCCCAGCGTGCCTCCTTGGCGGCGATCCGGTCCTGACGAGCCTTTTCCCTCTCGGCTTTCTTTCTGGCCTGCTCAGCTTTCTTCAATGCGGTAGGATCCTGTGACAGAGAATCTGATTTCATGGCGGCGACAGAATCCGTTCCCGCCTTCAGGCTGTCAGTCAAAGCAAGACTGTCCTTTTGCGCAAGGCTGTCACGGAGTGCCAGACTGTCTTTAACTGCAAGGCTATCTCTCAATGCCAGACTGTCCCTTAAAGCCAGACTGTCAGCAGCCACCTTCAGGCTGTCAGCGATTCTGGCCGCCTCAGCCTCACGCTCGGCCTCAAGACGCTTTCTTTCAGCGTTGCGGACGCGCTTCAAGGAGTCCTGACTTGCCAACATCTTATAGACACTGTTCATGTAGCCAGGGAAATAGGTGTCCGTCTGAACGAATTCCGCTCTGGGAATATCTTCGTAAATCTTTCGCTGAGACTCCCGTGGCTTATAGGAGGTGATGTCCTCCGGCCCTTTCGGACGCTTCTCCGGACGCCAGTCAAAACCCTTGAGGATTTTCTCGTCCTTCTTCATCTGGACAACAGGATAGGCGTCACTCTTTGCCGCATCAAAATAGTTAAGATCCTGAACGTTACCGTCCTTCAATGTTGCTGTCAACATCTTGGATTCAAACTTGTTGACAGTCGCAAGGGTTCCGTTCTCCTCAATGAAGAAAAGACCCGAAGCGCCTCCCATGGAATCGAATCTCCTCAAGGTGCCTGTGCTGTCAAAATAGGCCATCATCTCAGTTCCCCTGATCTGGTCGTAGGACAAGGTGTCCTCCTGCACGATGATGAATGCGTTGGACATGAGGCTTGCCCGGTCGAGGGATTGGTTCTTCACGATGACAGTTATGCTGTCAGCAGTGTACTGATGCTTTGTCTCGTTCCAGACAATAGGGGTCTTGTAAAGACGGATAAGAGAGTCCAAGTCCGTGTAGGCCAAGGAGTCGCACACGACCTGCATGTCATTCCGGAAGACCTTTACATTATGGATTCCGTAGATGAAGCTTATCTTGGTGGAATCTTTGGGGGTCATGGCAAGAGAATCGGCCGCGGCCAGTGAGTCGGTCGGCATCGCAAGGGAATCTGTCGGGACGGACAGAGAGTCTGTAGGGACAGTCAAAGAGTCTGTAGGAACGGACAGAGAGTCTTTGGGAGCGGTCACTTCGACAGGCTCAGTGACCGGATTGTGCACTTTGGTCGTGTCCTGTACCACCACAAGGGCATTTGCTTTGGTCGTGTCGGGTATGACCGCGATCGTCTTCGACCGGGTAGTGTCAATGGCGGAGAACGACCAGAGAGGTGGTTCATATTCAATGACATCATCCCACGGTGCGGGAAGATTCTGCTTGCTCAGGCCACGTTTTCCGACAGCGGCGCCGGCAGCATTAGGGTCTTCCTCCTCCATCTTCTTCCGGGCTTCTTCGGCGGCGGCACGGGCAGCCTCGGCAGCCTTGCGGCGATATTCAGTGATCGGATCGACATTTATCTCTTTCAGACGCGCCTGAGAATTGGCGACCTCGGAGGAATCCACCTCACATTTCGGGATTGTCCTGATGATCAACGTGTCGGCCCCGATGTAGGCGGTGTCTCTCTTTTCACCTTGTTCACTGATGGCGATCACAGCAGGGTCTCTCGTCATCTTGATGAATGACAGGGAGTCAATATACTGCATGTAGCCAGCCACTGCCGCCACATTACGAGTTGTGTCCAGCAGTTCCACGTTACCGAACATCTCGACATTGTTCGGAGTTCTATAGTAAACAAGGGTGTCAGCCCAGGCCTCCTGATTCTCGGTGAGAAGATGGACATTGCGGGTGAACGTGAACTTCTCCAGATTCCGTTCATAGACGCCGGCCATCGAGGAAAGCATATTGTTGTCCCGCCACGCGTTGGTGCCTGTTCCGAAAACAGCGATGTTGGTACCTGTGTTGTAGTTCAAGTCATCAGTCTTCACGAAGATGGAGTCCGTGTACATGTTGACATTGTTCGTGAAAGTGAATGTCTTGAGTTTGGAGTAATAGCAACCGTCATCGCTCTCGATGATCTGTCCGTCTTTGTCCCGCAAGGCTCCACCGCCACGGAACACGGCCACACTGTCTTTGGTGTTATAGTCCAGATCCGTGGTTCTCAGCGTGTTGCCGTCCTTGTCGCGAAGCTGGACCAACGCGCCTCGGAACTGCGCCAGACTCTGATCGATAAGGTAATCCAGGCTCTCGCTGCTCAGCACGGTGTTGTTCTGGATGATCTGGACGTTGCCGAATGCGTTGATCACGTTCTGGTTCACATTCCACAATGCGGTGTCACAGATCAGCAGGGTAGAATTGTGCTCGAAACGGGCATGCCCCAAAGCCTTTCTGTAGCTTTGGCCATATTCCTCAACCTGCTGCAGCTCGTCACAGCCAAGAAGACGCACAAGACTGTCTCGCCGCTCAGAGTTCTGGGCGGAAAGGCTGAACGACATCAGCAGAAGCAGTAATGAATATGCCAGACGTCTCGCGAGCATCAGTCTTCAGCGAACTTTGCCGCCCATCCCGGACGACGGAACTCGCAGTCCTTGAACATAGGGTCGATGACTATGTGGGTCTCCTTGATCTTGCCGGCAAGGAATTCATCAATAGCCTTCATTTGCTTGTCCTGACGGACCTGCTCCTGAAGCTGGCTGAAATCCTCGTCAAACGAAGCAGTGTGTGCGGGAATGATCTTATCTACACGGAGAATCTTGTAGATGGTCTTGCCGACAACATAGTCCTTGACCTGATCCTGACGTCCGTCATTGTCCGTGGATTCCACCGGCTCGGAGATCTCTCCCTCCTTCAAATCCTTGATGGCCAGATAGTCTTCCGGCTTTAGCTGGTCGATCTCGAAGTAGGCGGAGCCGGTGTTCGGATCGGACATCTGACCGCCGTTGGTCTTGGTGGCAGGATCCTGCGAGTAAAAATTGGCCGCCATCCTGAAAGACACGGCGTTGTTGTTGATCTCGGTGCGGAGACTGTCCAGCGTCTTGAAGGCTTTCTCTCTGTCCTCATCCGTGTACTTAGGCTTCATGAGAATGTGGCGGGCGTTGAACATGTCGCCCTTCTTCTCAATGACTTCGATGATGTGGAATCCGTCCGGAGTCTCGACAATCTGCGAGATCACACCCGGCTTAAGAGACATAGCCGCATCTGAAAATACTGGCCAGAAGATTGATTTTGAAGCCATTCCAAGCTCACCACCTTTACGAGCACTACCGGGATCCTCTGAATATATACGCGCGAGCGTCGAGAATTTCTCCCCGTTGATGATCCTCTCGCGGAGATCCAGCAGTTTCTCACGCACGGCCAGGTTGGCCGCCTCCCGGTCCGGGTAACGGCAGATCTGGCTGAGCTGGTACTTGATAGGGACAATCGGAAGATTCTTGGCGTCAACCGTGTCAAGATATTCCTTGACATCATAAGGCGTCATCTCCGGGATCTTCTTCATGATCTCCTGCTGCGCCTGCTGAGTAAGGCTCATATCCTCGTACTGCTTGCGCCATTCCTGACGAAGACGGTAGAGAGGTTTCCCGAAATATTCCTCAACCTTGTCTTCGCCTCCCAAATAAGTCAGCATCCTGTCCGCCTGCTGGGAGAGGCTGCTTTCAACCATGTCCTGATTGACCGTGAGAGAGTCGATCCTCGCCTGCATCAGGAACAGTTTGGACTCAAGAATAGCCTCCAACACCTCACAACGGACATTCCGGTCCGAAGACATACCCTGGGCGTTGCGGTCTTTTACGGCATTCTCGATGTCTGAGATCATGACCGCCTCGTTGCCGACGACGGCGATGGTCTTGTCAACGTACTTGTATTTCTGAGCGAAAGCCATCGCGCAGGTCGCTGCGAGGGCGAAGATGGTGATTGCTGTTTTCCTTATCATTTCGAATATATTACAAAATTCTCCTTAACCTTGGCGTCTTCTATCAAGTCCCGTTCCAAACCGGCAAGGAGTTCATGCTTTCTTCCACTGATGATGATGTCCCTTATCCTGTCGTCACAGTATTCCACCGGAGCGACCTCCCCTGCCTTCCGGTAGTCCACGATGAACGCCACGGAGACCCTGTCCTCTCCGTCAGGCATCTGGATGAACTGGCCGCTTCGCTGGGAAAGCATCTGGACATAGTCCACGCCGAAATCGGCCGCGAGCTTCACCGCATCGATCCATCCGCTGGAGTAATCGTGGTAACGCTGGGTCGAATTGAACGCGATGCTGTCCGCGGCGATCACGTCCTCCACCTTGTCTGAGGACATCAACTTCTTGATCTTTGCCAGATTAGGAGAATCTTTAGAAATATTCAAGAACCTGGCTTTCATGATCGGACGCTCCAGTTTGAAAGACTCCTGATGGGAGTCGTAGTACTCCTCTATCTGCTTCCGAGAGACTGTCGTGTCCAGTCTTTCATTGATGTAGCGTTGCTCGTAGCGATAGCGCAGAAGTGACTGACGGTAGGCCTCAAGTTCCTTTGACACATCCTTTTCCCCCTTGGAGAGGCGCTGCTGCGCGATGTCCACGAACGCCTTGTCCCTGGCCCATGAATTTATGTAGATGCCGGCCAGTTTCACACTGTCCTCAGGGGACGTGCCCTTGGGGATCATGTCGTCCAGTTCGGACCGGTAAAGCTTGTGGTCTCCCAACCTGGCGACAACCTCCCCGTCATGTATGAGGGAAGATATGGCCTTGCAGGAAGGAAGAACGGCGAAGAGCGCCGCCATCAGGAATATGCGGAACTTTCCGGACATCGCTTTCTAACGGGAGTAGTTAGGGGCCTCCTTGGTGATGGTCACATCGTGAGGGTGGCTCTCAAGGAACCCTGCGTTGGTGATGCGGACAAACCGGGCGTCGCGAAGTCCCTCTACATTGTGAGCTCCGCAGTAGCCCATTCCGGCCCTCAAGCCGCCGACCAACTGATAGACGACCTCGGAGACTGTCCCCTTGTAAGGCACCTGAGCCACGATTCCTTCCGGAACGAGTTTCTTGATGTCGGATTCCATGTCCTGGAAGTATCTGTCCTTCGAGCCCTGTTCCATGGCTTCGAGCGAACCCATACCACGATAGGACTTGAAGCGGCGGCCGTTCATGATGATGGTCTCGCCCGGTGACTCTTCGGTTCCGGCGAGCAGTGAGCCGGCCATGATGGTGCTGGCACCTGCCGCAAGAGCCTTGACAATGTCTCCCGAATATCTTATACCTCCGTCGGCGATGACAGGAACTCCCGTTCCCTTAAGCGCGTACGAGGCCTCCATCACAGCGGTGAGCTGAGGGACTCCGATTCCTGCAATGATTCTGGTCGTGCAGATTGAACCCGGCCCGATGCCGACTTTCACGGCCTTCACTCCGGCCTCGGCAAGAGCCTTGGCACCTGCGGCTGTGGCGACGTTTCCGGCGACGATCTGGAAATCCTTGTAGGCGCCACAAGCCTTCTTGATCATCTGGAGGACACCCTCGGAATGACCGTGAGCCGTGTCAAGAACCACAGCGTCGGCTCCGGCGTCGATCAACATGCCTATCCTCTCAACGGTGTCAGACTTGATCCCAGCGGCGGCAGCGACCAGAAGACGGCCCTTGCTGTCCTTGGACGCGATAGGGTTGTCCTTGATCTTCATGAGATCCTTGTAGGTGATAAGGCCCACAAGCTTGCCGTCATTGTCAACCACAGGAAGTTTCTCAACCTTGCTGTGCTGTAATATTTTCGTGGCGTCGGCCAGGGTTATGCCTTTAGGGGCCGTCACGAGGTTCTCCTTCGTCATCACCCGGGCGATCGGCAGTTGCATGTCCTCCTGGAATCTCAGGTCACGGTTAGTGACAATTCCGATGAGGAAGCCATTGGCGTCCACAACCGGGATTCCTCCGATGTGATGTTTCTTCATCATCGCCAAGGCATTGCCCACAGTGGCGTCAGGGCTGATCGTCACAGGATCGTAGATCATGCCGTTCTCGGCTCTCTTCACACGGCGCACCTGCTCGCACTGTTTCTCGATGGTCATGTTCTTATGGATCACACCGATGCCTCCGGCCCTTGCCATAGCGATGGCAAGATCGGCCTCCGTCACAGTGTCCATAGCGGCGGACACGATCGGAGTGTGGAGCTTGATGTCGGTCGTGAAATTTGTGGTGACGTCAACGTCACGAGGAAGTACATCGGAATGTGCCGGAACCAGCAAAACGTCATCGAAGGTGAGGCCTTCGGGAATCTCTCGGTTTACAAACTTCGCCATTGTAATCAAATAAATTTGACAAATATAAGAATTTTCACGAATAGTTGTCGTGGAGGAAGGGGTTTCGACTCCACAAAAAACGATGTTTTTTCAATATGTCCGTGAATATAGGAACATGAAAAAAAATAAGTTGGTGATCTTTTAAGGATTACATAACCGTCCCTGCCATGTGTCACGAGCCTCCAGACGCTTGTCAAGCATGCGGAGAATCTCAAAATTGCGCACCAATCCCCATGGGGTTTCGTTCACGAAACGTGGAGGGACCTCACCGGCGACACGCTCTATGTAAAGGTCGGGACGCAGACGTTCGAGGATGTCGGTGACGAGGTCAAGATATTCATCAAGCCCTGGACGGTAGAAGGCTGAGGGGTCGGCTGCATATTCCTTTTCCATCGAGGTGCCTTTGACGATCTGGAGCTGATGGAACTTGACGGAGCGCAATGGGAGGGATGAGATGAGATCACTCTGTTCGATGAGCATGTCACGGGTCTCGCCGGGAAGGCCGAGGATGAAGTGGGCTCCGGTGCCGAGGCCTCTGGAGGCTGTCATCTCCACGGCTTTGCGGGCGCAGGCGAAATCGTGGCCACGATTGATGTGGCGGAGGGTAGTGTCGCGACAGGACTCTATGCCGTACTCTACCACGACTATCGGGGCGGTGAGGGTGGTTTCGGACACTTCGGCAGGCTCAGCGACCGGCATGTTCGGTCCCTGAGCCTGTCGAAGGGACTGACGCCAATTCTTAAGCACACGTCCGGAAGCGAGATCAGCGAGATAGTCCAACTTTTCCTCATCAACACAGTCCGGACGCGTGCCTATCACGATGCCCACCACCTCCGGATGACCCAGAACCTCCTCATAGAGAGCCTTCAATCTTTCAAGGGTCCCGTACGTGTTTGAATATACTTGGAAATATGCCAGATAGTGCCTAGCCCGTGGATAGCGAACCCTTTGGAATTCAATCCC
>Ga0129314_1002456_pt1 | contig 10261 bp, 12 predicted proteins | sample O1111metagenome_FD_94431 | JGI IMG/M metagenome (GOLD analysis project Ga0129314, IMG submission 94431) | Orangutan individual fecal microbial communities from fecal samples from Wisconsin, USA - O1111 metagenome | ecosystem: Host-associated > Mammals > Digestive system > Large intestine > Fecal...
AGGCAGCGAGCGAGAAGACGAGCGCAAGCGTCAGGCACAGGGCAAAAATGCGATTCCAATTCTTTTTCATTTGATCTCTTCCTTTCCGATACTGTCCTCGGGCGCATAGACCGTTTTGGCGGTAATGCCGTCCAGACGGCCGATCTTGCCCGACAGGGCGGAGATGACGTTGCCCGGCGCGTCGAGCGCCACGCTGATGATATTCACGCCCTTTTCGCGGTACGGCACGCCCATACGCCCGATGATATACTGCCCGTACTCGTGCAGCAGCTCGTTGAGCGGCTGGACAGAGCTTCCCCCGCGGACGATGATGGCCAGCACGGCGACTCTCGTTTCCATAAACGCATTCTCCTTCGTAAAATAAATCATCCCTTCCGCCGTTCAGCAGAAGGGATGGAAACAACAAGCTCAGCGCAGCAGTGCTGCACCTTTGATTTTCCCTCTTCTTCCGGCTCGGAGCGTATCCTTGCTGTCAGAACGGTAGAATGAATTCTTTGCCGTCGGTCAGATGCATCTTTCCTTAGGCAAGGCGATAATACCATAGTTTTTTTTTGCCGTCAAGCGGTGAACGAAGTAAAGAGCGCGTTTGGCAGATCTCTGTCCAACGCGCTCTTTGCATTTTTTATTTGTCGAAGCTCGGGTTCACATAGTAGACGTTTTTCTCGTCCAGGCGGTCCTTGGCAAGGCGCAGGCCTTCGCCGAAGCGTACAAGATGGAATAACAATCCTTCAAATGCGCCATTCGATCTTGATAGAATCGCTGGTTGCATAGATGACACGGATGAGCTGATCTACCGTCTGCCGCTTATCGTCGAAACTCAGTTCATCCCACATGGTCAGATGATTGCTGATCTCCGTGTAGTCTGCCTCCTTGTGCAGCTTCAGCTCAGAGATGCGTTTCATCAGCTCTTGCTTTTTCCCGTCCAGTTCCTTGATGCGTCCGCTGATATAACGGAACATGGTATCGTCTGCAACCGACAAGCGCTCCATTAAGGCGGCGATCTCACTTTCGACTTGCGTGAGTTGGATGCTCAACGCAGTCAATTCAGGGTTAATGCGATTTCCTTTACACTGTCTGAGTTTTCTGAATTGTGCCAGTTTTTTTCGCATCTCATCATAGATGATCTGCTCAAACTCGTCCGTGTAGATCGTTCCGGGACCCTCACAGGCTTTGGCGTTCATTTTGTTCGAGCAGAGAAGGTATCTGGAGCGTGTAGTCGAATAGTGCTTATCCACCAGCGCGTATCCGCAGATGCCGCATTTGATCTTTCCCGCCAGCCATGTGTTCTTGGCTTTCTGATACGGCTTGATCTGCTGTGCCTCCAGACACTTGGCACGGCATTTCAGCCACAGGTCGGCGGGAATGATCCCCTCGTGCGGCGCCAGCACCAGATGGCTGCCCTCCAGATTCATCTGCTTGCGGCCTGTGGAATCCTTCCCCTTGTAGTAGTAGCACCCGTTTGTGCCAATAAAATCGCCGGGGTCATTTGCCATGATGGCGCCTTGATTCCGATAGAACTCATAGACGGATAGATCCGCACGGACGTAGATGGGATTTCGCAGAATATCTGCAAGGCGCGTGCGTCCCCACGGTTTTCCGTTTTTGAGAATGCCGTGGCTCTGGAAGTAGCGGATGATGTCGCCGTAGGAGCATTCCGGCTTGGCGTAGCATTCGTAAATCAATTTGACCTGTTCGGCTTCATCGGGCTTGATTTCATACATAGAGGTTTTAATACCATCAATGGTCGTCGGAACCAGCCGGAAGCCATACGGCACTCTGCCGCCCATATAAAAGCTCTTTTGACTGCGGGAGTAGTAGGCGTCAGCCACGCGCTTTTGAATGGTTTCTCGTTCCAGCTGCGCGAACACGATGCAGATGTTGAGCATGGCGCGCCCCATGGGCGAGGAGGTGTCGAACTTTTCCGTCGTGGACACAAACTCGACCTTGTGTGTCCCGAACTGCTCCATCATATTGGAAAAGTCAAGAATAGAACGGCTGATGCGATCCAGCTTGTAAACAACGACCTTTCGGATCGCTCCGTTTTCAATGTCATGCATCATTTCCGCAAAGGCCGGGCGGTCCGTATTCTTTCCGCTGTAGCCTCTGTCGGCATAGACCTTGTACGGTTCACCTCTCATTTCGTATCGGCAAAACTCGATCTGGCTTTCGATAGAAATGCTATCGGCTCTGTCAACGGATTGCCTTGCGTAAATTGCATTCATTTTGCAGCTCCTTTTTCATAGAAAAGAGCTGCTGACAGGTACATCATACCGCAGCAGCTACTAAATAATGATCATTTTCCTGTTGTTTTTCGTACTTGATAAAAATCTCGAAAAGACTTTCCTCGATACATCGCCGCTGCTTCATGTACTCTTCAGCGGTAAGCTGCGGGGAGAGGTTTTCAACTCGAATCATGGCTTTTCTGCCGGGAACGATATGCGTATTGCTATCGTATGTGAAGGGGCGGACAATGATAACGATCACCTCCCATGGGTGCTATATTTTATTTGCGGGAAACCTGTCCTATGCAAAACGGGAGACGCAGATGACCTCGCAGCTTTCGGTTTACATGGGACAGATGGGGGGAACTTTTGCTTGTTTTTATGGGCGATGTTTGCTATAATCTATGGCATACTGGTTAATTTGGTGTTTTATACCCTTCCATATAGGAGGAACTGGCTTGAATTATCTTGAAAATCTTTGGAATGCCTTGGATTTTGGCTCGATGCGGGATACGCTGCTGCGGGTGGCCGCGGTGTTGATCTGCCTGATTCTACATGAAACCTGCCACGGAATCGCCGCATTTTTCCTGGGTGACCCGACAGCCAAGCGGAATCACCGCCTGTCCCTGAATCCGCTGCGGCATATTGACTGGATTGGTCTGGCCGCTATGGTACTGACCGGCGTGGGCTGGGCAAAGCCGGTGCCGGTGAACCCCAATTATTTTAAGCACCCCAAGCGGGGGATGGCCATTACGGCACTGGCAGGGCCCGTATCCAACCTGCTGCTGGCGCTGTGGCTGCTGTTGGGCGCACGGATGATGTACTCCCATGCGCTTAGTACGGGACAGCTGAATGAAACACTTTTTTATTTTCTGATGAATACCGCTATGCTGTCCATCGGCCTGGGTATTTTTAACCTGATCCCCATTCCGCCGCTGGATGGCTCCAAGGTGCTGGCGGCAGTGCTTCCGGATCGACAGTATGACTGGCTGATGCGTTACGAGCGTTTCGGCATGCTGATCATTATGGCGCTGGTTTGCTTCGGCGCGCTGTCCGATGTGCTGAATGTGGCGATTGGTGCGGTCTTTCAGTTATTCTGCCGCATTGTCGGTTTCTATTGAGGTATCGAGTTTTGGATAATCCGATTTTTAAGCTGGAAAAAGTAGTACAGGCAAAGGGCAGCGAGGCACCGGAGGACTTTGAAGGCCCGCTGGATCTGATCCTGTTTTTGTTGGGAAAAAATAAAATCGAAATACAGGATATTCCAATCGCGCTGATTCTGGATCAGTATCAGGAGTATCTTGAGCAGCGAAAGCAGATGGATCTGGAGGTGGCCAGCGAATTCATCACGATGGCAGCCCACCTGATGTATATTAAGACCAGAATGCTGTTGAATCTGGAAGATGAAGAAGCCCAGAGCGAGATGGATGCGCTGATTAAATCGCTGGAAGAGCGGCAGCGTGGCGATACCTATGCCCGCATCAAGCTGCTGACAGAGCGGCTGGGCCCTATGGCGGAATTCGGCCGGGATATTATGACCCGCAATCCCGAGGTGATGGAGCGGGGTAAGATCTACGAATACGACCAGCAGCCGGGTGATCTCATCATCGCCATGCAGGAGGTGTCGGATCGCCGCGGGCAGCTGGAGGGCCAACCGGATATGAAGCCGTTTGACGAGATTGTGCGGCGCGAGCCGTATTCGGTGGAAACCAAAGCGCGGGAGATTTTCGATCGGCTCAAGACGGGCGGTATTACCCGCTTTCTGCTGCTGTTTCGTGGCAGCCGCAGCCGCAGCGAGATCGTAGCTACCTTTATGGCGGTGTTGGAGCTGTGCCGCAGCCGTATTATCCGTCTGGCTGCCGGTATCAATGACTGCACGGTGGAGTGCGACGGTGAGATGCCGGATGACTGGCAGGGGGAGGTTTGAGGTAGGTAAGATATGGATACGCTTGAAATGAGAGAGGTTGAGGCCGCTATTGAGGGAATCCTCTTTGCTTCCGGAGAGCCGGTGGCGGTGGATCGCATCTGCGTGGCCATGGATATGGACCGGCCCACGGTAGAGCTGGTGTTGCAAAAGCTGACAGATTATTACGCCTATGAACGCCGCGGTATGCGGCTTTTGAAAATGGAGGACAGCTATCAGCTGTGTTCCGCGCCGGAATACGGGGAATTGATTCGCCGCGCCTTTGAGGTGCGCAAGCCTGCCAAGCTGAGCCAGCCGGCGCTGGAGGTGCTGACCATCATCGCCTACTATCAGCCCACTACGAGGGCTTATGTAGATCAGATCCGCGGTGTGGACAGCTCCTATACAGTGGGCCTGCTGCTGGATCGCCATCTGATCGAGGAGTGCGGACGGCTTCAGGTACCGGGACGGCCCCGTTTATACCGTACCACGCAGGCATTTTTGCGCGCCTTTCATCTGCGCTCGCTGGATGATCTGCCGGAGATGCCGGGTATGGAGGGCGATGGTCAGCTGCGGCTGGATGAACAGGGGAATCTGGTAGAAGCAGAGGAACCCGCGAACGAAAACTGAGCTGCCGCAGCCAATGCCGCAGTGAAAGGAGGAACTCCTTTGGTTGGTTGGATCATCTTGGGCGCACTTGTGTGCCTGATAATGGCGGTGCTTTTTCTGCGTGTCAAACTCCGGATCAGCTTTGGCGGTGCGCTATGCGTGATGGCCGCCATCGGACCGGTGACACTGAAGATTATTCCGCCGCCGGAACGAAAAAAAGATAACCCGGCGAAGGAGTCGGCGTCCGCCGGGAAGAAAATGCGAAAAAAAGGTGCCAAGGCGGCAAAGCCGCAGCTGTCCTTTGCGGATGTGAGAGAGGGACTGAGCGCTGTATGGTGTGCCTTACAGAGGGCTTTGCACCGGGCAGGTCGCCGCATATGCTTCGATCCGCTGGAGCTGAATTGTGTTTTCGGAAGCGAAAATCCGGTGAATACCGCCCAGTGGTATGGCTGGGCCAGCGCGGCAATGTGGACGGTTATGCCGCGGCTGGAACAGATGGTTCGTGTGCCCGACCCTCACATACATCTGGGGATGGATTTTGACGCCGCAGAGAATCGTATTTCCGGTCAGGTCGGCGTCAGGTGCCGCATTGTGGATCTGCTGTCCATCGGGTTTGCTGCGGCCGGTCCGCTGCTGCGATTTGCGGTTCCTTTTTTAAAGAAACGAAAAAAGACCGGCGGAGCGGCTCAAACAGAGCGCGTATCCGAGAAACAGGAAGAACATACCGCCCATGAAGCGGCATAACGGAGTAAGTGTTCAACCACGATAGAGAAAGGAATATGACCATGGAAAATATTGAAAAGAAAAATTCGATCACCGATGTAATGGAAGCCTCTATGGCCAAGATTCGTGAAATGGTGGATTCCAATACGATCGTTGGAGAGCCGATCACGACGCCCGACGGCGTGACCCTGATTCCTGTGTCCCGCCTCAGCTTTGGCTTTGGCTGCGGTGGCGGAGATTATGGCAAGCAGGCAAATCAGATGGGTGCAGGCGCCGGTGCGGGCGTCCGTGTGGAGCCGATGGCTTTTCTGGTGGTGAAAGACGGTGTGACCCGTATGCTGCCGGTGGCGGCGCCCGCGCTTACCACGGTGGATCGCGCCATCGAACTGGTGCCTCAGGTTCTGGATCGTGTTGAAAGCTTTATTGACCGCAGGAAAGAGGAAAAGCAATTTTCTGAGTAAGCGGAAAAATTGCAAACGAGAGACAAGCAGCGTCTGCATAGGATAGTATCCGAGGTGATACCATGTGGAAAAAACTATGCGGCGTGTTGCTTGCTGCGCTGCTGTTGCTGCAGATCCTGCTGTGCAGTGCGGAGGCTGTGCAGCTGTCTGCGGCTGCGGCCATTCTGATGGACGCTGATACAGGTGAGATCCTGTACGAAAAAGACATGGATCGACGCATGCGTATTGCCAGCACCACCAAGATCATGACGGCATTGGTGGTGCTGGATCATGCTCAGTTGACCGACAGCATAACGGTGACCTCCCACCATATGGTGGAGGGCTCTTCCATGTATCTCAAGCCCGGTGAGACAGTTACGGTGGAGGAATTGCTGTATGGCCTGATGCTGTGCAGCGGCAATGATGCGGCGTTGGCTTTGGCAGATTGCTGCGGCGGCCTGACGGCCTTTGTAGATGCCATGAACCACAAGGCGGCAGAGCTTGGGATGGAGAACACTTCTTTTGCCAACCCCAATGGGCTGGATGATCAGCAGCATTATTCCACGGCCCGCGACATGGCGCGATTGGCAGCCTTTGCTGCGAAAGATCCTGTTTTCCGCAGGATCTGCTCGACACGCACGGCTACTGTCGGCAGCAGGACGATGATTAACCACAATAAGCTCCTTAGCCAGATCAGTGGCTGCATCGGCATGAAAACAGGCTATACAAAAGCGGCGGGCCGTACACTGGTATCCTGCGTTGAGCGGGGAGGCCGGTGTCTGGTGGCTGTGACCTTATGTGATGGCAACGATTGGGCGGACCATAAAGCACTGTATGAATTTGGCTTTTCTATGAAAGAGAAGAATGCGGAGGATACATCATGACGGAGCGGCTGCAAAAACTAATTGCCAAAGCCGGGGTTTGTTCCCGTCGGGCAGCAGAGGTACTGCTGACGGAGGGACGTGTAACGTGCAACGGTAAAGTGGCTGCTCTCGGCGATAGGGCAGACCCTGAAAAAGACGTTATTTCAATCGATGGAAAGGAAATTATATTTACAGATAAGCTCCTATATCTGATACTGAACAAGCCCCGTGGATATGTGACAACGCTTAGCGATGAACTGGGCCGCGACACTGCGGCGGAGCTGGTAGCGGGATGTGGTGTTCGTGTATTTCCTGTGGGGCGTCTGGATAAGGAAAGCGAGGGGCTGCTGCTCTTTACCAATGATGGTGCGCTGATGCAGACCATGACCCATCCCAGCCATCAAGTGAACAAGACCTATGAGGTGACGGTAACGGGGGCATTGGAGGGCGCCGCGGCGCGTCTTGGTGCCGTTTGTGAGCTGGATGGTGAGCCTATCTCACCTGCGCAGGTGGAAACAGTTTGGCAGCGCAACGGACAGGCCCTCTTACAGGTAACGATTCATCAGGGGAAAAACCGTCAGATCCGGCGTATGTGCGCGCAGGTTGGACTGCATGTGGTGCGCCTGAGGCGTATTTCTGAAGATACGTTAACGTTGGGCGGACTGAAGCCGGGACAGTGGCGTTATTTGACTGACGCGGAGATTTCTGCATTAAAAGGAAGCGAACAGATATGAAGCAAAACGTATTACATACAATACGTGCCAGCGTGAATCATTTTTCAAAGGGACAAAAGCGGATTGCTGACTATATCCTGAATAATTACGATAAGGCGGCATTTATGACGGCGGCCAAGCTGGGACAAACGGTGCAGGTCAGCGAATCTACCGTGGTACGCTTTGCCGCTGAGTTGGGTTACAGCGGCTATCCCGCCATGCAAAAGGCGCTGCAGGAGATTATCCGAGGGAAGTTGACCTCGGTACAGCGTATTCAGGTTTCTCAGGACCAGATGACTGGCGATGATATTCTGGCCGCGGTCATGCAGCGGGATATGGACAGCATTCATACCGCTATCGAACAGGTTGACCGCAGCGAGTTTCAGCGTGCGGTGGAGCTGCTGCTGAATGCACAGCATATCTATATTCTGGGTGTGCGTTCCAGCTCGTTCTTGGCGGGATATCTGAATTTCTATCTCCATTTAATCTTCAAGAACGTGATTTTTGTGCAGAATACGGCGGCGGGCGAGATTTATGAGCAGATGATCCATATCGGCCCCGGTGATGTTATGGTGGGCATCAGCTTCCCGCGCTATTCCAATATGGGTATCCATGCCATGCATCTGGCGCATAGCCGTGGAGCCGATGTGGTGGCGATTACCGACAGCCAAATGTCGCCGCTGTATCCGCTGGCTACAGCGGCATTGCTGGTGCGATGTGAGGCGCTGTCCTATGTGGATTCGCTGGCGGCGCCGCTGAGCTTGATAAACGCGCTGATTCTGGCGGTTGGCCAGCGTAAGCGGGACGAGGTGGCCCGTGTGTTCTCTGAAATGGAGCAGGTGTGGTCAAAATACAGTATTTTTGGGAAAGCGGAAGATGAATAGAGTAACAGTAATTGGCGGCGGCGCCGCAGGATTGATGGCGGCCATTGCCGCCGCGGAAAATGGCGCGCAGGTGTGCCTGATCGAGCCGAATGAGCGGTTGGGCAAAAAAATAAATATTACAGGGAAGGGCCGCTGCAATGTGACCAATGATACGGATCTGGAAGGACTGATGGCCCACATACCGCGTAACGGCCGTTTTCTCTATCGGGCATTATCCCGTTTTTCCAGCCGGGATACGATGGCGTTTTTTGAGAAATGCGGTGTTCCGTTGAAGGTTGAGCGGGGAAATCGTGTATTTCCGGTTTCCGATAGCGCTTTTGATATTACAGATGCACTGAAGCGCAAGGTGAAAGAACTTCATATAGATTGGGTGCATGACCGTGCCACCGGGGTGGAAACAGAGAATGGACATGTTGCTGCCGTCATCGGGGAGAAGCGGTCTTATCCGACCGATGCAGCGATCATCGCTACCGGCGGCGCGTCCTATCCGGGAACCGGTTCTACCGGAGACGGATATCGGATAGCTGCTGCACTGGGACATACGGTTGTTGAGCCGCATGGCTCTCTGGTTCCGCTGATCAGCGATGACGACTGCTGCCGCCAAATGCAGGGGCTGAGCCTGAAAAATGTAGAATTGGCGGTATATGGGCAGAAAAATAAAGCGGTATTTCGGGAACAGGGCGAAATGCTGTTTACCCATTTTGGACTCTCGGGGCCGCTGGTGCTGTCGGCCAGTGCGCACCTGCGTAACTGGGACAAGGAAGCGTATTGTGCCGAGATTGACTTGAAGCCGGCACTTGATGAACAGAAACTGGAAGCCAGAATCCTGCGGGATATCAGCAGCGGTCCGAACCGTGATTTTGGAACGCTGCTGCGCGGACTGCTGCCCCACAGCATGGTGGGCGTAGCGGCACGGCAGTTAGAGATTCCGGAGACGCTGAAAGTCAACGCTTTGACCCGGGAGCAGCGCCGGGCGCTGGTGCATTTCTTAAAACATTTTCGAATCAATCTGACCGGCGTGCGTCCGATAGCGGAGGCAATTGTTACGGCTGGCGGTATTAAGGTGAGTGAAGTGAATCCCGGCACCATGGCGTCCAAGCTTGTGAACGGAGTATATTTTGCCGGAGAGGTGCTGGATGTAGATGCCTATACAGGCGGATTTAATTTACAAATTGCGTGGGCGACCGGCCATCTGGCGGGAACGTCGGCTGCGCAGCAGGAGTGAACGATATGGAAAAACCCAATAAAAAATATTCCGTAGCCATTGACGGCCCCAGCGGCGCGGGAAAGAGTACACTGGCCAAGGCGCTGGCGGAGGAGCTGCGGATTCTATATGTAGATACCGGTGCGATCTATCGTACCATTGGCTGTTATGCCCGCCGCTGCGGTGTGGATGCCGGCAATACACAGGCGGTGATTTCGCTGCTGCCGCAGGTGGAGATCAAGATGTGCTATGATGATCAGGGATTGCAGCATATGCTTTTGCAGGATGAGGATGTGACCCAGGAGATACGCTTACCGGAAATGTCCCTGTATGCTTCAGCCGTATCCGCGATTCCTGAGGTCAGGGCGTTCCTGCTGGAGATGCAGCGCAGCTTTGCACGCACCAGCAGTGTCATCATGGATGGCCGCGATATTGGTACGGTGGTACTGCCGGACGCGCAGGTGAAGATTTTTTTGCAGGCGGATGTGGAGATTCGTGCCCGCCGCAGAGAGAAAGAGCTGCTGGAACGCGGTACGCCCCGTCCTTTTGAGCAGGTGCTGGCGGAGATGAAGGAGCGGGATTATAACGATACGCACCGCGCCGCGGCACCGCTGCGTCCGGCGCCGGACGCTGTTGTGGTAGATACCAGCCATCTGGATTTCCAGCAGAGCAAGGAGCGGCTACTGGAGATTATCCGTGA
>Ga0129314_1002463_pt1 | contig 10240 bp, 6 predicted proteins | sample O1111metagenome_FD_94431 | JGI IMG/M metagenome (GOLD analysis project Ga0129314, IMG submission 94431) | Orangutan individual fecal microbial communities from fecal samples from Wisconsin, USA - O1111 metagenome | ecosystem: Host-associated > Mammals > Digestive system > Large intestine > Fecal...
CCGCCCCGCAGGTCCGTGGACCGGACGCAGGCGCCGTGGAGCCGCTCCACGCCGGTGACCACCGCCACCCGTCCGGAGACCTGGATGCTGCCGCCCATGCGGATCAGCTCATCCACGTGGCGGTAGCGGCTGGTGAAGATGTTCTCCTCGAACACCGTGGTGCCCCGGCTCCGCAGCAGGGCTGCCATCAGCACCGACTGGGCGTCGGTAGGGAAGCCGGGATAGGGCGCCGTCCGCACCGGAGAGACGCTCCGCAGCCGCTCCGGGGCACGGCAGGTGATGCCGCCGCTGTCGCCGGTGACGGTGCAGCCCGCCTCCCGCAGCGCTGCCGTTACGGTGGAAAGGTGCCGCTCCCGCGCCCCCAGCAACCGCACCTCTCCGCCGGCGGAGGCCGCCGCGCAGAGATAGGTGGCCGCCGCGATGCGGTCCGGCATGACGGTATAGGTACAGTTGTGGAGGGGCCGCTTCCCGGTGACGGACACCTGGTCCGTCCCGGCACCGGAGACCTCCGCTCCGCAGGCGCGGAGATAGTTCTGCAAGTCCACGATTTCCGGCTCTCTGGCGGCGTTGACGATGCGGGTGACGCCCTCCGCCCCGCAGGCCGCCAGCATCAGATTCTCCGTAGCCCCCACGGAGGGCAGGCTCAGCACGATGTCCCGTCCCCGCAGCGCCGGAGCCCGGCAGTGGAGGGCGCCGCCCTCCTCCTCGATCTCCGCCCCCAGCTGCCGCAGGCCGCTGATATGGAGGTCGATGGGCCGGGGGCCCAGCTCGCAGCCGCCGGGATAGGTCAGCTCCGCCTGGCCGCACCGGGCCAGGATGGCCCCCAGGAAAATGGCGGACGAGCGCATCTCCCGCATCAGCGTGTCGGCGATGTCCCACCGGCACAATCCGGAGGTGTCCACCGTCAGGACGTCCTCCTGCCACACGGCGTCACAGCCCAGATACCGCAGGATATCCACCGACGCGTCCACATCCCGCAGCCGGGGACAGCCCCGCAGCTCCGTGACGCCGCCGTTCAGCAGCGTGGCCGCCAGGATGGGCAGCACGCTGTTCTTCGCTCCCTGCACCGGCACCTCGCCGGACAGCGGATGCCCGCCCTCCACCAGAAAACGACTCATATTCTCCCCTCCGCACTCCATGTTTTCATCGTTCCATGGTATGCGGCGGGGGGGCGGGTTGGTTACCGCTTCTCCCCGGGGCGCCGGTCACAGACCTCCAGCACCGTCTCGTAGATCCGCTCTGTGGCGTCCCGGATGCCCAGCTTCGCCATGGCCGCCGCCATGGCGGTCCGGCGCTCCGGGTCCCGGAGGATGGAACAGATCAGGCGGTACAGCTCCTGCCCGCTGGAGTCCTTCTCCAGCAGGACGCAGGCGCCGCCGGCCTCCTCCAGCACCCGGGCGTTCTTCTCCTGATGGTTGTTGGTGACGTAGGGGGACGGCACGATGAGGGCCGGGACCCCCAGGGCCGTCAGCTCGCTGATGGTGGAGGCGCCCGCCCGGCAGAGGACCAGATCCGCCGCCCGCATGACGGTGCCCATGTCGTAGATATACTCCCGCACCTGAATGGCCGGATGGGCGGCGAGATCCACGTCCCGCTCCTCCAGCGCCGCCAGCAGCTTGGGATAGCCGCCGCTCCCGGCGCCGTGGATGTGGTGGAAGGACTCGTTCTTGGCCTCCAGGGCCAGACAGTCCGCCATCTCGGCGTTCATGCCGGAGGCCCCCAGGGACCCCCAGAAGGACACCACCAGAGGCCGTCCGTCATCCACGCCCAGCTTCTCCTTGGCCTGTTCCTTGGTCAGGTCAAAGAAGTCCGTCCGCACCGGCGTGCCGGTGACGCAAATCTTCTCCGGGTGCTTGTAGTGGGCCCGGCAGGACTCGAAGCCCACCATGATCCGGTCCGCGAAGGGCTCCAGCATCTCGGTGGTGAGGCCGGGCACCATGTTGGACTCGTGGACCGCCGTGGGGATGCCGGCCCTGGCCGCCGCCTTCACCATGGGGTAGCTGGCATAGCCGCCGGTGCCGATGACCACGTCGGGCCGGAATTCCCGCAGGATGGCCCGGGCCTCATGGGGGGCCCGCAGCAGATTTCCCACGGAAATGATGTTGTGTTTGATCTCCGACGGCCGCATGGACCGGTGGAAGCTGGAGATGTGGACCGTCCGGAAGTCATAGCCCGCCTTGGGGATCAGGTCCTTCTCCAGCCCCCGCTCCGCCCCCACAAAGAGGAATCGGGTGTCCGGATCCTTTTCATGCATCAGCTGTGCCAGGGCGATGGCGGGATTCACATGGCCCGCCGTGCCGCCGCAGGTGAAGATGACACGGTTCAGTTTTCGCTCCATATGCCCACCGCCTTTCTTTGAATTAGGAATTAGGAGTTAGGAATTCAGGGAAACGGGAAATTCCTCATTCCTCATTCCTAATTCCTAATTGATCCGCTATCCCGCCCTTGTGGGCTTCATCTGCCGGGACACCGACAATACCACGCCCATTTCCGCCAGCTGGATCATCAGTGCCGTGCCGCCGTAGGAGAAGAAGGGGAGGGAGATGCCCGTGGCGGGCAGCAGTCCCGTCACCACGCCGATGTTCAGGAAGGTCTGCATGGCCAGCAGCGACGTGACGCCGATGACCAGCAGGCTGCCGAACCGGTCCCGGGCGTGGAGGACGATCCAGTAGCCCCGGAGGATCAGGGCGGCGAACAGCAGCATGATGATGCCCGCGCCGATGAGCCCCAGCTCCTCGCAGACGATGGAGAAGATGAAGTCGTTGTGCTCCTCCGGCAGATACATGAACTTATTGCGGCTCTTGCCCAGGCCCACGCCCAGCAGGCCGCCGGAGCCGATGGACAGCAGGGACTGCACCATCTGGTAGCCGTCGCCCTGGCGGTCCAGCCAGGGGTCCAGCCACATGTCGATGCGGGAACGGCCGTAGCCGCCCACGAACACCACCAGATAGCCCAGCACCGCGCCGACGCCTCCCGCCAGCGCCACCCAGATCCACCGGATGCCCCCCGCCAGCATCAGGATGGCGCCCACGCCCAGAATCAGCAGCGTGCCGGAGAGGTGGGGCTCCATCATCATCAGGACGGCGATGATGCCCAGGCGTATCACATACGGCGCCACGCCGTAGCGGAGGGTCCGCATTTTGTCCTTTTTCTTCGATATGGTGTCGGCAAAATACAGCACCACGGCGAACTTGGCGATCTCCGAGGGCTGGAAGGTCAGGATGTCGCCGATGCCGATCCACCGCCGGGCGTTGTTCCGCACCTGGCCGATACCGGGGATCAGCACCAGCACCAGCAGCACCACGGACAGGATCATCAGGGGCTTTGCCAGCGCCCGGTAGCGCTGGTAGTTGATCTTTCCGATGATGCCCATGGCGGCGAAGCCCATGATGGCGAACACGCCCTGCCGGATCAGATACTTGGCCGGGTCGTTCTCCTTGTAGTACGCCCGGGGGAAGCTGGCAGAGAACAGCATCACCAGTCCGATGCCCACCAGGATCACCACCAGCAGGAGGAAGGGCAGGTCGATGGGGCCTCTGGCCAGTTCCCGGCTCTCGGCCTCCCGCTGGGCCTGATACTGCCGGCGCTTCTGCCGGGCCAGCGCCTCCTCCCGTGTCAGCGGGCGCTTTGCCTGCTTCTGCTTCACGTTCGCTCGCCCCCCTTCGGAGAATTAGGAATTAGGAATGAGGAATTAGGAATTCAGGGGGCGGACATGCTCCGGCTTCCCGGCGCCCACCTCTGCAATTAGGAATTCAGGAGTCGGGACTAATTCCTAATTATTCACGCTCTGCCCTGGATGCCCAGCCACGCCAGCACGCAGCACACCAGCGTGATGCCGGAGAACACCGTCACCAGCTTCGCCTCGCTCCAGCCGGACAGCTCCAGATGATGATGCAGCGGCGCCATCTTGAAAAACCGCTTGCCATGGGTGGCCTTAAAGTATCCGACCTGTATAATATCGGACATTGTCTCCGCAATGTATATGATGCCCACGGGGATCAGCACCAGGGGCATATCCATGGCGAAGGCCAGGGCCGCCACCGCGCCGCCCAGGAACAGGCTGCCGGTGTCGCCCATGAAGACCTTTGCCGGATGGTGGTTGTAGACGAAGAAGGCGGCCAGACCGCCGGCCAGCGCCGCCGGAAACAATGCCAGGGAGCCCGCGGAATCCCACAGCGCTCCGGCGGCGGTGAAGAACACCATCACCACGAAGGTGACGCCGCAGGCCAGACCGTCGATGCCGTCCGTCAGGTTCACGGCGTTGACGCAGCCCACGATGACGAAGGCGGCGAACACCAGATAGACGATCCAGTTCACCGCGACGGTCACGTTGGCGAAGGGAATGTAGAGGTCATTGGTCAGAAAGCCCTCGTACCGCATGAGGCTCAGGAACACCACCGCCGCCGCCAGCTGGAGAATGAACTTCTGTTTGGCGGTGAGACCCTCGTTCTGGTGCTGGCGCACCTTACGGTAGTCATCCACGAAGCCGATGGCCCCGAACACCAGGGCGAACAGATAGATATACAGGTGGGAGAACCGGCCCTCCAGCATATCGTCCCAGCCCGCCGCGAACATGACGGCGCCGCTGCCCAGAATGAACATGATGCCGCCCATGGTGGGCGTTCCCGCCTTGGACTTGTGCCAGGTGGGACCGTCCTCCCGGATCTCCTGACCGGCCTTCAGCTTCCGCAGCTCCGGGATCAGGAATTTTCCAATGACCAGCGTCAGCAGGAAGCTGGCCAGCATCACCAGCAGCAGCGCGGTGATCCCGCCGGATAAATTCAGCATGTGTTTCTCTCCCTCTCTCTCGCCGGAGGACTCTCCGGCCCTTTGGTATCGGTATCAGACGCGCCGGGCGTCACTTGTTCAGATAGTCCGCCACGATCTCCCGCTCATCCATGTGGCGCTTCTCATGGCCCACCTCCTGGTAGGTCTCGTGGCCCTTGCCGCAGAGGACGATGACGTCATCGCGCTCCGCGTGGTCCATGGCGTAGTGGATGGCCTGGACCCGGTCGGTGATGGTGACGTAGGGCGTCGCCGTGCCCTCCATGCCCGCCGCGATCTCCCGGATGATCTGGTCCGGGTCCTCCGTCCGGGGATTGTCGGAGGTGACAATGGCGAAGTCCGCGATGTCCGCGGCGATCTTTCCCATCTTGGGGCGCTTGGTCTTATCCCGGTCGCCGCCGGCGCCGAATACCGCCACCGTCCGGCCCTTGGCGAAGCCCTTGACGGACTTCAGCACGTTCTCCAGACTGTCGGGGCTGTGGGCGTAGTCGATGAGGATGGTGTAGTCCTTCCCCGGGGTGGGGACCACCTCCACCCGGCCCTTCACATGGGGCACCCGGGCCAGCACCTCGGCGCTCTTCTCCAGAGAGACGCCCAGCTGCAGGGCCGCCCCCAGAACGTCCAGGGTGTTGTAGACCATGAAGCCGCCGGGGATGTTCACCCGGACGGGCACCCGCTCCGATGATGTCACGGCGTCGAAGGCGATGTGGTCCGCCCCCAGCTGAATGTTCTCCGCCCGCAGGTCCGCCGCCGCGTGCTCCGCGTAGGTGTACCGGCGGCAGGTGGCGTCTTTCATCAGCCGCTCCGTCCAGGGATCGTCGGCGTTGACCACGCCCGCCTTGCAGTTTTGGAACAGGACGGCCTTGGCGTCGCAGTAGTTCTCCATGGTGACGTGGAAGTCCAGGTGGTCCTGGGTCAGATTGGTGAAGATGCCCACTGCAAAGGTGATGCCGTGGACCCGGCCCTCGAACAGGGCGTGGGAGGAGGTCTCCATCACCACATGGGTGCAGCCGGCGTCCAGCATCTGCCGGAACAGCTTGTGGAGCTCGAAGCCCTCCGGCGTGGTGCGCTCCGTGGGCAGCACCTCGTCGCCGATCATGTTCTGATTGGTGCCGATGAGGCCCACCTTGGCCCCGGCGGCCTGCTCCAGTACCGCCTTCAGCAGATACGTGGTGGAGGTCTTGCCGTTGGTGCCGGTGACGGCGGTCATGACCATTTTCTCCGCCGGACGGCCGTACCAGTTGGCCCCCAGCAGAGCCAGCGCCCGCCGGGAGTGCTCCACCAGGACGTAGGGCACGTCAATCTCCGGAGGCCGCTCGCACACCACGCAGGCCGCGCCGTTGGCCACGGCCTTGGAGATATAGGCGTGGCCGTCCACGGTGTAGCCGCTGATGGCCACGAACAGTCCTCCCGGGATGGTCTTCCGGGAGTCATAGCTGATATCGGTGATGTCCAGATCCCCGGCGGCATGGACGGTCAGGGTGGGAATATCGCGGAGGAGTTCCTGTAATTTCATGGGTAAACGCCCCTTTTTCTCTGATTTTGTGCATGGTCCCGGCAGGCTTCGCCGGTGATATTTTCGCCGGTGGTATTATAGTCAGACGCCGCCGGGAAGTATACAGCGTTTTGTGCCGGAAACCATGCAGAAAGTGCTGCCGCGTCAGTCCGCCTCCGATGCCTGGGCGCCGAACTGGACCTTCACCACGCTGCCGGGCTCCAGCTCCGAGTCAGGGGCCTTATCCTGAGTGATGGCGTAGACGTTGCCGGAGGAGGTGGCGGTGTTGCCCGCCACCTTCATGATGAGTCCCGCGTCGGTGAGGGCCTTGTTGGCCTCCGCCGCGGTCTTGCCCACCACGTTGGGGACCACGCTGGGGGTGTCGGGCTTCTGTTCGCCCAGATAGAGGATGATGCTGGCGTCGTTGGGGACGATGTTGCCGCCCACGGGGGTCTGGTCGGTGACGGTGTCGCCGCCGCCCACAGTGCGCCAGGAGAAGCCGGCGTTGGTGAGCTTGGTCTTGGCCTCCTCCAGCGTCAGGTCCACGCAGTTGGGCACGGTGGCGTCGTTCACGGCGCTGTCGCTGGAGTAGTCCGGCTGGACGCCCAGATAGGGCAGGATCTCGCTCATGATGGAGCTGGCCACGGGGGCCACCATCTGGCCGCCGGAGGGATAGGTGCCGGTGTAGCGGTCGGGGGTGTCCAGAGTGATCAGCATGATGACCTGGGGATCCTCCGCCGGGGCAAAGCACATGAAGGACACCACCAGGTCGCCCTTGGGATTGCTCTCCGTGGCGGAGCCGGTCTTGTCGGCGGTGCCGGTCTTGCCGCCCACGGTGTAGCCCACCACCTGGCCGTTCTTGCCGGAGCCCACGTGGACCACGTACTCCAGGCACTCCCGGACCTTTTCAGAGGTCTCCTGGCTGATGACCTGCCGGACGGGGGCGCTGTCGTGTTCCTGGAGCACGTTGCCGTCGTCGTCCACGATCTGCTCCACCAGATAGGGGGTGTACAGATAGCCGCCGTTGATGCAGGCCGCCTGGGCCCGGATCAGCTGGAGCGGAGTGATGTTGAAGGTCTGGCCAAAGGCGTAGGACGCCAGGGAGACCACGTTGGAGTTGAAGGTCTTCTCGTCGGCGAAGATGCCCTTGGGGGACTCGGCGGGCAGGTCCACGCCGGTCTTCTCCATGAAGCCGAAGGACTTGAGGTACTGATAATAGGTCTTGGTGCCGATCTTCAGACCGATGGTGATGAAGGCCGGGTTGCAGGAGTTGGCGGTGGCGGTCTTCAGGTCCTGGGTGCCGTGTCCGGCGGCCCGGGAGCAGCGGATGGGCTTGGGCCAGCCGGGGACCATGATGGAGCCGCCGCAGCTGAAGGTGCTGTTCATGGTCACCAGCCCCTCCTCCAGCGCCGTGGCCAGAGTAACGGGCTTGAAGGTGGAGCCGGGCTCGTAGGTGTCGGAGATGCAGCGGTTGCGCCACTGGGTGCCCCGTGCGCTGCTGTAGGCCGCGGCCACCGCCGCCTCGTAGGCCTCCTCGCTCTCATAGGTGCTCTTTTTGCTCTCAATGTCCGCCAGCTCCGCGTCCAGTTTGGCCTGGAGCTTGGAATCGTAGATGGTGCTGGGGTCCTCCAGATCAAAGGTGGGGCTGCCGGCCATGGCCAGGATGGCGCCGGACTTGGGGTCCATGACGATGCCGGCGGCGCCGTTCTTGGCGTTGAACTTTTCCACCAGGGTCTCGATGCCCTTTTCCAGATAGTACTGGACGTTGCTGTCCAGGGTCAGCACCAGGCTGCTGCCGTTTTCGGCGTCGTAGTACTGCTCATACTGGTAGAGCATATCCTTGCCGGTGTTGGTCTTGGCGGTGACCGTCAGGCCGGAGGTGCCCTGGAGCACGTCGTCGTACTTGGCCTCCAGGCCATAGGCGCCCTGGTTGTCGGCGTTGACAAAGCCGATGACGTTGGCCGCCAGGGAGTGATAGGGATAGTACCGTTTGGAGTCCGGGTCCAGATAGACGCCGTGGATCTTTTTGGGGCTCTTCCTCGGATTGGACTTCAGAACGGTCTTGCCCGCGTCGTTGACCATGGTCAACTCGTTGCCCGCATCGTCGATCTCGCCGTTGATGAAGCGGCGGACCTCATCCGCCGTGTCCTGCTCCACCTTTTTCTTGATGTACTGATAGCCCGTGTTGGTCTTGGCCATCAGCTTCAGGATGGTCTCCTCCTCCACGTCCAGGATGCGGCTGAGGCCCCGGGCAATGTATGCCTGATCCAGAATGGGCTCCGGCGTATAGACATCCCCCTTCTCGGCGGCGGCTGCCGCCTCCTCCTCCTGGGACTTCTCCTGCTCCTTCACGAAGTTGGCGATGTCCCGGGGGTTGATCTCCACCGTCTCCGCCGAGGCGGACAGGGCCAGGGCGTTGCCGTTGCGGTCGTAGATGGTGCCCCGGGAGGCCGTCACCACGGAGGTGCGGGTCTGCTGGAGCACGGCCTGCTCCTGCAAGTCCTCATGATCCCGGATCTGCAAAATGTACAGCCGGATGAACAGGGCCGCGAAGGTCCCCACGCCGAAGATCAGCATCAGCAGCAGCGTCCTGCTCCGGATGACCTGATTGGCCCGCCGGGCCGCGTCGCTCTTTCGTCTCTGCCGCTCTGCCATGGATACGCTCCTTTTCCGCCGCCTGCCGCGGCCATGTGCGCCTGCGGACAGGCGTGCTGAAACATCAAACGGGAGTAAGAAGACAGCCATCTCCTTACTCCCTCCTGCTTCCCCGGCGCTCCCGCTGTCCGCGAAGCTCCCGTCAGGGCCGCTCCCCGCGGCTCCAGGAGTTGGGAAAAGCCTGCCGCAGCAGGCTTTTTACCGTGTGGCGGACGGGACGCCGGGCTTTCTCTCCCGCTTCAATCCTTATGACGGCACTCAGCCAAAATATTCCTTCACCGACGCGGCGCTGTGCCGGACGGCGGCGGCGATCTTCGTCAGGATGCCCGGGTCCTCTTTCTGATAGACCGCGGCGCTGTCGCCGTCGGAGAGATCCACGTAGTAGATCTGGCTGCTGCCGGGCTTGGACATGCCCGCCTGCACAGCCACCTCCTTGACGGTGCTCAGGTCGTACATCTGCTGGTACTTGGCGGTGAGCTGCACATGGTCCGACTCCAGGGTGGACAGCTGGCTCCGCAGGTCCACCACGTCGGAGGACAGGGCGGTGAGCTGCACATAGCTGAACAGCACCATCACCGCCATCACCGCCACGGCGAAGCACCCCGCCACGGAGAGCAGGGACACCCGCTCCCGTTCCCGCACGCGGACCCGGGGAAGGCTGCGTACCTTGGTCTCCGTCTTGGGGACGGTCCGTTCCCGGCGGACTTCCCCGGCGTGCTGCAATTCTTTCTCCCGAAGCTCCCGCTCCAGGCCATAGGCTAGGTTGCCGTATACGCCGCCGGAATAATGGCGCATATCCCGTGCTGCCGATGCCATATCTTCCTTCCCCTTCCATCTTCCGTACAGGGCCTGTCCCCCCGGGGCAGGCACCGAAAAACTCAAAACTTCTTCCGTAAAACTTATGGATACTTATAGATCAAACGGGTCGCACTTCTCCGCCACCCGCAGCTTGGCGCTTCTGGCCCGGGGATTTTCCTCCAGCTCCGCCGGTCCGGAGACGATGGGCTTCCGGTTCACCAGACGGACCTTGGGCTTCTTCCCACAGACGCACACCGGGAATTCCGGCGGGCAGGTGCAGCCGGAGGCCAGTTTCTGGAAGGCCTTCTTCACCATCCGGTCCTCCAGGGAGTGGAAGGTGATCACCGCCAGACGGCCGCCGGGATTCAGCTTGTCCGCCGCCGTCTCCAGCATGGCGGCCAGGGCGTCCAGCTCCCCGTTGACGGCGATGCGGACGGCCTGAAAGCTGCGCTTGGCGGGGTGCTGCTTCTCCCGCAGGGCCGCCGCCGGCATGGCGCCGCGGATGAC
>Ga0129314_1002471_pt1 | contig 10199 bp, 9 predicted proteins | sample O1111metagenome_FD_94431 | JGI IMG/M metagenome (GOLD analysis project Ga0129314, IMG submission 94431) | Orangutan individual fecal microbial communities from fecal samples from Wisconsin, USA - O1111 metagenome | ecosystem: Host-associated > Mammals > Digestive system > Large intestine > Fecal...
CCTGGCAGGCGTATCCGTCCGGCGTGTGGAGGACATTACAGAAGCGCTGTGGGGAAGCAGGGTCTCACCCTCCACGATCAGTGAGCTGAACAAAAAAGCCTATGTCCACATTGAGAATTGGCGAAAGCGCCCCCTGCAGGGCGGCCGTTATCCGTACGTCTATGTGGATGGGATCTATTTGCGCCGAAACTGGGGCGGAGAGTACGAAAATGTGGCAATTCTGGTTGCCATCGCGGTCAATGAGGACGGATACCGAGAGGTTCTTTGCACTTCAATTCCGAAAATGTGAGAACAGTTTTAGAAAAATCTTACGGCAGGAAAACCGTCCGGTGTGTTTTCGGACGGTTTTCCTGCCTGTGCATCTTAGGCGAAGAAAACCCGACTGTCATGTCAGGATAGTTTTCCCCGCTGTAACCGGGATATTTTTCCTGAACCATATCCTTAAATTCTCTGGCGTTGCAGCATTTTGCCGCCAAGGCTTCAGCTCTTCGAGATAGACAATTTTGATATCTACATCCTTTAAAATCCTTCGAGGTATGGTGGAACATCAGAATCAGGTCGTACTCTGCCATGCGGTAAAGCGGGCAAACATGGGCGGCCGGAGGCCACCCATGTTTGCCCGCTTCTTGATAGGAGGACGTTGGATACAAAGGAAAACCGGTTTGATGCCGCTTAAAAGGCGAACCGATGTCCTGCCGTTTCAGGGCAGGCGCATCCCGCGCGTTCGGCGTGCGGCTTTGGTTACCCTTCCGGGAAGAAGCAGTCCAGAAGAGCGGTGCAGAGGCGCTCCTCCCATTCGTACATTCCGGAATAGCACCCGTGGTGCTCGGAATCAGGGGCGCCCTGTCCGTTGATGACATAGAAGATGCCGCGTCCGCGCGCCCGGTCGAGGAAAAGCCCCGCCAGCAGGCCGTAAGCTTCTCCGAAATGTCCGGAAAGTACGATATCCCGCTCTTGCAGAAAACGGTCCCGCGCGCCGGAAGTCATCGTGTGGATGCCCGGCCCGTAGCAGCACATCAGCCCGTCGTAGCTGTCTCCGTTCGGGTGATCCGGGTCATAATGCCAGCAGGGAGTAAACATCGTATCGACCGACTGCTCCGACAAAAGCCGCTTCCCGTCCACGAAACCGCCGGTGAGAAACAGCTCGGCCAGCGCGCGCATCTCCCGGCAGGAAATCCGCAGCCCGCCCTGCGGCGAGAAAAGGGTGCCGTTGTCCCCGATCCGGTAATCCGCGAGTGAGGCCATTACATTTTCGCCGCCAAGGTCGGGGTTGGTGATCAGCACCTGGTCGCGCGGCTGTTTTTTGCCGTTGTAGTCGTCGATCTGTGCCGCCCATGGCTGCGAAGCGTCCCAGAGGGCTCCGTTTTTCGACTGATAGATGGGGGACAGACGCCCCAGAGCCTGTACGTCGAAGTCTCCGACGTTGAAGCTCGCCCCCAGGCCCATCGGCTCCAGAACCCGGGTGCGCATGTATTCATCAAAACGGATTCCGCTCAAACGCTCCAAAATTGTGCCGATGATGCCGTAGTTCAGGTTCGCGTAGGAGAAGTAGCGCCCCGGAGAGCGGTCGGTTCCGTCGCTTCCGCCGGCGAAATGATCCCCCAAGCGGTTGTATTTTCCGCCGGGGAGGAGCAGCTCTTCCAGACGATCCTCCGGGGGGATGGAGTAGACGCTGCCATCCCGGACCGAGGAGGTGTGCGAGAGCAGCATCCGCAGGGTGATGGGCACCGCGGGATAGTTCGGATTACGCAGCGGAAAGCCCAGATAGAGTCCCGCGTCCTCGTCAAGGTCGATTTTCCCCGCTTCACAGAGCTGCATGACCGCCAGTGCGGAGAATACCTTTGAGATGGAGGCGGTGCGGAAACGGGTATCCTCGCCGAACGGCGTTCCGCCGCCGGGCGCGCCCGGTTCTATCCGGGCCAGGCCGCCGTACCGCTGGCAGACGAGTCCGCCGCGGTCAAACGCCATCACCCCATAGCCCGGCACCGGCATGACCGGGTCGTGCAGAAGCGCATCGAGCCGCTGTTCCATCCGTTCCATTCCCTGCCGCTGCAGCGGCGTGGGGGCGATCTGCTTCATCATGCTGCTTTACCTCCTTGTTGCTGTAAAGGCCGTCCCTTCCGGGAGGCCGCCGCCATGGCCAGCATGGCCAGTACCGGCATGGAAAGATTAAAAAAGGCATACTGTGCATAGGAGAGGGTCGGAACCCCCAGCACTCCCGCCATAAAGCTGCCGCAGGTGTTCCACGGCACCAGTGCCGAGGTCGCGATCGCGCCGCCCGAAAGGGCGATCCCCAGCTTTCGGCGGTCGATTCCCTGCCGGTCGTATTCGCCCCGGAACATCCGTCCGGGCAGCGCCACCGCCACATACTGGTCCGGCATGGTGACGTTGGAGAGGATGCTGGTCAGCACCACCGCTCCGGTCAGCCCGGTGAGCGAATGCACCAGCCGCATGACCGGCGCGGTCAGCGCCCGCATCTGTCCGCTCTTTTCCAAAATTCCCCCGAACATCATCGCGATGATAATCAGGCTGATCGAGGGCATCATTGCGTCCAGACCGCCCGCGGTCAGAAGACGGTCGACCATGCTGTTTCCGGTTGTGCCGACATAGCCTTCCTTGGCGGCGCGCATCAGCGCGCTCAGGCCGCTGCCCTGCATCAGCGCCCCCAGCACTCCGGCCGACAGAATTCCCGCCGAGATGCCGAGGATTGCCGGGACGCGCCGCAGAATGCAGAAAATCAGCAGGATCATGGGCAGGAACAAAAGCGGCGAAAGGGAAAATGTGCTGGAAATGCTCGACAGGAAGGCCCCTGTGTTTTCGGCGATCGTCTCTGCGGTCCCGCTGCGGTAATGCAGTCCGGCCAGAAAGTAGCCCGCCAGGGCCAGCAGATAGGAGCAGCCCACCACCGGGGAAAGGAAGCGCACATGTTCAAAAACGCTGACCCCGATCACCGCTCCGGTCAGGTTGGTGCTGTCCGAGAGTGGGGAGAGCTGGTCCCCGACATAAGCGCCCGAGATGATGGCTCCCGCCGTCAGCGGCGCGGGAATACCGAGTGCCTGGGAGATTCCCATCAGGGCGAGGCCCAGCGTTCCGGCGGAGCCCCACGATCCGACCACCATCGAGACCGCCGAGGTGATGACCATCGCGCACGGAAGAAAAATGGAGGGCGCCATGACCTTCAGCCCGTAATAAATCATGGCGGGAACAACCCCGGACTGAATCCATACCCCCATCAGAACACTGATGAGAAGCAGGATGATGATCGATTCGAGCGACTGGGCGATGGATTCCACCATGCCCTGCTGGATCAGCGACCATTTGCATCCCCGCGCAAGGGAGACCGCGGCGGCGGCGATGCAGCCCAGCAGCATCGGAATATGGGGCGTCATATCCCAGCGCAGGACCGCCAGGAAAATCATAATGCCGAAACAGAACAGCGTAATCAGCGCGTCCGTCAGGCGGATTTCTCTTTGTTTCCTCATTCTTTACCTCATGGCGCCGTCCGTCCGCCGCGGGGACATCCGGCGCATTTGCCGTACAACATGTAACATTGTGAACAAAATTGCCGCAGAAAGAGCCTCGCAAAAGAGGCGGTTTGCTCTGCCGGTTTGTTGACAGATCCAAGGAAAAGGCGATACAATACCATTATGCAAGGGAAAGGGGGCGGCTCCAATCAGGCAGGATTTCTTCGCGTTTACTGAACCGCATGTCCCGTCGCTGAATCAGACGGAGCAGAAAATCTATGAGTATGTGGTGCAGAATATCCACACCGTCAAGGATAAGAGCATCCGCACGCTTTCCCATGAGTGCTATGTATCGACCACCACGATGATCCGCTTCGTGCGCAAGCTGGGATTTTCCGGCTACAGCGATTTTATCAATCTGCTGCGTCTGACCGATTTTTCCGCCGCCGCGCCGCAGACCCCCCCCAGTGGGATTCCCGCAACGAGTACCTGACGGGATATGTGGATATGATCGTGCAGACGCTGCGGATCGTCTCGGAGGACAAGCTCACCCGCTTTCACGAATATCTTGCGCGTTCGCCGCGCATCTTCCTGCTTTCGGATGAGTTCTGCCGGGAAGCCGCCAGCTACGCGCTGCGGCTTTTTACCACCCTTGGATTTCTGGTTTTCGCCCCCGCCGAGCCTTACGAGCTTCGCAGCGCGGTTCGGCAGATCACCGGGGACGACCTGCTGATGGTCCTCTCCTGCACCGGGCAGGAAAAGGGGGTCATCAACACCATGGAACGGATTCTCTCGGAAAAGCGGCCGACGATGGTTTCGATCACCGGCCTCGGCAGCAATGTGATCCAAAACACCAGTGATTTGAATTTCTACGCATTTACCTCCCCGGCCTTTTATATGGGCAGCGACATCAGTTCCCGGGCGCCGATGCAGGCGATTTTGGAGGTCCTTGTCTACAGCTGGGCCGCCAGAAATCAGGGCGGCCCCCAAGAAATCCCCACCGCGCCGGAGGGGACAGACAATTCAGAAAGGGTGTAACAATCGAATGGCTGTATTATCCTCCGTTCCAAGATGCGACGGATTTTCCATTCCCGCCGAGAGCGACTGGCATGCGGGAAGCTGGATGCTCTGGCCCCACCGGCCGGACAACTGGAGACTGGGCGCAAAGCCCGCTCAGAAGGTGGTCGCACAAATTGCGCAGGCCATCAGCCGCTTCGAGCCGGTTACGGTCTGCGTCAACGCCGATCAGTACGAAAACGCGCGCAACCAGCTCTGCCCGGAGATTCGGGTGATCGAAATGAGCAGCAATGAGGCGTTCTTGCGCGACTCCGGGCCGACCTTTGTGGTGAGTGCCTCAGAGGTCCGCGGAATCAGCTGGACCTTTAACGGCTACGGAGGCCTGGTGGAGGGGCTTTACTTCCCATGGGACGCCGACAGTCTGGTGGCCGAAAAGGTATGCGAGGTGGCCCGCATCGACTACTACCCCCTGCGGGAGTTTGTAATGGAGGGCTGTGCCTTCCGCGCGGACGGCGAAGGCACGATTGTGGTCACCGAGGAATGCCTGCTCAGCGAGGGCCGAAATCCCCACCTCACGCGGGAGCAGATGGAATCCACCCTCAAGGAGTATCTCGGGGTGCAGAAAATCATCTGGCTGCGGCGCGGACTTCATATGGACGAGGGCAAGGGCCACATCGACAATCTGTTTTGTTTTGTCCGCCCGGGGGAGGCGCTCCTCTCCTGGACAGACGATCCGGGACATCCGCAGTACCAGATTGTGCGCGAGGCGCTTGAAACCCTTTCCGCGGTCACCGACGCCTGCGGCAGAACGCTGCGGATCCACAGGATGCCGCTGCCCCGGCCGCTGGTGATCACCTCCGAGGAATCGGAAGGGGTCGATCGCTGCCAGAACACCATCCCCCGTCTGGCGGGGGATATGCTGGTGGCCTCGTACCTGAATTTTTACATGCCGAACGGAAGCCTGATCTACCCTGAATTCGGGGATGAGAACGACGCGCGCGCAAAAGAGATTCTCGCGGAGCTCTTCCCGAGACGGAGACTGATCGGCATCCATGCCCGGGAGATTTTTCTCGGCGGCGGAGGAATTCACAGCATGGTGCTTCAGCAGCCGGCCATCCTCTAGTTTTCAAAATGCCCCGCGCGAATCAAGCCGCGCGGGGCATTTTTCTGCCGCCGCCGGAAAAGAACGTTATTTCTTCTGGAGCTGCGCCAGCTTTGCGTTGTAAACTTCGCGGGAGTAGGGGTATTTGATGGCGAGGAACGCGATGATCAGACCGAAGATCAGGCCACCGACGCCGTAGACCGAGCGGATGCCCGAGATGGCGCCCGCGCTCTGCACAACGGCGCTTTCGACGAATCCGGTGGCGGTCAGGCCCACGCCGACCGCCCACATACCGAACGAGCAGCCGAATTTGTTGCACATACTCAGGAGCGAGGTCATCGCGCCCGCGCGGTTTGTGCCATGTTCCGCGGCGTCGATGGTAATCACGTCGGCCAGAACCGAGTAAATCAGGGTCCAGAAGGTGGCGTTGCCGAGCGCCGAGAAGCAGAGGGCAAAAATATAGAACGGAATGGTGGCCGGTAGAATCCGGATGCAGAACATGCCGAAGGCATATGCGAAGAAGCCGAAGATCATTACCTTGCGCTTATCCACCTTGGAGGAAATTTCACCGATCACCAGCGAGCAGATGATCATGTAGAAGCACTTGCCCATGTTGATGACGCTGATCTGGATGTCGCTCAGGCCATAGAAATAGGTCTGGACAAAGATGTTGCCCGACGCCTGAATACCGACGATGCAGTTGGCAAAGAGGGCGACGAGGATCAGCAGGACATAGGTACGGTTGGTGAAGCAGTCCACAAAGCTGCGCAGAGAGACAGTGTTGGCCGCTTTGGCCTGCTCATCTGAAAGGGAGATTTCCTTGCCCTTGGTGCAGGCGCCGGCGACAAAGTAGGAAAGGAAGCAGAAAAGTGCGGTGATGATGGCAACGACTCTCCATCCGACCAGCTCGGTGGAGCAGCGGTTCACCAGAATCATCGTGGCGCCCGAAACGACCAGCTCGCCCGCATAGAGGAAGGCGGAGGAATAACCGCGGATGGAGCTTTTCTCGTCATAATCCTCGGTCAGCTCCTGCCCCAGTGTGATGTGCGGAATGTCGCACATGGTGAAGAACAGCCAGAAGAAAATGTTGAGAACCGCATAGTAAAAGATTTTGACGCCGTCGGTCGCGAAGTTGAAGGAGGTAAAGAGCAGAAAAACAGTAATGCCCAGCGGAACGGAGGCTCGCATCATCAGACGGCGGCGGGTACCCGTCTTGATTTTCAGCGAGTCGCTGAAAATGCCGATCAGCGGGTCTGTAACCGCGTCCCAGATGACCGCAAACAGCGAGATGGTGCCGGCCACGGCCGCGTTGACTCCGGCGATGGTGGTCATAAAATAGATAAAGTAGTAGTAATACAGGTTATAGGCCAGACCGGAACCCAGTTGTCCTACGCCGTATCCGATTTTGGTGCCGGTGGATAGCTTCTGATTTAAATTTGTCATATCCTTCCCTCTCAATCATAAAACTTGTCTGCGGGTTCTGTCGGCAGGCGGTCAAACGTCCCTCCCTTCCGGCCTGTTTTTGATTGTTTTCATTGTAACCCCTGTGATTTCCGGAAACAAGAGAGATTGAATTGGATAAAACACTGTTCACATATGCGGAAAATGTTTTAATTTTGTTAACACAGAAATCATAATTTGGACAGATTGAAAGAAAGACACGAATTTCCCTCTCAATTGCCCGCTCGGAATATTCACGACGGATTTACCAACGATAAGGATCATAAAGGAGCGTGATATCATGCAAGCAATTGCCCCTCAGGAGATTCGAATCCCGGAAAACTGGTGTGAAATGATAAAGGCGGCGCCCGCCACTTGCAGCGGAAACCGGAGTCTTCGCCGCCCGCAACCGCTGCCTGCTTTGCCGGGGCCGGGGCTTACCGCCTGCAGCACGGAGCGGGACTCAGTTTGTGGAAGAGACGGCGGCGCCGGGGCGGGGTGCGGACGATGAGCAGATCATTCTGGAGCAAAACCGAAACACTCCCCGGGCGGCCCGCGCTCCCCGGGGATATCAAGGCGGACGCCGCGGTGATCGGCGCGGGGTTGGCGGGTGTGCTCACCGCATATTTTTTGCAGGCCGCGGGGCTGCGGACGGTTATTCTGGAAGCCTCCCGCATCGGGAGCGGCCAGACAAAAAACACCACCGCGAAAATCACTTCCCAGCATGGTCTGATCTACCATCGCCTTCTTGAGCAGCTCGGGGAAGAAAGGGCCCGCCAGTATGCCGAATCCAACCAGCGGGCGATCGGGGAATACCGGCGGATGGTGCGGGAGATGGGAATCGACTGCGGCTTTGCCGACGCGCCGGCATATCTCTATTCCACCTCCGGGCGGGAGGCGCTTGCCCGCGAGTGGAAAGCCGCCGAAACGCTTGGAATTGACGCGCGCCTCTGTGCGGAAACCGAGCTGCCTTTTCCGGTCGAAACGGCGCTGCGCTTTGCGGGGCAGGCGAGGTTTCATCCGCTCTCATTTCTCAAGGCGGTTGCAGAGCCGTTGGAGATTTACGAGCAGACCGCAGTGCGGTCGGTGGAAGGAAAACGGGTGATGACCGACCGGGGTGTTGTGACTGCGGAGCAGATCGTTTTCGCCTGTCACTATCCCTTCCTGAATGTGCCGGGCTACTTCTTTATGCGGATGCATCAGGAACGCAGTTATGTATTGTCTCTGGAGGGGACCCCGCGGATGGAGGGGATGTATCTGGGAATTGATGAGGATGGGCTCTCCTTCCGGCCACAGGGGGAGACGCTTTTCCTCGGCGGCGGAAGCCACCGCACCGGGGAAAACTCGGCGGGCGGCCAATATCAAAAGCTGCGGCAGGCGGCAAAACGGTATTGGCCGCGGAGCAGAGAAACCGCGTGCTGGAGCGCGCAGGACTGCATGACCCTCGACGGGGTGCCGTATATCGGACGCTATTCCGCCGCCGAGCCCGGCTGGTATGTGGCCACCGGATTTCAAAAGTGGGGCATGACCTCGTCAATGGTGTCCGCTCTGCTGCTTGCAGACCTCATTGTGAAGGGGGCGAGCCCATGGGAGCCGGTCTTCTCCCCGCGGCGGTTTACTCCTTCCGCCAGTGCGAAAACACTCTTTGAGGAAACGGCGCAGGCGGCCAAGGGTCTTGCAAGAAGCATTTTCATGCCGCCCCGCGCCGAGCTGGAGGCGCTTCCCCCGGGACATGGCGGCATGGTGGAGCACAACGGACAGAAGATGGGCGTTTACAAGGACGAGAAGGGGGAGTGTTTCGTCGTCTCCATCCGTTGTCCGCATCTGGGCTGCCAGCTCGAATGGAATCCCGACGAAAAGAGCTGGGACTGCCCCTGCCACGGCTCCCGGTTTGATTTTCGGGGCAGCCTGCTGGACAATCCCGCGCAGGAGGACCTCGAACATGCGTGAAGATCATCTGCTTCGGGGGCATTACCCTATTCTGTAATTCCGCAATTTCAAAGGGAAGAAGCTTTTCGCCAGGCGCCGTTCGCTTCTTTTGATTTTGAGAATTGCACCTACTCCCTCATCTCAAAATGAATCAAAAGGGAGAGCAGCGCCCGCAGAATGATAATGGCTCCAAGCATCCAGATTTCCTGCATATCCCGAATCAGGACGGTCTTTAAAATTTCAGCCCCCATTTTATATTCCAGCGCCAGAGCGAGGGAAAAGGCAAGCTCCCGTTTGACCGGATAGCTCCTTCCACGAAAGAACCAGATGAGGTAAAGGACAAAGGTTTTGAGGGAGCTTCCAAAAATAATGAGCACCCCGATCAGCTCGAGGGTGGCAATAATCTCCGGCAGCATCAGGTGCAGCAGCTTTTCCATGGCGCTTCTCCTTTGAAGGGATTCTAAGGGCGTTCCGTCACCCTTATTATGACCGGCCGCGCCGCAGACTAAGCGGAGAATATTCAGGCCCAGCCGCGCCGCAGGCTAAGCGGAGAATATTCAGATCCGGCCGCGCTGCGGACTAGGCAGGAAATATTGAGACTCAGCCGCGCACGGCGTTTCATCCGATCAAAGGCGGGGCGCTCCGGAAGAAGCCCAGCGCCTTTATTTTGAAAGAATATGACGGCCGTTTTTCGCGGCAGAATACAGGCGCGGATGGGATCGAGCCGCACTGTGAAGATAAAGCAGGACAGGTTCCGGCCTTTGGGGGAATATGAAACAAAAAATGCCTGCTTGTTTTATAGAACAAACAAAGGTATAATGTGAACAAAATTTGATTTCCATAGGAGAAATGGAAAGATGAAAGCGTTGCTGATCAAATTGGAGAGCTGGGGCTGCGACGTGAAGGACGCATTGACGAGGCTGACGGGGGACGAAGACCTTCTGATCGACTGCATTGCAATCGTTGAGAAAGATCCCGCGTTTCAAAAGCTGGGGGAAGCGCTGAAAAGGGCGGACGCGGCCGGAGCTTTCGAAGCCGTGCACACCATCAAGGGGATCGCCGCCAATACAGGGCTGACGCCCTTGTACGATCTTGCGGTGGAGCTGGCGGCGCCGCTTCGGCGGGGAGAGCTTCAGGGGCTGGAGCTCACATACCAACGGCTTCTGCAAAAGCATGGGGAGTTTAGGCAGATTGTGGCGTCCGAAACGGCCCATTCCCGGTAGGCGTCATACGCATGGCGAAAAAAA
>Ga0129314_1002477_pt1 | contig 10190 bp, 3 predicted proteins | sample O1111metagenome_FD_94431 | JGI IMG/M metagenome (GOLD analysis project Ga0129314, IMG submission 94431) | Orangutan individual fecal microbial communities from fecal samples from Wisconsin, USA - O1111 metagenome | ecosystem: Host-associated > Mammals > Digestive system > Large intestine > Fecal...
ATTCACCATGCCGTACTCCGTCACCAGATACTGCACATTGCAGCGGGTATCAGTGACCACGGAGCCCTCCCGCAGGGTGGGACGGATGCGGCTCTGGAGACTGCCGTCCTTTCCCCGGATGGTGGAGGCGCAGCAGACGAAACTCTTGCCGCCTTTGGAGAGATACGCCCCCAGAACAAAGTCCTGCTGGCCGCCGGCGCCGCTGATGTGGCGGATGCCGGAGCTCTCCGCGTTCACCTGACCGAACAGGTCCACGTCCACCGCGTTGTTGATGGAGATGAAGTTGTCCAGTTGGGCGATGACCCGGACGTCGTTGGTGTAGTCCACGGGATAGGCCCGGCACTGAGGATTCTCATGGAGGTAGTCGTACAGCTTCTGCGTCCCTGCGCCGAAGGCGAACACCTGGAGTCCCCGGTCGATGGCCTTTTTGCTGCCGTTGATCTTGCCGGCCAGGGCCAGATCCACGAAGGCGTCCACATACATCTCCGTGTGGACGCCCAGGTCCTTCAGGTCGGACTGGGCAATGAGGGACCCCACCGCGTTGGGCATACCGCCGATGCCCAGCTGCAAACAGGCGCCGTCGGGGATCTGGGACACAATGAGATCGGCCACCGCCCGGTCCACCTCATTGGGGGCCGCAGCGGGCAGCTGGTTCAAGTCGGGATCGCCGCCTTCCACCACCATGTCCACCCGGCTGATGTGGATGCGGGTGTCGTCACCGCCATGGCAGCGGGGGTACTTCCGGTTGACCTCCAGAATGATGACCTCCGCCTTTTCAAACAGCGCCTGGAGATGGGAGGCGTTGAGGCCGTAGCTGAAATACCCCTCGTCGTCCATGGGGGCCACCTGGATCATGGCCACGTGGATGGGGTCCATGTTCTCCCGGTAATAGCGGGGCAGCTCGGAATAGCGCAGGGGGATGTAGTAGGCACAGCCCTCGTCGATGAGCTTCCGCTCCAGACCGCCCATGTGCCAGGAGTTCCAGATGAAATGCTCGGCGGTGTCCGGAACGGACATGATGGCGGGACGGGCCATCAGAACGGCGCCCCGGACCTTCACATCGTGCAGTTCCTGATGCCGCTCCGCCAGGGCACGGTCCAGGGCCACCGGGGCGCAGGCGTTCCAGCCGTAGTCGATCCAGTCGCCGCTGCGCACCACCTTCACGGCCTCCTCCGGCGTGCGCAGTTTTTGGTTGTATGCTTCTCTGATATCCATATATTTCTCCTGTGGCGGCGGCGCGGGCAGCATCCCGCGCCGCCGCTCTTGTAAAAGATGGGTGAGCGGCGGACTTACTCCTGCTCCGCCAGCTTTTCGTAGCTCTCGTAGCGCTCTTTCGCGGCGGCCTCGGCCCGGGCGAACAGGTCCTTGGCGTTTTCGGGGAAGGTCTTGTGGAGGGAGGCATAGCGCACCTCGCCCTCCAGGAACTCCTGATAGCCCATGGTGGGGGCCTTGGAGTCCAGGGTGAAGGGATGGTCCTTCTTCGCGGGGTTGTAGCGGTACAGGGGCCAGTAACCGGCGTCTACCGCCCGCCTCATCTCCGCCTGGACCTGGTCCATACCGGCCTTGATGCCGTGGTTAATGCAGGGGGCGTAGGCGATGATCAGGGAGGGGCCGGGATAGGCCTCCGCCTCGGTGATGGCCTTCAGCAGCTGATTGGGGTCCGCGCCCATGGCCACGGATGCCACGTAGCAGTTGCCGTAGGCCATCATCATTTTGCCCAGGTCCTTCTTGCCGGTCTTTTTGCCGGCGGCCTGGAACTGGGCCACGGCGCCCAGAGGCGTGGCCTTGCTGCTCTGTCCGCCGGTGTTGGAGTAGACCTCCGTGTCCACCACCAGGACGTTGATGTCCTCGCCCATGGCGATGACGTGGTCCAGACCGCCGAAGCCGATGTCGTAGGCCCAGCCGTCGCCGCCGTACATCCAGACGGGCTGCTTGGCCAGATGCTCCGGATGCCGCAGGATCAGGGTCTGCAATTCACCGGCACGGCCGTCCAGCTGAATATTTTGCATGGCGGCGTAGAGCCGCTCCGAGGCGGGCATGGAGGCATTGACGTCGGAGAAGGTGTCCAGCCACTGGCTGATAGGCTCCTCCAGCTCCGGCACCAGGCTCCGCAGCTCCTCAATCCAGGCCCGGGCCTTGTTCCGCTGCTGTTTCACGGAGAGGTACATGCCCAGGCAGAACTCGGCGTTGTTTTCAAACAGGGAGTTGGACCAGGCGGGGCCCCGGCCCTCCTTGCTGACGGTGTAGGGAATGGAGGGCATGGCGGCGCCCCAGGCCTGGGAGCAGCCGGTGGCGTTGGCCCAGTACATCCGGTCGCCGTACAGCTGGGTCAGCAGCTTGGCGTAAGGCGTCTCGCCGCAGCCGGCGCAGGCGCCGGAGAACTCGCACAGAGGCTGGCGGAACTGGCTGCCCTTCACGGTCTCCGCCTTGAAGACCTTCTTGTCGGTGATGGTCAGGCCGTATTCCCAGGCGGGGGTGAGAGACAGCTCACCGGTGACGTCCTCCATCCGCAGGGCCTTGCCGCTCATGGGGCAGGAAGCCACGCAGCTGCCGCAGCCGGTGCAGTCCATATCGCTGATCTGAAGGGAAAAGGCGTACTCTTTGGCGCCCTTGGCGGGCACGGTGACAAAGCCCTCCGGGGCGTTTTCAACTTCCTGGGCGTCCAGCAGATAGGGCCGGATGACGGCGTGGGGGCAGACGAAGGAGCAGCGGTTGCACTGGATGCAGGCGGCGCTGTCCCACACGGGGATACGGGTGGCGATGCCCCGCTTTTCGTAGGCGGTGGTGCCCAGAGGCATAGTGCCGTCCTCGTAGCCGATGAAGGTGGACACCGGCAGCTTGTCGCCCTGCTGGGCGTTGCAGGGACGGAGGATATTGCGGATGAAGTCGGGGACGTCCTTCTCTTCCGCCTTGGGGGCGTCGGCGCAGTCCTTCTCTTCCGCCTTGGGGGCGTCGGCGCAGTCCTTCCAGCTCTCCGGAATGGGGACGGCCACCACGTGGTCCACGCCCTGGTCGATGGCCGCCAGGTTCATCTGTACCACCTTCTCGCCCTTCTTGCCGAAGGACTTCTCGGCGGCCTTCTTCATGTAGGTGACTGCTTCCTCGATGGGGATGATGTCCGCCAGACGGAAGAAGGCGGACTGCAAAACCATGCTGGCGTGGTCCCCCAGCCCCAGCGCCCGGGCGATGGCGTTGGCGTCGATGATGTACAGTTTGGCCTGCTTCTCCGCCAGACCCCGCTTTACCGCGGGGGGCAGTTCCCGGTCCAGCTCCTCAGGGGTCCAGCGGCAGTTCAGCAGGAAGGTGCCGCCGGGCTTCAGCTCGGAGACGATGCCGTACTTGTCCAGGAAGGACTGGTTGTGGCAGGCCACGAAGTCCGCCTCCTTCACCAGATAGGACGACAGGATGGGCTCCTCGCCGAACCGCAGGTGGCTGCGGGTGATGCCGAAGGACTTCTTGGTGTCGTACTCGAAGTACGCCTGGGTGTACATATCGGTGTTGTTGCCGATGATCTTGATGGAGTTCTTGTTGGCGCCCACGGTGCCGTCGCTGCCCAGGCCCCAGAACTTGCAGCTGACCATCTTCTTATGGCGCAGGGGCAGACTGGGTCCCACCGGCAGGGAGCGGTGGGTCACGTCGTCCTCAATGCCCACGGTGAAGCCGGAGAAGGGGGCGTCCTCCAGCAGATGGTCGAACACTGCCTTCAGCTGGGCGGGAGTGGTGTCCTTGGAGGAGAGGCCGTAGCGGCCGCCGCAGATGTAGGGGGCGTCCTGACGGTTGGCGTAAGCCGCGCAGACGGCCAGATACAGGGGATCGCCCGCCGCGCCCATCTCCTTGCAGCGGTCCAGGACCGCGATCTTCTTCACTGTTTTGGGCAGGGCGGCGCGGAAATGCTCCTTGGAGAACGGGTTGAACAGATGGACCTGGAGATAGCCCACCTTTTCGCCCAGCTCATTCAGATAGGCTACTGTCTCCCGGGCGGCGCCGCTGACGGAGCCCATGGCCACGATGACCCGCTCCGCGTCGGGGGCTCCGTAGTAGTTGAACAGGTGGTAATCCTCACCGGTGACGGCGTTGATCTGCTGCATGTAATCTTCCACGATGTCGGGAAGTCCGTCATAGAAACGGTTGTTGGCCTCCCGGAACTGGAAGTAGACGTCCGGGTTCTGGACGGTGTTCCGCAGGGAGGGGTGGTAAGGGTTCAGGGCGGATTCCCGGAAGCGGCGCACCGCGCCCCAGTCCAGCATCTTGCCGAACTCCTCGTAGGGGATGGCCCGGATCTTCTGAATCTCATGGGAGGTGCGGAAGCCGTCGAAGAAGTGGATGAAGGGAATGCGGCTCTTGATGGCCGACAGATGGGCCACGCCCGCCAGATCCATGACCTCCTGCACGCTGCCGGTGGACAGCATGGCGAAGCCGGTCTGGCGGCAGTTCATCACGTCGCTGTGGTCGCCGAAGATGGACATGGCGTGGGTGCCCACGGTGCGGGAGGCCACGTGGAGCACCGCCGGCTGACGGGTGCCGCTGATGCGGTGCATGGTGGGGATCATCAGCATCAGACCCTGGGAGGACGTGAAGGAGGTGGCCAGGGAGCCGGATTCCAGAGCGCCGTGGACCGCGCCGATGGCGCCGGCCTCCGACTGCATCTCCACCAGCGTCACCGGCTGGGTGAACAGGTTTTTCCTGCCGTTGGCGGACCACTCGTCGGTTTTTTCGGCCATGGGGGAGGAGGGGGTGATGGGATAAATAGCGGCGACCTCTGTAAAGGCGTAGGCCACATACGCGGCGGCTTCGTTGCCGTCTGCTACCATGATGGTTTCCTTTCGCATCGTTAGGACCCCTTTTCTTCATTTTTCGCCCGAGGCGGTATTGTATCAATTGTATAAACAAATTGTAATAACATATAAACGGATTGTCAATATTTGTGAGGTCATACAACTGACGAAAAAGCAGATGACTTCTTGTGCAGATAGCCCATGTTGTTTTTCTGATTTGGAGATGGTATAATGCGGAAAACGTCTGCGGAGCGGAGATGGGATGGGCATGGAAGACAAAGAGATGTTCAACAATCTGTGTGAGATCGCCAAGATGATCTCGGAGACCTTCGGCTATCACTGTGAGACGGTGATCCACGACTGCGAACACTACGAGAATTTTATCGCGGCCATCTACAACGGGCACGTATCCGGGCGGAAAAAGGGAGACTGCGTGTATGTCACCGGCGACCCTGTTCCGGAGGATGCCTTTGCGAACATCGATCCGGGCACCAACTATATGAACTGTCAGGTGGTGACCACCGGGGGAAAGACCATCAAATCCTCCACCGTCTATTTCAAGGGGGAGAACTACCACTACGGCCTGGGCATCAACTTTGATATTTCCTCCTACGCGGGCATGCGGGACGCGCTGGACAAGCTGATCTCCACCTCCACGGAGCTGGCGGAGGAGCTGCACTCCCGCCAGAGCATCAACCAGATCCTGAATGAGAGCATCAGCCAAGTGGGGGTCCCGGTGGAGGAGATGGGAAAGCACGACCGGATGCGGGTCATCCGGATGCTGCATGAGCGGAATGTGTTCCAGATGCAGAAGGCGGTCCCCTATGTGGCGGAACGGCTGAAGATCTCCCGCTTCACGGTGTACAATTATCTGCGGGAACTGGGCTTCACCGCCGGTTCGTGAAGGACAAGGGCAAAAACAGGCTCCCCCTATGGAAGACAGAAGATTCGTCTTCCATAGGGGGAGTTGGCATATCCGGAAAGGGGAGAATACGTCGCGCCGACACCCCAAACAGCCGTAGGGCATCCCAGGCCTTGTGTCCGGGATGCCCTACGGCTTATAAAAGGTTGGTCACAATACGTCTGCGCAAAGTCTTTTGACAAGCGGGGAAAAGGAGCCGGAGCTTACTGGTTGGCCCACTCCGCCCGGGCCTTGACCTCGGCATCCTGATCTTTCTCGAAGAAGATCGGGAAATCCGGATCGACAGTTCCGACTTTCCGGTATCTCGCCATGTAGTCCTTGATCAGGGCGAGGAAGCGCGGAGTCAGAATGAACAGTGTGATGATATTGGCAAAGATGGGAAGTGCTGTGGATGCGTCGGAGAAGAGCCACAGCGTCGCACCGGGGAAGCCGTAATAGACGGCGATCACGACCATGCCCAGGCTCGGAATGGGATAGGTCCACTTATAGAACTTCAGAATCGCATCCTTCAGGGGGGAGTTGCCCACCAGGTAACGGACGACGACCTCAATCTGGGCATAGACGCCGCTGGAGGTGGTCAGGCCGAACAGGAACACGCCGAGGGCCAGAATGATTCGGCCGAGAGAGCCGATGCCGGTCTCGAAGGCAGCCAGGGTCAGGGTCGCGCCGTCCAGGCCGCTATTCCAGACGCCGGTAATCAGAATGACGATGCAGGTGATGGTGCAGACGACGAAGGTATCAACAAACACCTCGAAGATGCCCATCATGCCCTGCTTCACGGGATGGTCCACCTTCGCGGTGGCGTGGATCATGGGAGCGGAGCCCCAGCCGGCCTCGTTGCTGAACACGGAGCGGGCCATTCCGGTCTTGATCGCCAGGGAAACGGACGCGCCCATGAAGCCGCCGGCTGCCGCGCTACCGCTGAATGCGCTCTCGAAAATCAACTTGAACATCGCCGGGATCTGGGTGAAATTGCAGAGCATGATAAAGAGGCCGCCGAGGATGTAGAAGATGCACATAAAGGGAACCATCGCCATGGCAAACTTGCCGACGGACTTCAGGCCGCCGCTGATCATGACATACAGCGCGATCGTGTAGACGACGCCCACGACCAGCATGTCCAGATGGAACGTGTTGGCCACCGCCTCGGAGACGGTGTAGGTCTGGATGTTGATGAAGTATCCGGTCAGGAAGCCGAAGGCGAAGATGAAGCTCAGAACCTTGAATACTCCTGATTTCCGGACGGCGGGCAAGTCGAATGGGACTTATTGGGGCGGCAGGAGAGAGGGACAATCCTCAATAGACTGAAAAAAGGAAATTGAGTGGCCTTCAGGAGTTGACTGCGCAGTATCTGTTCAGGCGCAAAGAGGGCTTTGGATGGCCCACGCGTGGTATGTTTTTTAAATAGGAGAGCAGAGCTTGAAAAAGGTAGGGGAAATTGACGAAAGTGAGTTGCAATAATAGGAAGTATATGGTATACTCAGAATTGCACATATGTTTGGTCGGAATAAATATGCGCTGGGCCGGGAATAAGAGACAATTCGCTGATCTGCGAGTCCGGGCACATCCTGACGCATCACGGTCCAACCGGGAACAGATCTGAGCACAGAACAAGCGAGGTGATCCAAAGCGTCCATGCAAATGCACAGAGCGGGTACAGAGATCATGCGGCGGGCCCGCCGCATGGCGTACTGACAGTACGCCATGATAACCCTTGGGGACGGAGAGGGGCCTCCAAGGATCGCCGGAGGCATCACGGACAGCAGGAACAGAGGAAAGCTCCCATCAATGGAGAGGATCGGGATCGTCCTGTTGACTGTGATACAGAGAGAAAAAGAAAACGAAAACAGGAGATGGATCATGAAAAAGAAACTGATCGCGTTCTTGACGACCATCATGCTGCTGAGCGTACTTTCGACTGCGGCAGCAGCCTATGTCACCAGAGATGACGAGGGCAATATCAGCTATGTACCCACCGAACAGGGAGTATATTCCAACGGTGGCTACACCATCGATAAGATCTCGCATCCCACACTGGGCTCCGGCGAGATCGACGGTATCCTCACCGGCGAGGACCAGGACCGGGGCAACACCTATTCCTGGTCCATGGCGGACGGCGGTGATGACAGCGATTATATCTATATCGGCACCGGCTACAACTCTACTTTCTTTATCTTCCATAACAACGTGAAGACCTCCCTGCAGAACATGCAGAAGAAAGGAACTCTGGACGAGAATATCGATGCCGACCAGGTGGCGACGGATATCGTCCAGGTCATGTTCGGCGTGGATACCTTTGATGTATCCAGCAAGAGCAACGACTGGGATCCCGTCATCATCTCGGTGAACAAGCACACCGGCGAGGCCGAGGTGATCTTCCGGGAGCGGGAGCTGTGGAGCCAGTATCCGAACATTTTCCCCGGCTACTCCCCGTTGCTGCCTGTGAAGAACTACCTGTCCGGCTACCGCATGGCCTGTGAGTTCGAGGGCAAGCTGTACTTCGCCGGCATGGGCAATCCCACCGCCACGCTGGTGGAAGTGGATCCCCAGACCAACGAGGCCCGCATCGCCTACCACGACATCCGCTATACCGCCGGTGTCTCCAACGGCGTCCACGGCCTGATGGTCTATGACGGCGAGGTACTGATGTGCCTGGCCACCGACAACTACGACGGCAAGGGCACTCCCGGCGGCATCATCGTGGCCAGCAGTGATCCCGGCGCCGGTCTCAGCAAGTGGCGCGTCATCGCCGATCAGGACGACTTCGACGGCCTGCCTGCGGTCATGCAGACCGACGGCCTCAACGGCGGCGGCATCTGGGACATCATCGAGTACAACGGTCACCTGTATGTCACGGTGGTCACCGACAAGTGCATCGACGGCAAGATCAACAAGCAGGGCTTTGCCATGTACCGCGGCGACAAGAACGCCGACGGCAGCTTCTCCTGGACCCAGATCATCGGCGATCAGGAGACCAGCCAGTACGGCTTCGGCCTGGGCATCGACTACTCCATGTCCTGCAACCTGTGGGTCTATGACGGGTACCTGTATCTGGGTACCTACAACGATCCCATGCTGGACCTGGCGGAGATCCCCGCCAGCGGCAACTTCGAGCTGCTGTACAACGATCTGGATCACTCCATCTACCTGTACCGCATGGACGAGAACGAGTGCTTTGAGCAGGTAGGCGGCAAGAACGACAACCCCTATTTCCCCAACGGCCCCATCGGCAATCTGGGCGCCGGTCTGGGCAGCAACTCCAACCAGTATGTGTGGCGCATGGGCGTCCACAACGATGAGTTCTACATCGGTACTTACGACACCTCCACGCTGACCTACAACTTCACCCAGATCACGGACGGCACCGTGACCAACATGGAGTATGAGGACATCAGGGGCCGCGCCGACGCGCTGCAGAGCGCGCTGCAGGAAGTACTGGGCGAGTATGATTCTCCCGCGCTGGACTGGTTCCTGAACAAGACCGTCTTCTCTGACTTCACCCTGGCGCTGTATCAGAAGATGGCCGGTTTTGCCACCGATATGTCCGCGGACAAGAACCCTGTGCCCGCGTACCGCCAGATGCTGGCTGATTACGAGGAGTTCAAGGACAGCGTCTATGCCGTTCTGGACCGCATCATGAACATGAACGCCGCCGCGTTCCTGAAGGAGTATCAGGAGGCGACTCAGGCGTCCGCCTACGCCAGCATCGATTTGGCACCCCGCGGCTATATCGACGGTCTGAAGCAGGCTCTGAAGGACATGGTGGATGATATCTTCAGCGTCTATGACAAGGTGGTCTATGACGAGCTGATCCACAACTTTGTCTACTACTTCGGCTGCAACTATTATGCCGGACAGGCTGAGCGGGGCTTTGACCTGCTGGTCTCCAACGACGGTGTCAACTTCGACGCCATCACCCGGGACGGTCTGGGCGACTACTCCAACCATGGCCTGCGCTGCATCGGCTCTACCAACAAGGGCGTGTATCTGGGCACCGCCAATCCCTATTACGGCGCTCAGCTGTGGCTGATGTACAGCGACGCTGACAAGCCCGTGGATCCCACTGACCCGACGGACCCCAGCGTCCCGACCGATCCTACCACTCCGACTGACCCGACGACTCCGACTGACCCGACGACTCCGACTGACCCGACGACTCCGACTGACCCGACGACTCCGACTGAGCCCACGACTCCCACCGAACCGACGACTCCCACCAAGCCGACGACTCCGACTGAGCCTACCACACCCACCGAGCCGACGACTCCCACCGAGCCGACGACTCCGACTGAGCCTACGACTCCGACCGAGCCCACGACTCCCACCGACCCGACGACTCCGACTGAGCCGACGACTCCCACCGAGCCGACGACTCCCACCGAGCCGACGACTCCCACCGAGCCGACGACTCCCACTGAGCCCACGACTCCCACCGAGCCCACGGCTCCCACCGCGCCCCCACCTCCCACCGACCCTACCACGCCCAACGACAC
>Ga0129314_1002478_pt1 | contig 10189 bp, 10 predicted proteins | sample O1111metagenome_FD_94431 | JGI IMG/M metagenome (GOLD analysis project Ga0129314, IMG submission 94431) | Orangutan individual fecal microbial communities from fecal samples from Wisconsin, USA - O1111 metagenome | ecosystem: Host-associated > Mammals > Digestive system > Large intestine > Fecal...
AATATTCACTCAAGGATATTTCAAAGCCGATTGGTGTAAGCGAATACAAAATAACCAGTAGCCTGCCGGATGATCTGGAAAAGCAACTGCCATCTGTTGAAGATATTCAGAAACGGATTAAATGAGTTACTGGCTAATTATCAGACTCTGGACTTACCTTGCCGATTTGAACGAGCAGGCACAGGAGCGTTTGTCCCTGATTGTTGAGCAGATGAAGGTATCTGAGGGTGTGACTGAGGATCTGAAATCCAGTGACCAGATGGCCTGGGTTAGAGCCATGAACAGCATCCACAATCGGGCAGAGGAAATTGTGTTGGAAGAAATCGTATATAGATAATACCTTGCCGGACTTCATTTTCGATGGAGTCCGGTTTTCTATATCCAGAAGCAGTATTTCCTGTGTCGGCAAAAAATGCAACAATTTCGCCTTGAATAATATTGATATTTTTATCGATGATGTTGGTCTCAAAGATGTATCTGGTTTGATCGTGGGTTAGGCGGCTTCTTTCCATATGATTGGAATTGTGTGTCAAATCAATCTGTGTTTTATAGTAGATACCACCGGAGTATTTACTTGCCTTCTGCTCTTTCAGAATGTACAACAGAGTAATTGGTTCTTCTTGCCCTACGATACAGATCTTGGGAACAAATTTTACATCGATCTGCCCATCTGGCTGGGATAGGACATCTGTTCATAGGGCTTTGGCGTGTATTTCTTTGGATTGGGCAATTTTACACCAATTGAATTTCGGTTTTCGGAGAAAGCAACACAAGCCGGAGATAGAACGGGTGTATCCTCTTAAACGAAGTATGACCTAAAATACAACGATACCGGCGTTAGGATTACGGTGACGCATATTCAGGATTAGCTTGATTTCCTCAGAAGCATGTTAATTGGGATGGTTGTGAGAGGTCGATTCCATTTGTTATCTGTTTTATCCCTTTTTGTAATGCATCGTTATAACACCTACATTCGCACATTAATTAATGTGTATTTCATCTTGACGCCTGAGAATTAGATGTGTTATTATAGTGTTAGCTGTAAGTTAACAACTAATACTATGAAGGGAGGAATATCAATGGCTGTATCAGCTGTCGATAAGAAAAAACTTGGCAAATGGATTAAGCAATCAAGAGAAAAGAAGCAACCGCATCTCTCTCAACGGCAGTTGGCATTGGCTGTCGATATTACCAATGCCTCTCTCAGCTCGATTGAGAGCGGTGTGATTTTTCCCTCTGAGGAAGTGTTTCTAAAGTTATTAGAGAAGCTTCAGCCACCTCCTGAACTGCGGGAAAAGATGTTGATTCTTTTCGCAAATGCAAAGGGAACGCCACCACCAGATATAAACGCAGAACTTAGTAGAAAGCCCAAACTATGGGGCCTGATAAGACAGCTGATCGCAGTAGACCCCTCAGAAGAACAAGTTATACAAATCGAGCAATTTATTTGTGCGGGTACCGCATCAGGAGGAAATAAAAATGACATTGAATGAACTTTTTAAAAATACTACATACGACGACACCCTTTTTTCTGCGGAGAACAAATCCGCAGTAGAGTCTCGTATTTTCATGAAGTCTGTTCGCGGTGCAGAGGTTCCTTATATCACTTGTGCAATCCGTGATAAGGCAATTAAACTTACTCCCGAAGAAGCTGTTCGCCAACTCTATATTCATAAACTCATGAACGAATACGGATATGCGGCAAGTCGGATTCAGCTGGAAACTCCGATTCACTTTGGCCGTGAAGTAAAGCGGGCTGATATTGCGATCATGGATAAAGATCGCCCGATAGTTCCCTATATCATTGTGGAGCTGAAAAAGCCAAAGCTCACTGATGGCAAGGAGCAGCTGAAGTCTTACTGTAATGCTACTGGTGCGCCTATCGGTGTCTGGACAAATGGCGAACAGATTTCCTGTTACAACCGAAAGGATCCCAATTTCTTTGAGGAAATCAGCGATATTCCCAAGGCTACCCAGAAGCTTTCAGACATCATTAACGAAAAGTTTACCTATGAAGATCTGAAACGCAAGGATAAAATCAGCAATCAGAAAAAGTCCCTCCGTTCCCTGATTAAGGAGATGGAAGATGAAGTTCTGGCGAGTGCAGGCGTGGATTCCTTTGAAGAAATCTTCAAGCTCATTTTTGCTAAGCTGTATGACGAGTTAATCTGTGCCAATGACCCTACTGCCTATTTGCAGTTCCGTAACACTGGAGATACCGATTTTGAACTGAAAGAAAAGATACAGGGACTGTTTGATGATGCCAAGAAGAAATGGGAAGGAATCTTTACAGATGAAAGCAAAATCCTGCTTTCCCCGTCTCACCTTGCAGTCTGTGTTGCTTCTTTGCAGGATATAAAGCTGTTTAACAACAATCTTGATGTGGTAGATGACGCCTTTGAATACCTGATGAGTAAGGCTCAGAAGGGTGAAAAAGGCCAGTATTTTACACCTCGATATGTCATTGATATGTGTGTAAAGATGATGAATCCGACAACCAAAGATAAGATTATCGACACCGCTTGTGGCAGCTCCGGCTTTACAGTTCATAGCATTTTTAAAGTTTGGAAAGATATTCGCAGAGAAAAAGGCCTTCCCGAAGGTGATGGATTCACTGCTGCAGAGCGCATTCCTGAAGAGACCAATTTTGTCAGAGACAATGTCTTTGCCATTGACTTTGATGAAAAAACCGTTCGTGTTGCTCGCACGCTGAACCTGATCGCCGGTGACGGTCAGACTAACGTGCTTCATCTGAATACACTGGACTATTCCCGTTGGGGCGAGACTACTAAGCAGGAAGATTGGATTGATACCTATAACGAGGGCTTTAAGAAACTGAAAAAGCTTCAACCTGCTGGTGTGAAGGATTATAGCCAGTTCCAGTTTGACCTCGTGATGGCAAATCCTCCGTTTGCTGGCGATATCAAGGAAAACACAATCATTTCTCATTATGAGCTTGGCAAAAACAGTGCTGGTAAATGGCAAAACAAGGTTGGCCGTGATGTGCTGTTTATCGAGCGCAACCTGAACTTCCTCAAACCCGGCGGTCGTATGGCTATCGTCTTGCCGCAGGGCCGCTTCAACAACTCCAGCGATAAGTACATCCGTGAGTTTATTGCGGAGCGCTGCCGCATCCTTGCTGTCGTTGGCTTGCATGGCAATGTGTTCAAACCGCACACAGGAACCAAGACCTCCGTTCTATTTGTTCAGAAATGGGATGATGAGCTGTGCCCGAAGAAGGAAGATTATCCCATCTTCTTTGCAACAATGCAAAAGCCGAGTAAAGATAACTCCGGAGAGAAAATCTATGTAAAAGACCCCATTACCGGGGAAAATCTACTTGATCGCCACGGACACTTGATTGTTGACCATGATTTGTATAGTCACGACGGTTTGACCCCGGGCGGCATTGCCGAAGCATTTATTGAGTTTGCTAAAAAGGAAGGTTTAAGTTTTTTTCGATAAGCCCATCCGTTGAACCTTTCGATGAAGCCAAATATAAAGCTTTAATGGATGGGCTGGATTTTCAGGAAATCAAAAAGAGTGAATTGGAAAATGAATTTACTATCGGTGCGGAGTACTATGGAAAAAAATATGTCGAATCCATCTCTGTGGTAAAACAACAGAAAAAAACTATCCCACTTGGTCAAATGTGGATATTGGCAACAGATGGCGATCATGGATCTCCTGACTATCAAGAAAGTGGTGTACTATATCTCTTGAGCGAATGCGTCAAGGAGGGATATATCGAAAAGGCGAAATGTAGATATATTACCGAAGCAAAGAATCGAGAGTTAAAGCGATCTTGTTTACATCCTGGTGATATCGTTGTAACTAAGACTGGCGTGTATTTTGGCAAAAGCGCTGTTATACCGGAGAGCATACCTGAAGCGAATACGATTGCGCATGTAGGAAAGATTACATTAAAATCGCAATATAATCCGTATTATGTGTCCACATTCTTAAACTGCAAATATGGTTATTATCAGCTGAGAAGACGCGGCATAAAAGCAACACGTCCCGAAATTAAATTGGTGGAGTTTCCTGATATAGTTATTCCAGAGTTTTCTGATAGGCTTTATTCCGCAGTTGAAGCATCCGTACGGAAAGCGAATACATTACTTGAATTAGCAAGTGGCACTATGGAATTATCGGCAAAGCTGGTTATGGATTCACTTGCCATCGGTTCAAGCTATGCCGAACGAATTAGTAAAGCGCTCGTAAGTTTTAAGAATAGTTTCCAGCTCACGGGGCGCTTAGATGCGGAATACTACCAGCCAAAATACGATGGCTATCTTTCTGCGCTTGAACAGTTTGAAACCACAAAGATTCCTAACGAATTTGATGTTCTGAAAAATTCTGGAACGGATTATGCAGAAGGGGTCAGTGACGTTGGTGTAATTAAAACTAAGCAGCTTACCAATACTGGGGTTAATACCGATGGCATTGAAAGCTATTTTACCCACGAAACATGTATCGAAAACAAGAGCACGTTTGTTGTCAATAACGACGTCGTATTTGCTTCTATGGGTGTTGGCTCTCTTGGAAAGGTAAGTCTGTTCTCCTATGATGGAGACAAGCCATTTGTAACCGATTCTACTTTGAGAATATATAGAGCCAAGGAAACCGCATGTGTTCTGCCTGAAGTACTGTGCATATTCTTACAGTCAACAATCGGTCAAGAACTGATCTATCGGTATGTCGTTGGTAGTACTGGCATCATCAACATCTATGATGATGATATTGCCAAGATTCCTATCCCTGTTCTGGATGCAGAAATTCAGAAGGATATTGCTGCAAAGGTGCAAGAATCCTTTGCTCTTCGTCACCAATCTAAGCAGCTGCTTGAATATGCAAAGCAGGCTGTGGAGATAGCCATTGAACAGAGAGAAGATGTTGCGCTGGCATGGCTGAAAGACAAGGTGGAATAACAGTATGCAGATAGAAACAAAACACGAGCAATGGAAAGCCATCACCGAGTCTGATTTTGTTACGCTGTTCATTAAAACATGGTTTACATTTATTGCTGTTTTAAGAGAGCTGAACCCCGATGTTGATGTTTTTACTGACGATGGCATGCCACGCGGGGATAAACCCTTCTTGAACGCTTACAAAGAAGGCATAATGCCCATCGTGCAAAAGAATGTCAATACGGATGATTTTGCCCAAGAACTCTTTGCGATGTATCCCATCTGTATGCGAAAAGTAATAGATGTTTTTCCTCAGTATTTCTTTCAGACTTTTTTCCAAATCAATCGTGAGTTCTCTTATGAGGAAAAGACGATTGATTTGGATAAGGATGGAAACTTGAAGGAAAGGTATCAAGCAAATTTACATATTGTTGATAAGCACATTCTAAAATTCTACTTAGGCATATCCGGTCAGTTCCGCACAACAAAGTATAACGAGAGCATCAAAAAAGAAATTGATCTGCGGCCAATCATTCGTGCAGTTGTGGAGAAGCATCGTTATCAAAATCTCATTATCAATGAGACTCAATTTATGCATGACTTTTATGATGCCGTGATGAGAGAGATTTCGGAAAAGCTTCGGAATTATATTGAGGTAACACTTCCGAAGAAAGGTTTTAATCAAACGGTAACCGGAAAAATCAAAGATGCCTGTTTGCGATTGGATACTGCGCTTCGACTTAGATTTGAGTACAACTACAGATATCCCCACGAAGTAGATCCGCTGGCAGCATCAAACTCTTATGCTATCATTTATCAAGTTCCATTCAATGGCTTTGGCCGTTTAGATCGGGAGAACCTCTACGCAACACGCAGAGGTGAATATGCACCGCTAATGGCAACAAAGGCCGTGGAGTGGTTTGCTGACTATGTATACGCATTGAGAAATGCTTTGTTCCATGAAATAATCAGCCCATTGGATGAAGAGTGGCAAGCTATTTTCAAATCGGCATATTTGCTTCTAAAACAGGTTTCTGATATGTGCATTTCTTGCATTTCTCAGATAGAGAAATTCCCTCGGACACAAGAAAATGCTGTTTTTGAGTATGCAGAAAAACATAAAGCAGAGTTCTTCGATCCTTTGGCAGATTATGTAGAACTTCTGGATTTCCCTAAAATGAAACTGTCTGATTGGAAAATCGAAAAAGGAAAGATTACTCTTAAAGGATGGTTTGTTGCAACACTCAAGCTTCAGCAGGGAGATGCAGAAGCAGTAGAAAACAGGACTGGCTCTATCACCACCGAAGACAAAGGATTTGATTTCTCCGTTACACTTGGCGATGACTTCAAAATCGTAAAAGACAGAGAGACGCAAAAAGAAGTTATTAAAATCAACCTTCAAGGTACTTAATACTATAAAGCATAAACTTAGAAACCCAATATATGAAATAAGAGCATCCAACTTCAATGTTATATGTACCCCCAATACTGGACACCCAGTATTGGGGGTATTTTAATAAAATACAGCTATAAGTTCAAAAGACAGTGTGTAGAATTATATCGACAAGGGAAATGACCTGAAACGCCTAAAGACATACCAGAAAGAAATTTCCATAATACAATTCGAATTTGGGCTCGGATAGAAGATAAATGTGATCCAGAAGCATTACAATATAAAAATCATAGCAAGATTTGGTCACCAGATGCGCTGTACCCTAATGATTGGAAAATGCGAAATTATCTGTCCTTGGGCGGTGTGGGAGCGAAGACATTGGAAGGGTTTCTTTCCGAACGCAAGGATATGGAAACCGTTTATATCTGCACCGACTCGGATAAAGCCGGTAATGATGCCGTAAACCGTCTGTTAGAAAGTATTCCCGAATATATGACGGTTATTCGTCTGACCCCATGCGAGAAAGACTGGAACGAAGTTTTGAAGCAAAAGGACAAGCTGCCGGGCGGAAAATATATTTCACGAAGGATCATACTGCGTGGGGAATCAGAAAAGAAAGCGGTTCCTATGATTCGTATGAGCGAGGTTCAGCAAACAGAGGTGGAATGGCTTTGGTATCCCTACATCCCATTTGGAAAGCTGACGATTATTCAGGGCAATCCCGGCGAGGGGAAAACATTCTTTGCCATGCAGCTTGCGGCAGCCTGTACCAACCGAAAGTTTCTGCCTCAGATGGAGCCTTTTGAACCATTCAATATGATTTTTCAGACAGCCGAGGATGGTCTGGGGGATACAGTAAAGCCGAGGTTGCTTTCAGCTGAGGCGGATCTGGCGCGAGTGTTGGTTATTGACGATGCCGACACTCCGCTGACCTTGGCAGATGAGCGTATTGAAAATGCAATCAGAGAGAACTATGCCCGTCTGGTTATCATTGACCCGTTGCAGGCCTTTCTTGGAGCCAATGTGGATATGAACCGTGCCAATGAGGTAAGGCCGATCTTCCGCAGGCTGGGCGATGTGGCACAGGCTACCAACTGCGCCATTGTGATGATCGGACATCTGAACAAGGCAGCGGGCAGCCAAAGCACCTACCGTGGACTTGGTTCTATTGACATTACTGCTGTGGTGAGAAGCCTGTTGTTTATCGGCAAGATAAGGACAGAGCCGATTACACGGGTGATCGTCCATGAGAAAAGCTCTCTGGCACCGCCGGGGCAGTCCTTGGCATTTTCTCTGGGAGATGAAAAGGGCTTTCGTTGGATCGGAGCCTATGACATAGGCACAGAAGATCTGCTTGACGGTGGTGAGGGCAGCAAGACGGAACTGAAGCAGGAACAGGCAGTGAAACTGATAGAGGAGTTTTTGTCTGAGGGCAAAAAAGTTTCCATCGCAGAGATCAACAAGGAAGCAGCCGAACGAGGAATTTCTGAGCGCACGGTGCGTCTGGCAAGAAATTCTATAGGAGATAAAATCGCAAGTGAGCGTCAGGGAAAAGACTGGTGGATCTGGTTTAAACAGTGAACCGGCATTCTGTGAAGCGGCAAAGGTCTTATAGACCCCCAAGCCTGCCACTTGGAGATAGAGATTGGAGGCATTGTATGAAAGAAATTCCTATCTGGGAAAAAGCAAATTTGACATTGGAAGAAGCGGCAGCGTATTCCGGCATTGGAACCGGTAAGCTGCGTGAGATCACCAACGACAGGAACTGCAATTTTGTTCTTTGGGTGGGCAACAAGCGACTGATCAAAAAACGCCTATTTGACAAATTTATTGAGCAGGTGTTTTCCATCTAATATCTGTAGAACAATAATAGAAAAAGAGTTCTTGGTGTGATACAATGTAGGTGTCACATCGAGTCTCCTTTTGAAAGAAAGGAGATCGAAATTGAGCGAAAAGCGGAAAGATCATAAAGGGCGTATCCTGAAAACAGGAGAAGGCCAGAGAAAGGACGGGATCTATCAGTACAGGTACACAGATTGCCGAGGGAAAAGACAATGCGTTTATTCCCCTACCTTGCAGGAGCTTCGTCAGAAAGAGAAGGAAATTCAGAAACAGATTGACGAAGGAATTGACTATGAAGCAGGACAGATTACGGTCATTGAGCTGTTGGAGAAGTACGTTAGCTTGAAGAAAGGTGTGCGCTACAATATACAGGTCGGCTATCGGTTTGTTTTGAATCTGGTTAGGAAAGAAGATTTCGGCTACCGCAAAATCAGCACCGTCAAGGTATCGGATGCGAAACAGTGGTTTGCAAAGCTGCAAAAGGATGGCAGAGGCTTTAGTACCATCAGCAGTGTAAGAGGTGTTATCAAACCAGCGTTTCAGATGGCCTACGATGAGGATGCTGTCAGAAAGAATCCGTTTGTTTTCAAGCTGACGGATGTGGTGGTCAATGATACGGTGCCGAGAGCTGCACTCACCGAGGAACACTTGGGAATCTGGATGAATTTCATTGAGAGAGACAACACTTACCACAAATATTACGATGAGTTTGTGGTACTTCTGGAAACCGGTATGAGAGTCAGCGAGTTCTGCGGTCTGACCCGAAAAGATCTGGATTTCAAAAATCGTAGAATTCGTGTGGATCACCAACTGATTCGTGAGCGTGGCGGAAAATACTATGTTGAGGAGACCAAAACGAGCAGCGGCCGCCGGTTTCTGCCGATGAACGAAACTGTGTATGACTCTTTGAAAAAGATGCTGGAACACCGCCCTGAGGTCAAGACAGAGCCTGTGGTAGACGGCTACAGCGGCTTCATCATACTAGACAAAAACTGAAATCCTAAAGTAGGCACTACACATCGAAAACGAGATGCGCTTGGCAATTAAGAAGTACAAGAAACTTTATGCGGACAGCCCACTGCCGGATGCGGGTGTGACACTGAATTTTTACCACCACGCAAGCTACGCGCACGCTGCAGAGCAGATGGCGGAATTTTTACAGTTCCGCCATTCTCTTGCAACGAAAAGAGACAGGGGTTTGCAGTTGGATAAACAGATAGTATTTTGGTAGTAGCTTAAGTTAACTAAAGTAAACAACTTGGTGGCGTAGTTACTTATGAAAAACCTATAAGTCGAAAAATCCTGTAATATCAACATTTTCGAGATTTATGGAGGAATATAGAGATTATGATAAAAATTCTCTTTATCTGCCATGGCAACATCTGCCGTTCGCCTATGGCAGAGTTTTTATTGAAGGACATTGTAAAAAAGCGCGGCATTGCCGCTGATTTTGAAATTGCTTCGGCAGCGACGAGCAGGGAAGAAATTGGCAATCCCGTGCATCACGGTACGCGTAACAAGCTGGCGCAGCTTGGCATCAGCGTCGCAGGCAAGCATGCAGTACAGGTAACAAAGCGTGACTACGAATATTATGATTTGCTGCTGGTGATGGACAGCAATAATATTCGTAATTTACGCAAAGTAATTGGTGAAGATACGCAGGATAAGGTACACTTGCTTTTGGATTACACCGGTCGCAAGGGCGCAAGCATTGCTGACCCGTGGTATACCGGTGACTTTGAAGTGACCTATGATGATATCATGGAAGGACTGGAAGGCTTACTGAAGTATCTGAAATATTAAAACAAACAAATTTCCGCGCAAACCGTTAATAAGTTAACACAATTTGCCATAAAAATAAATAGAATTAATCGAAAACGGTATTTTGCTTGTTTGTTTTAGATTGTGGTGCTACAATAAGTGTTACGGTAAAATAATATAGTTTCCAATGAAGAGAGGTTTTTAAACATGAAATTCGCAACACGTATGGAGCGTATGCAAGCTTCTGAAATCCGCGAGCTGTTAAAATTAACTGCTCAGCCTG
>Ga0129314_1002484_pt1 | contig 10164 bp, 16 predicted proteins | sample O1111metagenome_FD_94431 | JGI IMG/M metagenome (GOLD analysis project Ga0129314, IMG submission 94431) | Orangutan individual fecal microbial communities from fecal samples from Wisconsin, USA - O1111 metagenome | ecosystem: Host-associated > Mammals > Digestive system > Large intestine > Fecal...
ACAGGCCCTGCCTGGCAGCCTGAGTTGGTGCGCCCTGCCAGGCGAACCGAGGGGATAATACTGGCTGCCCTACAGACGAGCTTACTATGGCTCTCCCTATACGCTATTTGTGCGGTGTTGCCTTAGAAATATTGGAGGTATAACAAATGGCTACCAAGAAAACTGAGGAAACCGCCGTGGACTACACCAGCATGAACGCCATGCAGAAGTTGCAGATCGCCCGTGTGGAATTCCTGAACGCCGGTGTCAAGAAGACCGGCAAGAACATCTCCCTCGAATTCAAGTATTTCGAGCTGGAAGACATTGTTCCCGTGGCAGAAGCCATTTTCGGCAAGGTCGGTCTGCTGATGGTTCCCACCTTCGGCAAGGAGTACGCCAGCGCAAAGGTCTATAACTGTGATGACCGGAGTGAGGAACCCATTGTCTTTGAAGCTCCGTTCACGCAGATCGCTCCTATCATTTCCAACAGCGGCAAGGCCGTCACCAACGAAATGCAAGCCCTCGGCAGCTCCATCACCTATATGCGCCGCTACCTGTGGCAGCTTGTTCTTGACATTATCGAAGCGGACGATATTGACGCTTCTTTAGGTAAGGACACTGAGGGCGCACCCCCGGCTCCCAAGGCCACAAAGAAAGCCCCCGTCACCACCGAGCAGCGTACTGAGATCAAGAAGGAGCTGACCGCTCCCCCTGCGGAAGCCGCCGATGAAAGCTCCGTTGGTGATCTGAAAGCCGTTCTGAAAAAGCTGTTGGAGTTGGACAGCGAGCAGGAGTCTTTTGTGCAGAGCATTGCCATGAAGACCGAGGGCTTTTCCAAGATTACCAAAGACCAGTGTGACCAGCTTATCGCCGGTGTGAAGGAAATGCTGGCGGCGTATGACACGCAGGAGGGCTGATTATGGAATGGCTCGACAACAACCGTATTCAGATCATTCCTCCCAAGAAGCCCAAGAAGCTGACGGCAACTCGGTTCGCCACCATTCTCGGCCTGAACCCGTGGTCTACTCCCTTCGAGGTCTGGTGTGAAGTCACCCGTACCTACCAGAAGCCCTTCGAGGACACGATCTACACCCTCGCCGGTAAGACCATTGAGCCGAAACAGGCTGAGTACATGAAGAAAGCCTACTTCATGACCAATCTGGTCGCTCCTACCGATATTTGGGGTGCCGATTACTTCAAGCGCACTTGGGGTGACTTCTTCCCCGAAATTGCGGTTCTCGGCGGTATGTGGGACTACCTTCTGTACGACAAGGACGGCAAGCCCACCACGGTTCTCGAAATGAAGACCTCCAAGCGTGTGGAGGATTGGGCAGAGGATATTCCTGAGTATTATGCCCTGCAAGCGGCTCTTTATGCGTACCTTCTCGGCGTGGACGATGTAATCATGGTGGCTTCCTTTTTGGAAGACGGTGATTACGCCGACCCCTCCAAATTCGTCTGCAAAGGAACCAACACGATCACCCGCCCCTTCAAGGTGTCTGAGCGGTACCCTGACTTCGAGAAGCGGTATGTGAAACCCGCTCTGAAATGGTGGCACGATCATGTGGAGTCCGGCATTTCTCCCGCCTATGACGAGAAGAAGGACGCTGACATTCTGAAAGTCCTTCGTACCAACAATCTGTCCCCTGAAACCGACATGGCGGCTCTGGTGAAGGAAGCGGAAGCCCTGAAAAGTAAGCTGGACGCTCACGCCGCCGAGGTCGCTGAGGACGAGAAGCGGTACAAGGTAGTGACCGATATGCTGAAAAAGCTCGCCATTGCTCAATTCCGTGATGGTGACAAGAAAGTGTCTATCGCCGGTTCTTCCTACACATGGGAAGTGAGTCGGTCTTCCACCTCGAAAATCGACAAGGACGCTATGAAAGCGGACGGTGTGCTGGAAAAGTACACCACCACCGAGGACACCTATCGTCTTTCCCCGAAAATCATCAAGGAGGGTTAATTCATGAAGTTCAAGAAATTCGTCAAGTCTCTGGCTTCCAGCGGCATTATCTACAAGCGTGGTTTTGACCGCTGGCTGGCTTCCCCGTCTGCGTTCATGCTCATTCCTTGTACCGTCCAAAGTGTCACCGCTGCCGCCATTCAGGATATGCCTGAACCCATTGACCGCATGATCTCTCAGGTCGGTTGCACCGAGTATGCAAAGCTGACCCAAGCAATCATGCCGTACCCTGACGGCAAGATCAAGGACTGTGTGCGGGTCTTCTCTACGGAGGGCAAGGACATTTCTATCGCAATCAGTAACGATGACTGGTCGCTGATCGAGAAGTCCGATTTCTGCGAAATCCTGTACGCTTACGACATTGACAGCGGCAATGCCGAAGCGAAAGCCCTGTTGGTCAAGCAGTACCCGCAAATGCCGGACGATGATGACCTGTTGGTGGGTGTCATCTTCCCCGTTGAATACGAAAATTAAGGAGGAACAAACAATGGCTAAAATCGGACTCACCGAGGGTTTTTCCCTCATTCCCGAAGGGACTCATGTCTTCAAGATCACCGATGTGAAGTACAAGGAGGAATTCGGCAAGCTGGAAGTCACCATGCAGACGCAGGGCGGCTCCAAGCACATCGAACGGTTCTCTCTGCTGAAAACCGATGGCTCCCCCAATGAGGGTGCCTACAACGCTTTCAGCTATTTCGCCAAGACCGCTCTGAAAGATTTCGAGCTGACCGAGATCGACCACACTGACCTGATTGGTCACTTCATCGAGTGCGACATTGAGCATGATGTTCAGCCCAACAAGAACAAGCCGGGTCAGACCGTAACCTTCGTCCGTCTGGCTGACAAGCGGCCTTCTGACGGTTGGGAGGAAACGGGTGACGCTACTCCCGCCCCTGCCAAGAAAACCGCTCCTGCGGCTTCTCAGGCACAGAAACAGGCCGGTAAGAAGCCCTCTATGGATTTGGCAGCTCTCCTTGGCTAAGACCGTAAGAGAGGGAGGGCTATTTTGATAGGCTCTCCCTCTCCAATGGTTTGTTGAAAACTATGTGGAAAGTGAGGATAAGATACAATGGCTGAGCTTAACAGCAAGGTTCAAATGCACCTAAATATCTGCAATGAAATCAATCGGCTCTATGCCCTGAAAAATCATGACTACGGCGACAGCTTCCACCAGACCTTTGTTGAAGAAGGTATGGCTATGGCTCGTATTCGGCTCGGTGACAAATTCAACCGTTGCAAGACCCTCTCCCGTGGTGTAGATCAGAAGGTCAATGACGAGTCTATCCGGGACACCCTGATTGACCTCGCCAATTATGCAATCATGACGGTGCTGGAAATGGAGGTGGCGGATGATGACAGGTAACGAATATCAGAAAGCAGCTCTGCGAACCGCCAATATGGATTATTCCTCTCATGGAATGATTATCAATGGTGCCCTCGGCCTTTGCGGTGAAGCCGGGGAGGTCGCAGATATTATCAAGAAATCTACCTTTCAGGGTCACAAGCTCGATACCGAACACATTGCCGAGGAATTGGGAGATGTTGCTTGGTATCTGGCTATTACCGCAGCCGCTATCGGTGTAAACCTCGATGAAATTTTATCGGCAAATGTCGATAAGCTGATGAAGCGTTACCCGGACGGCTTTGACTCCGAGCGGAGCGTCCATCGTCCTGAGTATGAGGGAGGTTCCGAGAATGGCTGACTGCTTCTCTAAGTCCGAGCTGGACGATTTTCTGAACCTTATGAAGCTGCCTAATGGTGCTCCTCTGGTTCCTGCCGATATGATTGACTACCTTGTGAGCTATGGTTTCTTCACGGCTCCTGCTTCCACGAAGTACCACGGCGCATACGAAGGTGGTCTGTACCAGCACTCCGTAGCTGTCACGAAGTTCCTTCTGCGTCTCACCGAGGATAACAAACTGATCTGGCGCAATGAGCGTTCTCCCTACATCGTGGGTATGTTCCACGATCTCTGCAAGATTGACCAGTACCGCCATTCTGAAAGTGGTTTGTTCGCAGATGGAATATCTTTGCCTGACCCGTCTAAATGGGAATACAATCCGCACACTCTCTTGAAAGGTCACGGCGAGAAGTCCGTCATGCTTCTCTCTCAGTTCTACGCTCTGACCGAGGAAGAAATCTGCTGTATTCGCTACCACATGGGAGCGTTTACGCCGAAGGAAGAATGGAATGACTACACCGGCGCAATCCACTCATACCCGAATGTGCTGTGGACGCACCACGCCGATATGCTGGCAAGCCATGTAGCGGGTATTTATCAGAAATTTGCTGTTTTTTCCTGTGAAGGTGTAACTAGAGAAGAACTCCTCACGAATGATATGTGTATCATTCCTTGGGAAGTCCTGATTTCCGGTTACATCCGTATCGGAGTATACGGAATTACTGGAAGCAATAGGCTTCCTACCGTTTGGACAGAACGTGGACTATTTATCCATCCGGGCGCAGGCCCCACCCAGGAGGCGGCGGACCCGTCTCCCACGCTGGTGGAGCAGCTGCTGGGCCGTATCGGGGACCCTGCAAACCTCAAGACGGAGGACAAGTCCTCACTGGTGGCGGCGATCAACGAGGTCTGGTCCTCCGGCAGCGGTGGCAGCGGTGCATCAGTAACCGATGCGGCCATCAATGAGTACGGCCACCTGATCATCACGTTGAGCACTGGAAAGCAGATTGACGCCGGTTATGCTGTTGGCCCCGCCGGTGCGACAGGAGCGACAGGAACGGCAGGTAAAGACGGTCAGGACGGCGCACCGGGTAAGGATGGAGCCGACGGTCAGCCCGGAGCGGACGGAAAATCCGCCTATCAGTACGCCAAGGACGGAGGCTACACCGGCACGGAGGCGGAGTTTGCGGCCAAGCTGGCTGCGGAGATTCCGGCGGTGGACGATACGCTCACGGCGTCCGGCAAGGCTGCTGATGCGAAGGCCGTTGGCGATGCGATTAGTTCGCTTTCTGAGCCGATTGCGAACGAATAATTTCGGATGTGCAAAAAAAGGATAGGGCCCAAAAGACCCTATCCTTTCCGGCATCAAATTATAGTGCCATCGGGAAGCTGGAATTCGATAGAGAGTTCACAGCAGAGCGCTTTCGCGAGAGCCTGCATATCCCCTTCGGTAAAGTTGTCTCTCGACATTTTGTTAGAAAGGTTTTGCCGTGTTTGTCCTGTGGCTGCCGCAAGCTCTGTTAGAGTCATTCCCCTGCGCTTCATAATGATCTTGATCTTCTCGCCAACTGATAATTGCATAGTATCGCCTCCTTGCGTTTGATGATACACGACTTAGTGTCAAATGTCAACGATAGCTTATTGCATGAAATTCAAAAGTGTAAATTAGCTGTTGACAATAGACACTATAACGTGTACAATAAACACGGAGGGAGGCGTGTTTATGTACGAAAAGTTTCGGAATGATTTTATGTTGGAGATCATGGACCTTCCGGAAGAAACTGTGAAGTTCGCAACAAAGGCGCTGGACCGTGTAGCGCTGAAATATGAGTTTGCGCAAAAAGAGTGCAGCCTTGCAATTTATGGAGAGGACCTGCCGGATGCCGCAAAGATGTATCTGGTGGTGAAGAAGATGGCCGGGCTGTCTGACGGGACGCTGGCCAATTATAAATTGATGCTGGAATTGTTTTTCAGCCGCATCAGAAAACCTCCGGAGCGTGTCGAACCAAATGATATCCGGATGTTCCTGTACGCATATCAGCAGGAACGCGGTATCTTGTCCCGGACATTGGATAAATACCGGGAATACATTGCAAGGTTCTTTTCGTGGGCGAACAACGAAGGCTATATTTCCAAGGACCCGGCGAAGAATATTCCGGCCATCAAGTATGAGGTAAAACCCAGAGTTGCTCTATCCCAGGTGGAACTGGAATACCTCCGCTCTGCATGTGAGACTCCGAGAGAAACGGCGATCATTGAGATGCTGTACAGCACTGGTTGCCGGGTATCAGAACTGGCGATCTTAAAGAGATCGGATATCGACTGGCATGAAAAGTCAGTGCATTTGTACGGCAAGGGAAGAAAACACCGCACCAGTTTCATCAATGCAAAGGCAGAGGTAGCCCTTATTCGGTATCTTGATAGCCGCAATGATGATTCCGAATTCTTATTCGTATCGTCGAGAAGGCCGTACAGGAATTTAAAAAAGGAGGGAATTGAGAAGATAGTCCGAACAATCGGACACAGATCTTCATGCAAAACGAATAAGACCATTACGCCGCATGTCCTGCGTCATACCACGGCAACCACGGCCCTGCAAAGCGGCATGCCTATTGAGGATATCAGCAAGCTATTAGGGCATGAGAGCATTGATACAACGATGATTTATGCAAAGTCCTCGCTGGAGAATGTTCAGGCCGGACACAGAAAACATATCGTTTAATTCTAAAGATTTAAGGAGGAACCGCATGAATGAGATCATCGTGGCACTCATCACCGGCGGCATCACGCTGCTGGGAGTGCTGATTTCCAACGGCAAGGCTCAGGCCGTCACGGACACGAAGCTGGAGGAGCTGACCCGGGAGGTCCGGGAACACAACAACTTCGCCAAGCGGGTGCCGGTGATGGAGGAGCAGATCAAGGTCATCAACCACCGCATCCAGGACCTGGAGGACAGGAAATGAAGAATACATCCAACCTGGTACTTATCATCCTGGGGGCGTTCCTGCTGGTATTCATCGCCTGCATGATCGTGACCTTCTGGCGGTTTCAGACCGTGCCGGACACCCTCATCCAGTACACCCTGGGAGCCGGCGGCGTGGAGGCGCTGCTGCTTGCGGGCATCAAGATCAGCAAGGTCGTGACCGGCGGAAACGCCGGAGAAAGGGGAGACGAGGAATGAACGATATCATCCGCAAGCTGACCAGCCGGAAGTTCCTGCTGGCCCTGGTGGGCGTGGTCAGCGGACTGGCCCTGGCCTTCGGCGTGGAGGGCAGTGAGATCACCCAGGTGGTCACCACCATCGGCGGCATCGTCACTGCCCTGGGCAGCGCCGTGGCCTACATCGGCGCCGAGGCGAAGGTGGACGCCGCAGCAGCAGGAAAGGAGAAAGTCAATGAAGACGCTGGCACCTAAGACCCGTGACGCCGTGCTGGCTATCGCGGCATGGCAGATTGGAGTCATGGAGAGTCCTTCCGGGTCCAACCGACAGAAGTACGGTCTCGCCGCCGGACACAATGGGGTCGCATGGTGTATGTATTTCGTCTGGTGGGTATTCCAGCAGGCGGGCTTCTCTCTGTACAAGACCGGAAGCTGCACTGTGCTGGCCAACCGCTACCGGCAGGCTGGACAGTGGGTGACGTCCGGGTACAAGCCCGGGGACATCATCATGTTCGATTTCAGTGGCAAACGGAAGATCACGGAGCACACCGGCATCCTGGAATCCATCGACAAGGACGGAAACCTCATCACCATTGAGGGCAATACCAGCACTGGGGATAACTGCAACGGTGGAGCTGTCATGCGGCGTGTGCGAAATCCGAAGTACGTCACTGGTGCTTGCCGCCCCGGGTACAACATGTAATTGCAAAAGAACTAACAGATGAAAAGTGAGTTTAGTGACTCATTTCTGAAAATTCGTATAAACTCTCTTATAGGACGCTCTCTAAAAGGGATTTATAGTAAATATTGAAAATGGGTCACTAAACTCACTACCATGCAAAAAAGACACTCCCTACCGTTATGGTAAGGAGTGTCTTCTTGTTTGAACGAATACCGTTCCCCATACAATAAAGGGTTCGGATATGCGCTCAATGGTGGAGGTGGCGGGAGTCGAACCCGCGTCCGAAAGCACTTTAACAGGACCTTCTCCGGGCGCAGACGGTTATTGCGGAGGGCCTTGTCCCTCCTGTTCCCCTTCCGGACGGCAAGCCGTCACGCCGGCCGGTCAGGTGAGCTTCATGATGTGTGGCACGGGCAAAGCTTACCGTACTCACATTTACCGCTAAACGACGCCCTCCCTGGCTCGCGGTCCTTCCAGGTCGGACGGCTGCCTTTAATTAGGCAGCAACAGCAACAGTGTTGTTGTTCTTTAATTTATAATTGCCCATTTTAAGGATGTTAGGCGCATCCGCCCGCTAATCCTGCCTCCATACCCCCGTCGAAACCATTACACCCCCCCGTCGTCGGGGCAAACTCCGCTTTCATTCGGGACGCCCTGCGTGAGTGGGCATCCCTCATGCCGCTCCGTTGCCCCTCCTCTTCCGCGCAAATCCACTTCGTTGGGTTTTGCGCGGATCCTTGGGACGCGTTTTTAGGCAAACTCCGCTTTCATTCGAGACGCCCTGCGTGAGTGGGCATCCCTCATTCCGCTCCGTTGCCCCCTTGCACACCGTCGCGGCATTGCGATTCCCGGTCCCTTCGGGTCCGCCAATCGCGCCGCTTCCTCGAAACCGGCTCGCTTTTTCCGCCGCTGGCGGCGCTTCGCCGCTTTCCTCTTCCGCGCAAATCCACTTACCCACAAGGGGTATGCGGCATCCGTATGGCGGCAGAGCCGCCGACGGCTGCCCAATCGCTGGGTTTTGCGCGGATCCTTGGGACACGCTTTGGGGTCGCGTTTTCCGCTTTCCGCAGACTGCCGGATGGGGGCCATCCGACAGTCTGCATTGTAGCATATCTCCGCGGCGAATTGTGTTACATTTCTGTGACATTTGCCGCGGGGAATTTTACCGCTCCGACAGCTTCTTGGGCTCTGGATACGCCTCGCCCTGGGTGTCCACCCGGATGGACTTGATCACCACCGGCGTCTTCGGCTTGTCGTTCCAGCGGCTGGTGGGCACCTGGGAGATGCGCACCGCCTCCTCAACGCCCTCCGTCACCTGACCGAAGGCCGCGTAGTCGCCGTCCAGATGGGGCGCCGCGTCCACCATGATGAAGAACTGGCTGCCGGCGGAGTCCGGATGCATGGCCCGGGCCATGGACAGCACGCCCAGGGTGTGCTTCAGGTCGTTCTCCCGATAGCCGTTGCTGGCAAACTCGCCGGCGATGGAATAGCCCGGGCCGCCGGTGCCGGTGCCCAGGGGGCAGCCGCCCTGGATCATGAAGCCGGGGATGCAGCGGTGGAAGATCAGGCCGTCGTAGAATTTGCCGTTGGCCAGGGCGATGAAGTTGGCCACGGTGTTGGGGGCCTTCTCCGGGTACAGCTCGCCCTTCATCACCGCGCCGTTCTCCATCTCAATGGTAACAATGGGATTTGACATGTCGTTCGTTCCTTTCTGTTTTATATCTATAATGTGTTGATTCTCTCCGTATCCGACCATCAGCGGCGGGCCTTCATGGCCCGGTCCATCTCCCGCTGGGCGTCCCGCTTGGCGATGGAATCCCGCTTGTCGTAGGTCTTCTTGCCCTTGCACAGGCCCACTTCCACCTTCACCCGACCGTTGCGGAAGTACACCGACAGCGGCACCAGGGCGAAGCCGTCCCGCTGCACCAGGGCGCCCAGCTTGGCGATCTCCCGCCGGTGCATCAGCAGCCGACGGGTCCGCATGGGATCCCGGTTGAAGATGTTGCCGTGGTCATAGGGGGAGATGTGCATCTGATTGACGAACAGCTCGCCGTCCTTCACGGAGCACCAGGCGTCCTTCAGGTTCAGCGTTCCGGCCCGGATGGACTTCACCTCCGTGCCCGCCAGCTCAATGCCGGCCTCGTATTTCTCCTCCACGAAGTAGTCGTGATACGCCTTGCGGTTCTGGGCCGCGATCTTCACGCCGCTCTTTTCCACTGGAGATCCCCCCTTCTGCGATGGATCCATGGACGGCGCAGGCACCGTCCGCTCCCTACTATACCATGATTTTCCCCAGGGCGCAAGGAAAACAAACATTGGCATTTGCCCTCCGCTATGCTATAATGGCTGCAAATGATCACGCGAAACTTTGAACGAGGTGTTTGTACATGAATGAACCCATGGAGCTGACGGAGACCTTCGTCTCCCGGGAGAACAAATATAAAGGCCGCTTTCTGGACGTCCACGTGGATCAGATCACGCTGCCCAACGGCAAGCCCGCCGTCCGGGAAGTGGCGGACCACTGTCCCGGCGTGGCCATTCTGGCCCTGGACGACCGGAACAACGTGCTGACGGTGAGCCAGTACCGGTACGTATTCTCCAGAGTCCTGATGGAGATCCCCGCCGGCAAGCTGGAGCCCGGCGAGGACCCCGCCGCCGGCGCCCTGCGGGAGCTGAAGGAGGAGACCGGCGCGGTGCCG
>Ga0129314_1002485_pt1 | contig 10159 bp, 8 predicted proteins | sample O1111metagenome_FD_94431 | JGI IMG/M metagenome (GOLD analysis project Ga0129314, IMG submission 94431) | Orangutan individual fecal microbial communities from fecal samples from Wisconsin, USA - O1111 metagenome | ecosystem: Host-associated > Mammals > Digestive system > Large intestine > Fecal...
AACCCGGCGTCGCTTGAAGCCGTCAATTTTATCAATATCTGGGGATTGACAATCGTTGGCTTGATGTTGGTTTTAGGGCTTTTTACGAATATCGGCTATATAGGAGCCATGATCTTTTTGCTGCTCTACTACCTCTCACACCCTCCTTTATTATTTGCAGAATATATTCTGCCCGCAGAAGGATCTTATCTATGGGTTGATAAGAATCTGATTTTATTGGTGACAGTAGCAGTATTGATGTTGTTTCCGGCCTCCAGGGCTATTAGTTTTGACAGCTTACTATTTCGTAAAAGTAGGTAGATTATTATTTTTATGAAGGAAGAAGAAAAAGAGATTAACAATCAAAAAGAAGATAAGACTCCATCAGCAAAAGAGGTTTCTCAGGGTCGCCGTGATGCGCTTAAGGCTATAGTTTCCGTACCGGTATTGGGGGCTATGGCTTATGGGGTTTACAGGAAGAAAAAAGCAGAAAGTACCCACCGTAACGCAGCGGAGATGTCCCGTTTCCGTACGGATGTGGTACCTTACTCGCCACCCTCTCCCGATGCGGAAACAATCCGGATAGGTATCATCGGTTTCGGTATCAGGGGAACACAATTGGTACAGGGGTTGGGTTTTGCCACTCCCGAATATGTGGAAGGTCTGATCCAGCAATCGAAAATAAACCCGGAGAATACCCGTTATCAGGATTTTATGGAGCAGGATGATCTGCGGGTAGTGGTTACTGCGGTGTGCGATATTTTTGATGCTTATGGCGAAGAGGCTGTACTTGCCGGAGCCAACATCCACAGAGAGGGAGTAGGAGGGACATTAGGCCCCAAACCCAGACGTTATCGCTACTATAAGGAATTATTGGCTGCACCCGATGTGGATGCCGTGGTAATTGCATCCCCCGATCATTGGCACGGTACAATGGCTATGGATGCTATCCGGGCCGGCAAGCATGTTTATCTTGAGAAGCCGATGACATGGACTGTGCCTGAAACTTATGAGCTCCGTTCTCTGGTGAAAAACAATCCTCATCTGGTGTTTCAGTTGGGGCATCAAAACAGGCAGATCGAAGCATACGAGAGGGCACGGCAGATTATAGAAAAAGGACTGTTGGGGAAAATCTCACTTGTAGAGACGGGTACCAATCGTAACGATCCCAATGGGGCATGGGTTTACCCCATACATAAGGATGCCAGCCCTAAAACCATCGACTGGGAGCAGTTTGAAGGAAATCCGGACAGGATTAAAGAATATATGGATTATATGACTTCGGCAGGATTGTTGAAGTATGTGGGGCCTGAATCCCGGGAGAAATTCAGCCTGGAAAGATTTTTCCGCTGGCGCTGCTGGTGGGATTACAGTACCGGCCTGAGCGGCGATCTGCTGACACACGAGTATGATGCGATGAACCAGATCCTTCATCTGGGTATTCCCTCATCGGCCACCTCTTCGGGAGGAGTCTATTTCTTTAAGGACGGCCGTACCGTACCCGATGTATTACAAACGGTATTTGAGTTCAGAGATAAGGAACTCACCATGTTGTATTCAGCTACGTTGGCCAACCAGTTCAGTCGTAGCCGGAAAATCATGGGGCACGATGCAACCATGGAAGTGGGCAACACGCTCAAGGTGACTGTGGACCCTCAGTCAGAACAGTATCGTAGTCAGATCGACCAGGGTATTGTGAAATTAGACGAACCGTTCTATACCTATCTTCCGGGGCAGAGTGTAGATGCTGTGTCTACCGCTACCGAGAGATATTTTGCCGAACGGGGCCTTCTCTATTCATTCATCAGTGGAAAGCGTTACAACACTACTTTCCTGCATCTGAAAGAATGGCTCGATTGCATCAGGAACGGTAAACAACCCTCTTGCGGTATCGATCAGGGATTCGAGGAAGCTATTACCGCCCATATGGGAACACGGGCGTACCTTGAAGGAAGGACAATGTATTGGGATAAGGATAAAGAAGAGATAACCAGAGAATAAATATCAAAGACGTTAAAATTTAATCCAAAAAAAGTACTTATGTCATCAAAAATTTCAAGAAGAAAATTCTTAGAAACCGGCGCGATTGCAGCAGCCGGTCTCACAGTTGTACCTTCTTCGGTACTGGGAAAGAGTATGGGGTACAAGGCTCCGAGTGATAAACTCAACATTGTAGGTGTTGGTGTTGGAGGGATGGGTAATGCTAACCTGAACCAGCTCCAGAGTGAGAATATCATCGGGCTTTGCGATGTAGACTGGAGATACAGCAAGCGTGTATTCGACAAATATCCCAATGCGAAGAAGTATTATGACTACAGGAAGATGTATGATGAGTTGGGTAAATCCATCGACGGTGTAGTGGTGGCTACTGCCGACCATACACACGCAATCATTGCCGCAGACGCTATGACGATGGGCAAACACGTGTATGTACAAAAACCGCTTACACACAGCGTGTACGAATCGCGTCTGTTGACAAAACTCGCTGCCAAGCATAAAGTGGCTACCAGTATGGGTAACCAGGGTTCTTCCGGCCCCGGTGTACGGCAGGTGATCGACTGGATCAGAGACGGGCAGATCGGTGAAGTAACGAAAGTAGAAGCATTTACCGACAGGCCTATCTGGCCGCAAGGATTAATGACTCCTAAGCAAGCGCATAAAGTTCCTTCTACCTTGAACTGGGATCTCTTCATCGGGCCGGCCAATAAACGTCCGTTCAATGAAATCTATCATCCATGGAACTGGCGCGGATGGTGGGACTTCGGAACCGGCGCTCTGGGTGATATGGCTTGTCATATCCTTCACCCGGTATTCAAAGGATTGAACCTGGGATATCCCACAAAAGTACAGGGATCATCCACCATGTTGCTTACCGACTGTGCTCCTAATGCACAGATGGTGAAATATGTGTTCCCGCAACGCGACAACCTGCCCAAAGTGGGTATGCCCGAAGTTGAGGTGACCTGGTACGACGGAGGTTTAACTCCTATGCGTCCTGAAGGTGTTCCCGCCGGTAAGAACCTGAATGATCAGGGTGGTGGTGTGATATTCTACGGTACCAAAGATATCCTTATCTGCGGATGCTATGGTGTAAATCCATGGTTAGTTTCCGGACGTACTCCCAATTCTCCGAAAACACAACGTGAAGTAACCCTTTCTCACGAAATGGACTGGGTGCGCGCATGTAAGGAATCTCCCGAAAACCGCGTTGAAACAGCTTCACCTTTCTCTGAAGCAGGACCTTTCAACGAAATGGTGGTGATGGGTGTGCTCGCAGTAAGACTGCAGGCTTTGAATCAGGAATTGCACTGGGATGGTGAAAATATGAAATTCACGAACATTCCGTCCGACGCGACTATCAGAACTATTATTGAAGACGGTTTCAAAATCACCGACGGTCACCCCACATTCGACAAGACATGGACTGACCCGGTGAATGCCACTGCGTATGCGGAAGAGATGATCAAGCATACTTATCAGAATGGCTGGAAATTACCGGATATGCCTTAATCAGGCAGTAGTGAACAGTATTGAAGGGAATAGCGACGGCTTTGTCTGTCGTTATTCCCCCATTTCAACAGAAGTTAATTATCAGTTTAATTAAAAGAAAAATAGTTATGAAACGAATTAAAAAATCAATTTACGGATTAAGTTGTTGTATGCTTGCAAGTGTATTGATGGCTTGCGGCCCCGGTGGAAAAAAGACCGATGCTGCCGCAGATAATGGAGCCGATTCTACTATGGAAAGTGCCGTTCCTGAATATACAGTATTGGATAAACCCCAGGTAGATTTATCTCAGTTCCAGACAGATAAAGACGGATATATCGTTATCTTCAACGGTAAAGACTTCACAGGATGGAGAGGTTACGGAAAAGATGACGTTCCCGGGAAATGGACTATCGAAGATGGTGCGATCAAGTTTAACGGTTCCGGTGGTGGTGAAGCACAGGACTCAGACGGTGGCGATATCATCTTTGCTCATAAGTTCAAAAATTTTGAACTGGATTTCGAGTGGAAAGTAGCCAAAGGTAGCAACTCAGGTGTATTCTATCTTGCACAGGAAGTGCAGACTAAAGATCCTAACACCGGAGAAATGAGGATGGAACCCATTTATATCTCTGCTCCCGAAGCTCAGATACTTGACAATGAAAATCATCCTGATGCAAAATTGGGTAAGGATAACAACCGCCAGTCACTGTCGTTGTACGACATGATCCCGGCTGTTCCCCAGAATTCAAAACCGTTTGGAGAATGGAATACCGGTGGTGTAATGGTGTATAAAGGCACAGTTGTTCACAGACAAAACGGGGAAAACGTGGTTGAATACCATTTGTGGACACAACAGTGGACAGACATGTTGCAGGCAAGTAAATTCAGCCAGGATAAATGGCCTTTGGCATTCGAACTGCTGAATAACTGTGGCGGTGAAAACCGTGAAGGTTATATCGGTCTGCAGGACCATGGCGACGATGTCTGGTTCAGGAATATCAGGGTCAAAATATTAGATTAATTTATCAAACAACCGAAAAGAATATTTCTACTGAAAGGGAGAAATATTCTTTTTCTTTAAAGAAACAATACAATGAAAAAAGTTTCATTTTTATTAATGGTCGCACTTCTGGGAGGTCTCTTTATTTTACCGGCCTGCACCCAGAAAAAAGAAATTTATCTTCAACTTTATTCAGTACGCGACGATATCAAAGCCGATTATAAAGGTACTATCGCTAAAGTAGCTGAAATGGGATATACCGGAGTGGAAACAGCCGGTTATGGCAATGGACAGTTCTACGGTTTGTCACCGGCCGATTTCAAAAAATCTATCGAAGAGGTGGGTATGGAAGTGCTCTCTTCCCATACGGCAAGGCCATTGGCCGACAGTGTGGCTGCAACAAACTGGGATGAAGTTTGGGCTTGGTGGGATACCGCTATCCAGGCACATAAAGAGGCAGGTATGAAATATATTGTTACCCCCTGGATGCCTACACCCGCCACGTTGGCCGATCTGCAGGCCTATTGCGATTATTATAACCAGATCGGCGAGAAGTGCAATGCAGCCGGTCTCCGTTTCGGTTACCACAATCACGATTTCGAATTCAAGGAGATAGAAGGCCAGTTGATGTATGATTATATGCTCAACAATACCGATCCCTCCAAGGTATTCTTCCAGATGGATGTCTATTGGGTAGTGAAAGGCGGTAAAGATCCGGTGGATTACTTCAACAATTATCCCGGCCGTTTCGAACTGCTTCATATCAAGGACGAACTCGAACTGGGCAGAAGCGGTGAGGTCGATTTCGAAAGCATCTATAACAATGCTGAAACTGCAGGAGCCAAATACATGATCGTGGAGGTAGAAAGATATACCGAAGGATTAACTCCTTTTGAAAGTGTGAAGGAAAGTTATGACTTTTTGAATGATGCTCCTTATGTGAAAGCAAGCTATTCAAAATAACCCCTTCCGTTCATACGGATCATAAAGAAAGCCCGGGCAGATATCTGTTCCGGGTTTTTTGTATACGGACAAAGCTTAAAAAATCTCTATCATACTTATATGACCTTTTTCTAAACTATTGTATATGAATAATTTTACTTCCTGTAAAAGTTAAACCACTTATACCGTATTTATACCCTGTTCCTGGCTTGTTTATTTCTTTTTAGCTTTACAGCAGAATTCAACCTCAATTATTAAGTTTTATGTCAGGGATAAGTTCACTTGTGGCTTCCGTATCAGTTGACGATCCTACGCAGCACAATTACTTCATTGAATGGCTGGCGGATAATGAATTAAAAATTAGCCGGGATTATGGGCACAAAGATCTAAAGAATTGACTCATGTGAAATTGGGCAAAAATGCCTGTTTCGAGGAATGGATATTATGCAGATGATCATATTAAAAAATAAAAAGAGAAAAGACAATGAAAAAGACAATTTTACTTCTTTTACTTATTCTAAATTATGGGGGAGAATATATAATAGCTAAGAATCTACTTGATGATGGCACAATTAAAGACTATATTCCAACAATAATACCTCCTTCTCCTGAAGCTTACAAATTTTCAACTTTCGGAAACATCCCTCTTAATGGCAGTACGGGTGGTTTTAATTATTCAATCCCGTTATACACAATTCAAGATAAAGATATAACAATACCTATCTCTGTGAATTATTACAGCAGCGGAGTCAAAATCGATGAACTTGCAGGTATTGTCGGGACAAACTGGACCTTAAATGCCGGCGGAGTTATATCGAGGGTAATGAGGGGCTACCCCGATGAAGATTTTGAGAGATGGTATCCTGACTATATCAACCCCTCTACCAATGACATAAAAAAAGATTATACTCAATTGGTGGAGGATTTTCTTTTATTGACATTGAAAGAGATTGGTTTTCTTTTAATGTGAATGGAATATCCGGAAATTTTTATTTTGATGAAAACCTGAATCCTATAGTAAATAGCAAAGAGTATGTAAAAGTTACTTTTCAGAAAATCAATGGTTCTTCGTCCTTTACAATTACCGACAATAAAGGATATACCTATATTTTTGGAGGAAACGATGCTTTTATAGAAAAAACAATCGCAAGTTCGAGTAACGGATTAGGGCCTAAAGACAGGTACGATTCAAGTTGGTTTATAAAAGAGATAATATCGCCAAATCAAAACAAAATAAGCTTTACCTACCAGGATAACCAGATTTCTTTTAACTCGGGAACATCATTCAGCCTTATATACGATCAAGACTGTATTTGTACCGGTGTGGACCTCATATCATACAGCAGTAAATACAGCCCCAGTGTTTTACATAATACAACAAGCTCCAAAGCCTTATCCGAAATCATTTTATCTAACGGTAAAATATCTTTTGCCTATAATACCTAACGTTCTGATGGCGGAGGATTGTCTCTTAAAGAAATAACAATACAAAATAACAATGGACCCATCAGGAAAGTAGCGTTCAATTACGATATGACATTCAAAAATCGACACTATCCCATTAAGTGTGTAAGTAGTAATTGAAGGGTTCTGTCTATAGCCTGACCCTCCCGGCAAAGATAATTAAAAATTGGTTCAATACCAGCCCCCAGTCCCTTATTGGCATCGTCCATTTCTTAGTGGCTTCCCTGACTGCCAGGTATACGGACTTGATGACCGCCTCATCGGTAGGGAACGAGAGCTTGTTTTTGGTGTATTTCCTGATCTTCCCGTTCAGATTCTCAATCAGGTTAGTAGTATAAATAATACGCCTGATCTCCACCGGAAAATCAAAAAATACGGTCAGCTCCTGCCAGTTGTCACGCCATGACTTGATGGCGTAGCCGTACTTGCCTTCCCATTTGGTGGCAAAGTCGTCCAGTGCCGCTTGCGCGGCGTCCCTGGTGGGAGCGTCATATATCAGCTTCATGTCGGCCGTAAATTCCTTCCTGTCCTTCCATACTACATAGCGGCAAGCGTTACGTATCTGGTGCACCACACAGATCTGGGTTCGAGATTCGGGGAACACGTTGCGTATGGTGTCTGTAAATCCGTTCAGGTTGTCTGTGGCAGTGATCAGGATATCCACCACGCCACGCGCCTTGAGATCCGTGAGCACCCTCATCCGGAAGGCGGCACTCTCATTCTTGCCAAGCCATAGACCCAATACTTCCTTCTTGCCGTCCCGGCGCAATCCCACGGCAATATAAACCGTCTTGTTGACCACCCGGGAGTTCTCCCGTACCTTGAATACGATCCCGTCCATCCACACGATCAGGTAGACCTCCTCCAGGGGGCGGTTCTGCCAGGCCGTGACATCTTCCGTCACACGGGCCGTGATCCTCGATATGGCGCTTGTGGAAAGCCTGAAGTCATACATCTCGAGTAGCTGTTCCTCGATGTCGGCATTGCTCATTCCCCTGGCATAAAGGGAGACCACCAGGGATTCAACGCCTTCGGCCATGCTTTTGCGCTTGGGCACGATAACCGGATCGAAACTGGCGTCCCGGTCACGGGGAACATCTATACGGGTTTCTCCAAAATCAGTTTTTATTGTTTTACTTCCGTGACCGTTACGGGCATTGTACCGGTCGCTTTGAGCGTGCTTGTCGTAACCCGGGTGATGATCGAGTTCCCCCTCAAGCATCTGCTCGATGCCGCGTTTGTGTAACAGGGAAAGAAAGCCCTCGAGTTCTTCCCCGCTTTTGAATTGCTTTAAAAAATCGCTGTTTAATAAATCTTCTTTTCTCATAACTGTTCAAGTGTAAAGGTAATAAAATTATTGGAGGGTTGAAGTCCGGACTTCAACCCTCCAATTACCAACTTACACAGTTCGTGGGATACTCCCTCAGAGTTAAAAGAACGCTATCTTGATGATTTATGGGATATTCCCCTATACACCTGTTTATGTTTATCCACTCGATAATTTCGTTTTTACCAATAACAGCCACCTTCTACCTGGTCAGCATCACGAGGTTTCAAGTTATCTCCCGGTCTGACCCAATATTCATTCATTAAAGTCGAATAATTAATGATAGCGTTATAATCCGGATTTTCCCAACGTTTGCCCCGGATTCCAAAAAGTAATTGTAGCGAACCCCCTAAATGTACTGCTTTTTTACCGCTTCTTTTTGCATGTGCAGCTAATGGAAAGCCATAAGCGCCGCAACCAATCAATGCTATATCATAATCAATATTATTCATTTCATTCTTCATCCATTCCAATGCTTCAAACCAGTCTTCAAATGTATCTGAATGTCCTCCTATACTTTGTACGGCACGCAGAGTCAGAAGAGAAAACCCGGGAAGTATTTCTTTATTGTCAAAAAGTTTTTCCCTATTTTCCTGATACTGGTATTCAATTAATTCAGCAAAGGGATGAACGACCAAAACTTTTTTACCTTTTAAAGCCCGGGTCCACGGGTACTGGGTGAAATAAGGATTTAATAATTCTATAGTCACTTTAGTCACCTCTTTTAATCTGTCCTCAAAATATTTTTCCCCTTCCAGCCAACTACCCAGGACATCCACTTCTTTCATATCTTCAAGCATTAATTCGCCAAATTGAGAGATCTTTTCTTCGGTAAGAGGAAAAAAACCAGCATTACTTTGCATCTGTTGTACTGACTTTTTATTCCACCACCACTGTAATGTTTCTCCCTTAATATATTTCCAGATATTCTTATCAGGATATTTTACTCCTATGTAGTTTATGATGGCAATTAATTCTACACTCCCAAACCGTGCAATCATACACGGTTTATCGTCCATTAACCTGTTGTATATAATCTGTGATACTTTATCGGGATCTTGTTCGCAGATATAAGGCCAGGGCTGTTTACGGAATATTCTTCCGTATAGCTTGCGTAAGGCTTTTAAGATGAGTTCAGATTGTCGGTTCATTTTCTTTTATTTGAATATTTTTGTCTTTAAAGAATTTATCAAATTGGCAGTCAGGGATCTCTCTTCTTTTGTCATGATAACATACATCATTATGACAAACGAAATACTGGTCATTGTACCAACAAATAGTAACCGAATAAAGGATTCGTTTAACCAATAAACAGGTATAACTCCTAAAATGAACATACATATAGTAAGCACTATACAAGGGAATAATACTTTACCTATAAAATCAGAATACTTAAGTCCGCATTTCAGTTTTGCAAAATAGACAGAAAGTCCCCCGCCTATTACTCCTCCTCCCAAAATCCAGACAACATATAAAAAGTAAGGGGGGAAACCGTAATAGAAAAACAAATAAGTTAAGATAATAGGGAAGGTATTCAGGAAAGATTGTACGGCAGAAAATACCTTTATGTCTCCTTGTACATAGACAGTCCTGCCAACCATGACAGTCAGTTGCTCGACTAATGAGCGAATTAACTGTAGTCTGACAAACAGTACAGCCCATTCAGGAACATTTTTGAGCCATATTTTAAGGATATACGGGGTTTCCAATATAAACGGTATAGCAAAAAAAGCCAATAACAAAAAAGCGTATTTAGCAGACACTAATGATGCATTCACCATTTTTTCTCTTTCTCCCGCTCCTTCACTTTTTGCAATTACCGGTGTAACTGCCTTTATCATCGTGTTGGAAAAGACCATCAACTGACCGGATATCTGATTGGCAATACCTTGTGCAGCGTTTAAAATGGTCCCAAAAAAACTATTTAACACGATACCTAATCCGTATTGTGAAATCA
>Ga0129314_1002486_pt1 | contig 10123 bp, 10 predicted proteins | sample O1111metagenome_FD_94431 | JGI IMG/M metagenome (GOLD analysis project Ga0129314, IMG submission 94431) | Orangutan individual fecal microbial communities from fecal samples from Wisconsin, USA - O1111 metagenome | ecosystem: Host-associated > Mammals > Digestive system > Large intestine > Fecal...
CCATGGAAAAGCCGGAGGCCGTGGCCATCGAGGAGCTGTTCTTCGGCCACAATGTCACCACCGGCATCAACGTGGCCCAGGCCCGGGGGGTTATCCTCCTGGCGGTGCAGCAGGCCGGGGTGCCCATTTTTGAATACAAGCCCATGCAGGTCAAGCAGGCGGTGGTCGGCTACGGCAACGCCAGCAAGCACCAGGTAATGGACATGACCCGGCGCATCCTCCACCTGGAGACGGTGCCCAAGCCAGACGATGCCGCCGACGCCGTGGCCATCGCCCTGTGCCATGCCCGGAGCAGCACCAGTCTGCTGGCCATGGGCGGAAAATAGGAGAAGCTATGATTTATTATGTATCCGGCAATGTGGCCGTCTTAGAGCCGGGGCTTGCCGTTATCGACTGCGGCGGCGTGGGCTACTGCTGCCGCATCACCGGCTTTACCGCCGCCCAGCTGAAGCTGAATACCAACGTCCGGCTGTACATCAGCGAGTCCATCCGGGAGGATGCCTATGACCTGTACGGCTTCATCTCCAAGGAGGAGCAGCGGTGCTTCCAGCTGCTTATCGGCATCAACGGTGTGGGCCCCAAGGCGGCGCTGTCCATTCTCTCTGCCGGTGGCCCCCAGAACTTCACCCTGGCGGTGATGACCGGGGACGAGAAGATGCTCACCGCCGCCCAGGGTGTGGGCAAAAAAATCGCCCAGCGCATTATCCTGGAGCTGAAGGACAAAATTGGGAGCAGCAATATGGAATTCGACCTGTCCGCCGGTGCCCCCGCCGTAGCCCCCCAGGGTACCGGCGGCCTGGCCATGGCCACGGCGGCCCTGCAGGAGCTGGGCTATTCCCCGGTGGAAATCAACGCCGCCTTAAAGGGTGTTGACCCGAATGCCACCACGGAAGAGATGGTCCGCTACGCTCTGCGGGCCATGGTGATGAAGGGATGATTGAGGTAACGCCATGAGTCTGGAATTTTCCGAAGGGCTGGAAACGCCCATTATTACCCCCACCTTTGTGCCCCAGGATGCGGCGGAGATTGGTCTGCGGCCAAAGCTGCTGGCAGACTATACCGGCCAGGAGAAGGCCAAGGGGAACCTGTCCGTCTACATCGAAGCCGCCCGGCAGCGGGGGGAGTGCCTGGACCACACCCTGCTCTACGGCCCGCCCGGTCTGGGAAAAACCACCCTGGCAGGGGTCATTGCCAATGAGATGGGGGTAAACATCCGGATTACCTCCGGCCCCGCCATTGAAAAGCCCGGGGATTTGGCGGCACTGCTTACCAATCTCAACCCCGGAGACATTCTGTTTATCGACGAAATCCACCGCCTGAACCGGGTGGTGGAGGAGATTCTCTACCCCGCCATGGAGGACTTTGCCATCGACATCATTGTGGGCAAGGGCCCCAGCGCCAACTCCATTCGGCTGGATTTGCCCAAATTCACCCTGGTGGGTGCCACCACCCGGGCAGGGCAGCTGTCCGCCCCCCTGCGGGACCGGTTTGGCGTGTCACTGCGGCTGGAGCTTTACCAGCCTGAGGAGCTGGCCAGAATCGTCACCCGCTCCGCCACCATTCTGGGCATGGAAATTGCCCCCCAGGGTGCCATGGAGATTGCCTCCCGCAGCCGGGGCACCCCCCGTATTGCCAACCGCTTCCTCCGCCGGGTGCGGGACTTTGCCCAGATTATGGGGGACGGCACCATCACCAAGGAGGCCGCCGACCTGGCCCTGAGCCGTCTGGAGGTGGACAAGCTGGGGCTGGATGCCATTGACCGGCGGATGCTCACCGCCATTATCCGCAACTACGGCGGCGGCCCGGTGGGTCTGGAAACCCTGGCCGCCACCATCGGCGAGGAGGCGGTGACCCTGGAGGACGTGTATGAGCCCTATCTGATGCAGCTGGGCTTCCTCACCCGCACCCCCCGGGGCCGCTGCGTTACCCAACTGGCCTATGACCATCTGCACATCCCCTATGAGGGCCAGACCCAATTCAGCCTTTAACGCTTTGTCTGTCCATTGTGGACATTTGTCCCTGCTTGGCATAGTGCATAAATGCAGTAAAAAAATCAAGAAAATTTTCATAAAGGATTGACAACGCATCAAATAATGTGTATAATCCCAGTTAGTGGCTTTGAGGGCCACAGAATCCAGACCCTGCGTATTCAACCATTCCGGTAGACTTTCACGGGGCAAATATAATGGAGAGAGGTATTTCCAATGTACGAAGATAAGACTTTGAAGTGCAAAGATTGCGGTCAGGAGTTCGTGTTCACCGCTGGTGAGCAGGCTTTCTACGCTGAGCGCGGCTTCCAGAACGAGCCCCAGCGCTGCAAGGCATGCCGTGATGCCCGCAAGAATAGCACCCATGGCCCCCGTGAGTTCTTCACCGCTACCTGCGCACGTTGCGGCGGCGAGGCTAAGGTTCCCTTTGAGCCCAAGTCCGACCGTCCTGTGTACTGCAGCGAGTGCTTCGCTCAGATGCGTGCCAACGGCTAATTGAACATCCAAATGCAGTGGGCAGTCCCCTTTTGGAGACTGCCCACTGTGTTTTTGTATATTCGTCTTTTTTCGGGAAATGCTAACCCCATCACAGAGCCTGGTAGATGTTCAAAATGCAGCTGGCGGTGTCGTGCAGCACCCTTGTCTCTGCCAGGCGCTGGGCACCGGCCCGACCCATGCGGAATAGATGGGGAGTCATGGCCAGCAAATTCTGCACCTGGGCCCCCTCCAGGGTGAAGGGGAATACAATCTCCCGGGATTCCAGCATACGCAGGCCGGGAAGAGCCGGGGTGGAATCCTTCTGCTTATAAATCAGCCGGTCATAGACGATGGATTTCAGGCCCAGAAGGTGGTCCTGGGCGGCCAGCACCTGGAAGAACAGGCCGTCCTGCCGGAGCACCCGGCGGAATTCCTCTGGCAGGGTCAGGGCAAACAGACTGGTCAAGGTTCCGGCGCTGCCATCGGCAACAGGAATGTGAGAGGCGGTGGCGCAGAGCCAGTGGTACTGCTTGTATTTCCCGGCGGCGCAGCGGACGGCCTCCTTGGAGATGTCCAGCCCCGTCAGCGGGGCCTGAATGGCCTGGGCCAGCCGGGCGGAGTAATACCCCTCACCGCAGCCCACGTCCAGAATCTCCCCCTGGGCGTTGTAGTCCAGAGCTGCCTGGTTCAGGGCATCGGAAATGGGAGCATAGAACCCCGCCTCCAAAAAGGCCCGGCGGGAAAGCACCTGCTCCCGGGTGTCCCCGGGGTCCAGGGAGTGCTTCTGCTGCACGGTGAGCAAATTCACATAGCCCTGCCGGGCAATGTCAAAGCGGTGCCCCCGGTGGCACACATAGCTCCCCTCCTGCCGCACCAGCGGCTGGGCGCAGACGGGGCACAGATAATCCATATAACAATCCCTGCTTTCCTGAAAAATGGTGGTATCCAAACGGAACCGAAAGGCTGTGGTATATTGATACGTCGAATATGCGCTCTGCTGTGCTGCCTGGCAATCCTGGCGGTTCCGGCCTGGGGAGAGGGCAGCGAAAAATATGTGGCCCTGACCTTTGACGACGGCCCCTCCGGCCGGTTTACCCAACGGCTGCTGGACGGCCTACAGGAGCGAGGGGCCCACGCCACCTTCCTGCTCTGCGGCTACCGAATTCAGCAGTACCCCGGGGAGGTGCAGCGCATCGCCGCCGAGGGACACGAAATCGGCAACCACGGCTACAGCCACCGGAACATGCAGCAGCTCAGCCGCCGGGACATTGGCCGGGAGCTGATGGACACCCAGGCCCTGCTAAAGGGCGCCAACGTCCGCTTTCTGCGTCCTCCCGGGGGCTGCTCCAGCGACGGTGTCCGTCAGGTGGCCGAGGCCCGGGGGCTGGCCATCCTCAACTGGTCCGTTGACCCCCGGGATTGGGCGGTGCAGGATGCCGACACCGTGGCTCAGGCGGTGGTAAAAGGCGTGGCGGATGGGGATGTTATTCTCCTCCACGACATGTCGGACAGCTCCGTTACCGCCGCCCTGAAAATCATCGACCAGCTCAGCGCCCAGGGCTATCGGTTTGTCACCGTTTCCCAGCTGGCAGCTCTCCGGGGCTGCATCCCCAAGGCCGGGAAGACATACTACAGCTTTCCCCCCGCCGGGTAAAGTGCCCCCGCTGCATCCAAGGGTGCAGCGGGGCACGGATTATTCCTCTGGGGCAGTGCTTGCCTGGGTGGGCGCTGGCTCCTGGGTAGGAGCGGTTGTCTCCTCCCGGGGTTCCTCCTCCGGCACTTTCTCCTCTGGCACTTCCTCCGGCTTCTGGGGCTTTTCCAGCAGCCACAGGTCGAAGGCATTGTCCTTATCCCGGTAGGTGCCCAGCAGATTGGACTGATAGCCCCGGGGGAAGCCCTCCGCCGGGCGGACACCCTCATCGGCAAACACCAGCACCGTATCATAGTCCTGGGAGGAGAAGTCCTCCATGGAGTGGACATTGGGATAGGGGCTGGCATCCCCCAGGGTCTCGGGGGTATAGATGGGCACATCGGGGTTATAATAGGCCGCCACCTGATGCACATGGAAGGCATTCTCCGTCAGGCACACATAAGCCTGGGCCTGCCGGGTCTGGGCCACCACGGCGGAGCCGAATTTGTTTTCCGGGGGCAGCAGGGTATCCCGGCACACAAACACCAGATTCCCCAGGAAGCCCGCCAGCAGGAAGCCCATGGCCGCACCGTACAGGGTATCCTTCCGGATGCCGCTGAGGCCCCAGGCCAGGAAGAAAATCAGCAGGGGCGAGCAGGGCACCAGATAGCGAATGATGAATACCGGCCGCAGGAGCAGCGAGGCCCCCACCCCCACCGCCACGGTGAGGACACACACCAGCCCCGCCAGCAGGGGCAGCCCCTGACGCCGCCAGCACAGGCGCAGCAGCAGCCACAGGCCCAGCAGCCCGAAGAACAGGGGCATCGCCACATTGCCGCCGGCATGGAGGATATCCAGCAAATAATCCACCAGGGTAGCCGGGGTGATGGGGGCAATCCAATATTCATTGTTGGCCTTATAGGTCAGCTGACCAATCAAGCTGCGCATCCAGGGCAGGTACAGCACAATGGATACCAGGGTAACAATCAGCCAGGATTTCAGCAGGCTGCGCTTGCGAAGCAGGGCGCACAGCAGCAGCAAGCCATAGACAATCCCCACGGAAACCAGGGCGAAATAGTGGGTATAGGCGGCGCACACCCCGGAGGCCACAAAGCCAATCCAGTCCCCTGCCCGGTTGCTGTTCCAGGCCCGGTAGGCAAACAGGGCGTTCAGGAACACCTCCAGCGCTGCCAGGGAATACATCCGCGCCTCCACCGCCCGATCCAGGGCGAAGGGATACAGCAAAAACAGCACCATGAAGATATTTCCCATCTTCCGGTCAAACAGCCGAGTGATTTCCCATCCGCCCACCACGATAATCAGCAGATAGCACGCCGCCGAAAACAGCCGCACCGCATACTGGCTGTAGCCAAAGGGCATGGCCACCAGCTTCGCCAGGAAATAGTACAGCGGTGGATGGACATCGGCGGCGGTAATCCGCCAAATCTCCGGGAAGCTGTGGCGGAGCATGGCAAAGGTATACGCCTCATCCGCCCAGATGTTGTCCGACAGGGCCAGCAGGGCATACACCGCTGCCGCCGCTGCACACAGCAGCCAATAGCGGAGGGACAGATTGTTTTTCTTCTCCATAGGTTACTCCTTCTTTGTATCGAAATTGGATTCTGCCACAATATAAAGGGGCCGGTTCTTGATTTCCGTGTAGGCCTTGGCCAGGTACTGGCCGAAGACCCCCATAAAAAACAGCTGAATGCCGCCGATGAAGGTGATGATGGAGGCAGTGGAGGCCCAGCCGGAAACCGGGTCGCCGAACAGCAGCTTGCGAACCACAATGAACACCGTGGAGCACAGGGCCAGCATACACAGCAAAAAGCCCATCACCGAGGCCGCCGTCAGGGGGACGGTGGTAAAGGCCACAATGCCCTCGATGCTATAGCGGAACAGCTTCCAGAAGGACCACTTGGTCTCTCCGGCCACTCGCTCCACATTTTCAAAGGCAATCCACTTGGTTTTGAAGCCCACCCAGCCGAACAGGCCCTTGGAAAAGCGGTTATACTCCTGTAGCTCCAGCAAGGCATCCAGAAATTTCCGGTTCATCAGCCGGAAGTCCCGGGCCCCATCCACAATTTCCACATCCGCCATTCGGTTGATCAGCCGGTAAAACATCCGGGCAAAGAAGCTGCGTACCGGGGGCTCCCCCTTCCGGGTGACCCGGCGGGTAGCAGCAGAATCGTAGCCCTCCTGGGTGACGGCGTGGTACATCTCCTCCAGCAAAGAGGGCGGGTCCTGCAAATCCGCATCCATCACGGCGGCATAGTCCCCCCGGGCGTTTTTCAGCCCAGCGTACATTGCCGCCTCTTTGCCGAAATTCCGGGAGAAGGACAGATATTTTACCCGGCTGTCCTGCTGGGCCATCTGCCGCAGCACCTCCAGCGTCCCATCCTGGGAGCCGTCGTTGACGAAGATGACCTCGAAATCCAGGTACGCCATCCGCTCCATCACCGCCGAAACCTCTTTCCAAAAATAGGGCAGGGACGGCTCCTCATTATAACACGGCACCACCAGAGATATCCGCTCAGGCATGGCTACTGTCCTCCTTCTGCGTTCATTTCCCCCGGGTCCTCGGAGGAAACCGGAATGTTTCCACTACACAATACCACATTTTCCCCCTTTAATCAATAGCCGGGGCCAAAAAGGGGCCGCCCCGGAATTTCCAGGGCGGCACCAATAGGAGAGAGGAATGGGTGATTTTACAGGCTGCTGTAGGCCACGGCGGTCTTGGCGGTGAGCCGGGCGTTGTTATACACCAGCTGGATATTGGAGGCCAGGCTGTCGCCGCCGGTGAGCTCTGCCACCCGGGCCAGGAGGAAGGGCGTGGTCTCTTTGCCCTTGATGCCCTGGGTGTAGCACTCGGCAATGGCCTTGTCGATGGCGGCATCAATCACATCCTTGGGCATGGAGTATTCCTCGGGGATGGGGTTAGTCACCAGCATACCGCCCCCCAGCTCCATATCGTTCTGGGCCTTGAAAGCGGAAGCCAGCTCAGCGGGGGTATCGATGCGGTAGTCCACACCGAAGCCGGACTTGCGGGTGTAGAAGGCGGGGAGCTCCTCGGTCTGGTAGCCGATGACAGGCACGCCCTTGGTTTCCAGATATTCCAGGGTCAGGCCCAAATCCAGAATGGACTTGGCACCGGCGCACACCACCATCACCGGGGTGCGGGCCAGCTCCTCCAGGTCGGCAGAAATGTCCATGGTGGTCTCTGCCCCTCGATGGACACCGCCGATGCCGCCGGTGGCAAAGAAGCGGATGCCCGCCATATGGGCAATAATCATGGTGGTGGTGACGGTGGTAGCACCGTCCTCACCCCGGGCGCACAGCACGGCCAGGTCACGGCGGGAGGCCTTGTGAATGGCACGGCCCTTCTTGCCGAAGTACTCAATCTCTTCCGGGGTCAGACCTGCCTTCAGGCGGCCGCCGATAATGGCAATGGTGGCGGGCACGGCCCCATTTTCCCGGATAATTTTCTCTACGTTCAGGGCAGTCTCCACATTCTGGGGATAGGGCATACCATGGGAGATGATGGTGGACTCCAGCGCCACAACAGGCTTTCCGGCGGCAATGGCAGTGGCCACCTCGGGGTTGACATCCAAAAACTTATTCATGTTCATATGCTTCGTTTCCTTTCTGTGAGAAAAATGAATGGACGGTTTTTCCCTGCTGCATCCGGCGCTCCACGGCGGCGGCAGACATGGCAGGATGGATGGTTTCGGGGGACTCCATGGCAATGGCACCGGCGGCCAGACCGGCCAGAGCGGTGTGCTCCAAATCCATGCCCTCCAGATAGGCCCAGACCAGGGCGGCCATAAAGGCATCACCGCAGCCGGTGGTGTTCACCATGGTGCCGGGGAGGTTGGGCAGCATCACCCGCCTGTCCCCCATGGCGGCGTATACACCGTCTGCCCCCAGGGAGACGAAGAGCCGGTGCACCCCCCGGGCCATCAGCACATCGGCAGCCCGGGCCAGATCGGCGTGGCTGTGAATCTCCACCCCGGAGAGCAGCTCCGCCTCCAGCCGGTTGGGCTTCAGGGTGTGGATGCTGCCCAGAATGGGGGCCAGCTTTTTTGCCTTCACCGTGGACACCGGGTCCACAAACAGGGGTGCGGTGCAATTCTCTGCCAGATATTGCAGGCTCTCCTCCGGCAGGTTGGCATCCGCCACCACCACCTGGGCATTTTGCAGCAGGGGCAGCTGGGCTGCCAGATAAGCGGGGGTAATTTTCTTGCAAATTTCCATGTCGGAAACCGCCAGGGCCATCTCCCCCTTCTCATCCGTGAGGTACAGATAGGTGGAGGTGGTGCCCCCGGCCACACGCAGCGCATGGCTCAAATCAATGCCCAGCTCAGAGCAGGAGGCCGCCACCCGCTCCCCATGGACATCGTCGCCATAGGCGCTGAGCAGGTGCACCTGGGTACCCAGCAGGGCCAGATTGTGGGCAATGTTCCGGCCAACGCCCCCCAGGCTGACGGACACGGTGCCGGGGTTGGAATCCGAGGCCACCAGGGGGGCAAAGGAGCGCCCGCCAATGTCCACATTCACGCCCCCTACCACCACCGCATAGCTGCCGCTTCGCAGCACATAGCCCCGCCCGGCGATGCAGCCCTTCTTGGTCAGGTTGGAAATATGCACCGCCACGCTGGAACGGGTGATGCCCAGCTTTTTGGCAATGTCCTGCTGCGAAATCAGGGGATCCGCTTCAATCAGCTGCAATACCTGCCGCTCCCGCTGTGTCATGTCCGGCCTCCTAAATGTTTGTAGTGTTTCTAAGCACATGTTTATTATATCCCGGATTTTCCATTTGTCAACAGGCCGGGAAATATTTTTTCGCCACCAGAGACAAAAAGTCAAGGACTTTTTCATCAAATTCAAAAAGACGTCACATTTTGCGGACTTTTTCACAGAGCAGACGCTTGATTTTGTCCTCTGTCATTTCGGTGCGTGTGAGATCTTTGACCTCCGGGGCAAGGCTCTCAACCGTGCCGCCCAGATTGCAAAGGCGGTGGGTGCGCTTTTGTCTCTCGCCTTTCTCCAGATACTTCTTTCGGTTTTCCAGACGCTCCAGCTTGTGCTGTTCCTGTGCAAGCTGCGTCTCGGCTCGTTCCTTTTCGGCTCGGAGCTGATCGAGGGTTTTCGGTTTTGTCTTTGGGATTGACCTCCTTTTTTTGATTTTGGGGATAAAAAAAGACCGCCGACTTTTTCACATGACGATGTGTGTCAACGGTCTGATTTTCGGTATTCAGTTTTTGTGTTCAGTTCAACAAACTGGAAGTTAGCGATTTCTTTTTCCGGTATTTTCTGTCCCTCGGATTTCCTCATGATAGAAATAATCCACAATCACCGGATGCCCCTGCGGGACTCTGCCATAAGGCATTTCATTATCCACAAAGGGACAATCATACTTCTTAGCCATTTCCGCAGCTTTTACTTCAAGCGCTTCAAAGTAGCTGCGGTTATGCTTGTTATAGATCTCATCGTAAAGCGGTACAAGATCAGGATATTTTCCGGTGATATAATCCAGGATCGTCTTTTTGAAGCCGCCCCGAAGATTGAGGTTTTCGAGCCAAAACAGATCGCACTGATCCTTTACCCGCTCAAAGATGGCTTCAAAGTCCGTGATGCCGGGGAATACCGGAGATACGAAACAGACTGTACGGATCCCTGCGTCATATACCTGCTTCATAGCAGCGATGCGCCGCTCAATGCTCGAAGCAGAGTCCATATCGTTCTTGAAATTTTCATCCAGTGTGTTGATCGACCATGAAACGGTCACTCGTCCAAGGTTCTTCAGCAGATCAATATCCCGTACCACAAGATCAGACTTTGTGCAGATCAAAATATCTGCGTCACTGCCGATCAGCTGCTCCAGAAGTTTTCTGGTATTCCCGAATTGCTCCTCCTGTGGATTGTAGCCATCCGTCACAGAACCGATGACCACACGCTGTCCGGCATATTTCTTCGGATTTTTAATTTCCGGCCAATGCTTCACATCAAGGAAAGTGCCCCATTCCTC
>Ga0129314_1002487_pt1 | contig 10120 bp, 7 predicted proteins | sample O1111metagenome_FD_94431 | JGI IMG/M metagenome (GOLD analysis project Ga0129314, IMG submission 94431) | Orangutan individual fecal microbial communities from fecal samples from Wisconsin, USA - O1111 metagenome | ecosystem: Host-associated > Mammals > Digestive system > Large intestine > Fecal...
CACCATCTTAAGCTTTATGAACTCCGCCTCATCCTTTGGTATGGCCTCCATACCGTAAGCCAGGCACGCCACCTCCTTGGTGGTCATCCTGTGATGGCCATGGTCCAGGATATGCTTAATCAGGTCCGTCTTGTCAAGATAGGCAAACACGATCCGGTTCACCACCCGCTTCACATCCGCCACCGGCAGTTTGTGGGCCGGCAGCACCAGGCAGTCCGCATATTCATGCTTAAAATGCTCCAGCGACTCAAAATACCCCATCAGCAGATGTTCATCCGGGTAGGTGGTCCCCACAATGGGGACAATCCCGTCAATCACCTGGTCCGCACAGAACAGGATCCTGCGGTTCTTTTCATAAAGCCCCAGCTGCCCGAAGGTATGCCCCTTTAACGGCACTGCCTCAAAATCATATCCCCCATAGGAAAGGATCTGCCCTGCCTTCACAGGCGTATAGGAAAATCCCGGGATCTCAAATTCCCAGCCCTTGTGCTCAATGACCCGGCGGTTCACTTCCATGAACATGTTCCAGACCTCGAGCGTACCTTCCTCCGTAACACCCACGGCCCTCAGTACCTCGGGCTGGTCCTCTTTGGAACCATGGCTGTGGTTATAATACAGGCAGTCATAGCAGTGCCTGTCTTCCTGGGGATTCATGAACAGCCTGGCCCCCCGCTCCGCGTACACGCTGGCCAGCCCGCAGTGGTCATGGTGCTTATGGGTCAGGAAAATATCCAGTTCATCATACGTAATCCCAAGGCTGCCCATGGCTTCTTCCATGGTTTCCAGGCACTGCCTTTTCCTGAAACCGGCGTCCACCATCAGGCTGCGCTCCCCTTCCCTTCCGGGAATCAGGAAGATTTTTATCTCATCAATGCTTTTCTGATTGCTGTGAAGCACCACTTCATAGATACCTGGTGCGCGTTCCAACATAACTGCCACCTGTCTTTCTGTCACGATTTTTCTGTCATTGTTCCCGGGTCCTGTTTCCTGCGGCGCCTTTTTGCCGTCCTGGCCACGCACCAGGCAATCACGGTCCCAAGCACTGCTCCTGCCAGCACATCCGTGGGGAAATGTACAAACAGATATAATCTGGAAAATGCAATCAGCACAGCCAGCATCAGGGCCGGTATGCCCCACTTCCTGTTAAACATGAAAATACTGACCGCCCCCTCAAATCCCACCATGGAGTGACCGGATGGAAATGAGAAATCCCGCGGGACCTGGACCAGCAGTCCTACCGACGGATCCAGCCAGCAGGGGCGCTGTCTGGCCACCATGTTCTTAAGAGCCACATTCCCCAAAAGGAAACCGATACCGATGGATATGAGCATACAACCGCCCATCATCCTGGTCCTTGGGACCGCAAAAAGCACGGCGGCCAGCAGCAGCCAGAAAATCCCATGGTCCCCCAGCGTGGTGATGAAGGTCATAAGCCCATCAACCAGTGGGGTGTGCAGCTCCTGCAGTAAATATAAAAAACGGAATTCGATTTTGTCCACCTCTCTCTAACCGCTGAAGCTCATGCATTGCAGTTCTAAAAATAATGTCCCCTGTTCGTACCATTATATCCCACCGTCTATAAATTTGCAATATGTTAATATTTTCACAAACAGGCGCGTTCCAATCGAAAAAACTTGCATTTTTATCAAACTGTGATAAAATCCCTAACTAAAGCATGGTTGAAAAACACAATGGTATCCGTGTTTTCCGAAACCGCTAAAAGAGGGAGCGTATGAGTATGAAATCAACAAGTATCAAGGAGTTTCTGAAACGAAAAAATGTAAACATCACCGTGCAGACCTACCTGATTGATGCGCTGGGAGCCATGGCCTTCGGCCTTTTTGCGTCCCTGCTCATCGGAACCATCTTCGGCACACTGGGCCAGCAGTTCGGCATTGAGATCTTCAATGTGATTGCGGACTATGCCAAAAGCGCCACCGGCGCTGCCCTTGGGATTGCCATTGCCCATGCGTTAAAGGCGCCGCAGCTGGTCCTGTTCTCCGCTGCCACCGTGGGAATCGCAGGCAACGCCCTGGGCGGGCCCGTAGGCGCCCTGGTGGCCACCATCGTGGCAGCGGAACTTGGCAAGATTGTATCCAAGGAAACCCGTCTGGACATCATCGTGACTCCCGGCGTCACCATTATCTCCGGCGTGCTCATCGCCCAGTTCGTAGGCCCCGGGGTGGCCGGATTCATGGACTGGTTCGGCAACCTGGTCAAGACTGCCACGGAAATGCAGCCCTTTATCATGGGTATCCTGGTTTCAGCCCTTATCGGCATTGCCCTCACCCTCCCCATCAGCAGCGCGGCCATCTGCATCGCCCTTTCCCTGGACGGGCTTGCAGGGGGGGCTGCCACGGCAGGCTGCTGCGCGCAGATGATCGGTTTTGCAGTCATGAGCTACCGTGAGAATAAAATCGGGGGCCTGATGGCCCAGGGGCTTGGCACCAGCATGCTTCAGATGGGCAACATCGTCTTAAACCCACGTATCTGGATCCCGCCCACACTGGCGTCCATGATAACCGGCCCCATTGCCACCATGGTCTTCCGGCTCCAGAACATCCCGGCCGGTTCAGGCATGGGAACCTGCGGCCTGGTGGGACCCATCGGCATCTATACCGCCATGGGCGGCGGTTCCGGCATGTGGCTTGGGATCCTCATGGTGTGCTTTGTGCTTCCGGCGGTTCTTACTTTTATCTTTGGTGAGGTTTTAAGGAAGATGGGATGGATTAAAGAAGGGGATCTGAAGCTGGACCTTTAAAAACCGGAACCATTGCCGTCTGGCAGGGGTATAAACAGGCAGGAAGACAGGAACCCACTGGATGGTGGATTCCTGTCTTCCTGTCTGTTATATGGCATCTTTTACCATCTTCTCCCGGCAGCCTATTCCTTCCAAGCCAACCTGTAAATCTGGACCGTACTGTAAATATGGGATTCCAGGGCCTTCCTCAGTCCGTCCACATCACACAGCAGCAGCTGGTTCACAATCTCCGTGTGCTGATCCTGTACCTGGCGCAGGGTCTTTGGGGTATGGCAGCCGTATCCCGCAAACATGCAGGAATGGGCATTCAGGCTGTTGTACATATTCATGATCTGCTGGTTGCGGCTGCATTTGACCAGTTCCGTGTGCAGCATGCGGTCATGTTCGGTCAGAAGGTTGAAGTTTTCTTTTGTGAAATCCGCAATGCATTTGCCGTATTCATGATTGGAAATGTCCAGTATGTCCTGGATATGCTTCACAAAGTCCTCGTCATGGCGCACGCGCTCCACTGCAGGAACGGCGCAGAACTGCTCGACCATCAGGCGGGCCTCCCAGTTATCCTTCATGTCCTGGAAATTAAAGGTCCGCACCTTCATGCCGCACTTTGGTATGGATACCACAAGACCCGTTGCAACCAGCTGGTTCAATGCCTGTTTGACCGGAGTCTCGCTGGTCCCAAACTCCTCGCAGAGCAGGCGCACGGTAAGGCGGTCCCCTGGCTGATATTGTTGATTCTGAATCTTTGCCCTGATTTTCTGTGCCACCTCATCCGCAAGCAGCTCAGGTCCTTCATGCCTCTTTTCCATGTGGCAGCTCTCCCCTGTAGAACTAGTCTAATCCCAGTTATTTTACATCATTATAATATATTTTTCCAATTTCGTCCAGTCCAGGTCAACCCCCAGGCCATCCCCCTGGGGGACGTAAAAGTTCATATGGCTGTCCGCCTGGAACGGCTCTTTGACAATGTCTGTTTTCAGAGGATTGGGATTCTCCTCGGATTCCATCATTTCCGTATTGGCCATGGATGCTGCCAGATGCAGGCTGGCACCGAACAGAACCGCGGAGCCAAAACAGTGGAGGGAAACCTTCCGTCCGGACGCCTCTCCCATGGCGCCAATCTTGCGGCACTCCGTAAACCCTCCTGCCCAGCCGATATCCGGCTGCAGGATATCAACCGCATCCATGCGCACCATGGTTTCAAAATTCTTCAGCCCCTGCTGGGTCTCGCATCCCGCAACCAATATGGGGGGCAGCTCCCTGGATATGCGCTGCATCCCCTCCAGGTCTTCAAAGGGAACCGGCTCCTCCAGCCAGCACACGCCCAGGCGGTGAAGCTCCTGCCCGGCCTGGATGGCCGTATAGGAATCCCAGGATGCATTGGTATCCACAATCAGGCGGCCCGTCCCAAGAACCTCCCTGGCCGTCTCCATGCGCCTGATATCCTCTTCCACGGTCACGCTGCATTCCTGGTTCGCCATGTAGCACAGAGGTGAACCGGGACGGTCCAGGTTCCGCCCAATCTTGATTTTGGCATCCTGATAGCCTTTTTCCATATATCCCTCAAGTTCCGCCCTCAGTCCGTCAATCCCCTTGCCCGGGGCGTAGAAGCCCCCGCTGGCATAGGAGGGGACCATATCCGAACAGGCGCCCAGCAGCTTATACACAGGCATATGGCAGATTTTTCCCAATAAATCCCAGAGTGCAATATCAATACCGCTGATTGCTCCCATTACCATGCTTCTGCGGCCATGGGCAATGGTGCGCCAGTACATGGTGTTCCAATGCTTTTCAATCTGAACCGGGTCCTGGTCCATCAGAATGGGGGCCAGCTGCATTTCCACAATGTACTTCATGACAGCCAGGGGGGCCCCATATGTAAATGCCTCACCGATTCCATAATATCCGGAGTCAGTCTCTATCCTCACAAGAAGCGCCTGTCTGGCAGCAGAGGTTGACAGGGCGTCGCTGATAGGAGAACAGGTACAGCCCAGGGGGATTCCTTTTACTGCTGTGATTTTCATGGTAATTTCCTCATCTTTCTTAATAGATACAATCGTAAAACACACCCTGGCCAGCCATCATCACACGCTCATTCCCAACAGGGTGGGGAACCACAGGCTTAACCGCGGGATGAAGGTGACCAGCAAAAGGGCTGCCAGAAGGGCGCCCAGCCACGGCACCAGGGCTTTGGAAAACCTTCCGATGGAAATATTGCCAATCTTGCTGATGACAAAGAGGACCAGCCCAAAGGGCGGGGTCAGAAGCCCAATCATCAGGTTCAGCACCATGACAATGCCAAACTGGGTCAGGTTGATGTCATAGGCGGCCAGAAGCGGAAGAATCAGCGGAACCACGATGGTAATGGCCGATGCAGTTTCCAGAAAGCAGCCAATGATCAGCAGGAACACATTGATGATGATTAACAGCGTGAACTTGTTGGATACGATGCTGGTCATGGAAGCCAGTATCATCTGCGGGATCTTGGCCCTGGTCGCCACGTAGCCAAAAAAGGTGGCGCCTGCTATGATCAGGGCAATGGTGAGTGAATCCCTCACCGTCTCCTTCAGGATGGCGATGAATTTCTTCATGGTCAGTTCACGGTAAATGAACACATCCAGCACAAGGCTGTAAAGCACCACAATGGCCGCGCTTTCCGTGGGGGTGAACACGCCTCCGTAGATGCCCACCAGCAGGATGAAGGGGGCCATGAGCGGAAGGAAACCTTCCTTCAGCGCGTGGAAGAACTCCCCTGCCGTGGGGAATTTGGTTCTGGGATAATGACGTTTTACCGCATAGATGGTGACAACCACCATCATGATGAAGGCCATTACAATGCCAGGTATGATTCCGGCCATGAACAAAGCCCCGACGGACGCGCCTGACACGGTCGCATATACCACCAGGGGGATGCTTGGGGGTATGATTGGGCCCAGCGTGGAAGAAGCAGCTGTTACACAGCAGGAAAAGTCATTGTCGAACCCATTTTCATTCATGGCCCTGATTTCGATGGCCCCAAGGCCTCCGGCATCTGACACGGCCGTGCCGGACATGCCGGCAAAAATCACGCTGGACAGGATATTCACATGACCCAGGCCTCCCGGAAGCCAGCCCACCACCTTCATGCAGAACGCAAACAGCTTCCTCGTTATCCCTCCCGTGTTCATCAGCTTGGCCGCCAGAAGGAACAGGGGGATTGCCAGCAAGGTGAATGAGTTGGTACCCGTATAAAGATATTGGCTTAAAATGCTCCACTTCATTCCGGTGGTAGCCATCATCAGGGCGCAGCCGGTAAGGGCCATGCTGATATATACCGGGACCTTTAACAGGAACAGGGCCAGCATGCTGATCAGGATTACTATTATAATAAGCTTCATATGCCCAGGTCAACCTCCTTTTCTTCCTGCAATGCCTTTTCTTTTGCCTCTGCGTTAATATCCATGGTCTGGTTTTTCCCAACCATGGCGGCGCCTGCTTTTATGATAGAGACAACCAGCATGCAGCCAAAAGAAAACATGAATGCATAGTAGAGCCAGTTCATCTTTATCCAGGTCATGGAAACAGCTGTAACGCCCTGGTTGCTGCCTGTAAATGTAATCAGGCTGCGGATACAGAATACACTGAATGCTGCCGTGAGGATACTGACCAGGATGCTGATGATCCTCTGTGCTGCCTGGGGAAGCATATCAACAACCATATCAACAGCAATATCCGCTCCTTCCGTCAGCGCCAGCGGCGCCCCCAGGAAAATAAGGAGGCTGAAACTCAGCCTTGAAAGTTCCTCTGTGAAATTCTGTCCAATGGTAAGCAGGCGGCAGGAAATCTGGATACACATGCAGGACAGGATTAAAAGCAGCAGGAAGACACAGACGGTTTCCACTATCTTAAGATACCAGTGTGCGATTTTTTTTAACATGCGGGAAAACCTCCTTGATGAAACCGGCCGGGGAACAGGGCATCAGACACTGCCCGCTGCCCGGCCGGATTTTCCTGTTATTTTGCGTAGCTCATGACCTCGTCGTATGTAGATACGTTCCATTTTGTCTCAAACTGCTGCTTGTAAAAGTCTGTCAGGGCATCACGGAATGCTTCACGGTCCACATCCACCAATACCATGCCTCCGTCCAGACAGTCCTTCTTGTACCGCTCCCTGTTTTCCTTGGCCAGCTGGTCCGCATAGGCCAGATTTTTGGCCGCACAGTCGTTTAATACCTGCCTCTGGCTGTCGCTCATGGAATCGTACAGGTCCTTGTGGATGAACAGTCCCACAAACTCATACACATGGTCTGTCTCAGCAATATTCTTCTGCACCTCATAGAGCTTCAGGGTATCCATCTGCTCATAGCCGCCCTCGCAGGCCTCTGCCACCTTGGTCTGAAGAGCCGTATAAAGCTCGCTCATGGCAACCGTGGTGGAGCTTACCCCCAGCGCGCTCCATGTATCCACATACACGGTCATGCCGGGAAGACGGAGTTTTAATCCGGCCACATCGGACGGGGACTTTACCTCCTTGTTGGAAGCCAGTTCACGGACATCCCTCTGGTGCCAGCCCAGGGTCCCGTCTGCAAAAAGGCTGATGTTGATGGTGCCGCCGGACTGCTCCGCCACATCTGCCACGAACTGTTCCAGAGCCACTCCCGCCGGACCATCGGACGCATAGGCTGTAGCCAGGTCGATGTTAAAAGTCTTATCCTCCGGTGCAGCTGCATCGGAGGAGGCTGCGGCCCCCTCACTTTTCTGTCCCGCATCCCCGGAGGTCCCTGCCGGTTCCTGTCCGGCTGCAGATGTAACCTGGGAGGATGTTCCTGAACCGCTGCATCCGGTCAGACCGGCTGCCAGTACGGTACAACAAAGTAACGCCATGATTTTTCTTGATTTCATAATGATTCTCCTTTGCTTTTTCGGTGTTGTTTCCCCGACCCGTGTTAACTTGTCAGTATTAGGTCTAATTTGTTTCATGCACTAATTATACAAACTTATAAGTGGAATGTCTATGTGCAATATTCATTAATTATTGGGTCTAATTTTATTCAGATTTTACAATGTTTTTCTTTATTATAGTATTATTTTTTTCATATTCAACTTATAATCAGGTCCAAAAAAGCATCAAGCATCTGTAACTTCACCAAGAATTAATTAGGTCTAATTATTCAAATTTGAGCAAAAAATAGGGATGCTGAAAAACCGACCACAGCCTCTTTCAGCATCCCTTATTTAAAAATCATCCAGCCAGTCTCCTGTCCTGACCTTTACTTTGCAAGCTCAATCCGGATGGTCTTCATGGAAGCATCATACTTCCTGAACGTACACTTACTGTACATCTTGGCTGCAAACAGCGCCACATCCGCCTTGTGGTAAAGGCCGTCAAAATCCGTCCCCTGCTCCGGGACCATGACATAACCCGCAGAGATGGAGAACACGATGTCACGGCCTCCCCCATGGCGTGTGGTGGACATCTCATCCACAATCCTGTTCAGTTTTGCCTCCACATCCTTTTCGCTGATATTCTTACACAGGACAATGAACTCATCCCCTCCAATCCGGCATACAATGTCATCACTGCGGAAATAGCTTTTCAGCTTTCTCGCATTCTGCACAATCATGGCATCCCCAAAATCATGCCCAAATACATCATTGGCCAGCTTAAAATTGTCCAGGTCAAACATGATCAGGGCCCCCGGGGCCTGTGTCCCCTTGGTCAGGTAAGCCTGGATGGCCGGTATGGCAGACTGACGGTTAAGAAGCCCGGTCAGGGGGTCTGTGGAAGCCATCCTGGTCAGCATCTGGCTCTGCAGCCTGGTCTCGGTAATATCCGTGGTATATCCCACCACCACTGCCGGGATTTTATTTTCATCCACCAGGGTCTGGGCCGCGGTCCTGAACCATACCCGGGAATTGTCCTTTGCAATCACCGGGAACTCAAGGATAAGGGTACCCCCGTCCTGATTCATGCGCAGCCTTTTATTGTATTCGTGAAAAGCCTGCCTGTATTCCTGAGGGATACAGCTCAGGTTTTTAAGGCCATGGGACAGGTTAGGGAATACTTTCCCTACTTCCACTCCCCTGCCGCAGAAATACTTTATGAAGTTGGAATTGGTCACATTGGTCAGTACCAGGGTGTCCTGTCTGAGATTCCACTCCCAGCTGTTAATGTCAGCCAGCCTGAGGATGCTTTCCTGCTTCCGCCCCAGAAGGTCCAGTTCCAGCTTTTTCTCCTGGATGCCGGTTACGTCCTTGTAATTAAACAGATAGATGGTTTCATTCCGTGTATGTTCCACGGACATGGCCTCGGTCCTCACCCACATGCGCCTGCCGTCCCTGCACACAAATGGGGATATGTACACAAAACTGCCGCCTTTCCCTGACATTTCCCGGATTTCACGGAGCAGTTCCCCATAACCATCCCCCTTCCGTTCCTTCAGATACCCTCCAGCCTCCAAAAGCTCCAGGTACCCTTCCCTGGAATATCCCATGGTCCGGGCCAGCCCGTCAGCAATGATTTCATGCTCAAACCGCCCGTCATGACAGCTGACAAGGACAAAATCCTCCGGAACATGGGCCAGAAGCAGACGCAGCCTTTCCCGCAGGGTCACCAGTTCCGTAACCTCCAGGACAACGCCCTGGAAAAACTCCTTGTCCCCGTACAGCATATGCCTGGTCTGGTCAATGACCCATATATATCCCCTGGCTGCCTTCATCCGGTATTCCATATTATAGGTTCCTTCACTGCCGGTAAGGATGTCCGCCCCCCTCATCACCCGGTCCCTGTCATCGGGATGCACCATATTCATGAATTTGTCATCAAACAGTTCCTTAATCTGGTTCCTGGTATACCCAAATATTTCCAAAAATCGGTTGCTTATGTAGGTGAAATCAAAATCACGGTTCTTGGCACAGCGGTGATATCCCCCCGGCATGTCATTATTAAGGAAATTCAGTTCCTCATTCCTCTGTTTTAAATTGCTGTTGCTCTCCATCAGCAGGCGTTGGGCCTCCATGGTCTCAGATATGTCCGTACACGCGCTGACAATGGCAAGCCTTCCGTCCTCGGCTTCAATTACACGTCCCTTATCCAGGGTCCAGAACCAGAATCCGTCCTTTTTTTGCATCCGATAGATGGTGGTGTACTCCAGACCCGCATAATACTCAGGTCCTATATCCTGCCCTACCCGCATCCGGTCGTCCGGATGGATGGTATTGATTACCTGATACCCAATGGCATCTGCCAGCTCCTCAAATGTATCATAACCCAGAAGCCGTACCATCTCATGGTTGGCAAAATACAGCGGGAATCCCTCCTCACAGTATCCGCCAATCATTCCGCCGGGCGTCATCTGCGCAAATATGGACGCCGCCACACGG
>Ga0129314_1002488_pt1 | contig 10114 bp, 11 predicted proteins | sample O1111metagenome_FD_94431 | JGI IMG/M metagenome (GOLD analysis project Ga0129314, IMG submission 94431) | Orangutan individual fecal microbial communities from fecal samples from Wisconsin, USA - O1111 metagenome | ecosystem: Host-associated > Mammals > Digestive system > Large intestine > Fecal...
CGCTTCAACTCTTCGTAGATAGCGGCGGCGCTCCTTTTCAGACGGGCGGCAATGTCAACAACGCGTTCACCCTCTGCATACATTCTTTCGATCTCGCGGCGCTGTTCCAGCGTCAAATAACTGTATCCGTTCAATGTTTTAACCTCCTTCCGCCTGCCTTCGGATAAAAAAATAATGCAGGAAAAACCGTAACGGTTTCTTCTGCATTTAATGATACTCTCAACAATATTCTAAAAGCCACAAAAAGGACTTCACGGCGAGGCAAAAATGTGCTATGATAGTGAACAAATCGCCCTCAGCGGGACAGGAGGCGCATTATGAGTCGGGCAGATCAGCTTTTTATCGAAAATTGCCGGGATATCCTGGCCCACGGCGTGTGGGACACCGACCAGAACGTCCGCCCCCGGTGGGAGGACGGGACGCCGGCCCACACGGTGAAGAAATTCGGCATCGTCAACCGCTACGACCTGCGGGAGGAGTTCCCCATCCAGACCATCCGCAGGATGGCCTTCAAAAGCGCCCTGGACGAGCTGCTCTGGATCTGGCAGAAAAAGTCCAGCAGCATCCACGACCTGAACAGCCATATCTGGGACGCCTGGGCCGACGAGAGCGGCTCCATCGGCAAGGCCTACGGCTATCAGCTCGGGGTGAAGCACCGCTATCCCGAGGGGGAGTTCGACCAGGTGGACCGGGTGCTCTACGACCTAAAGCACAACCCGGCCTCCCGGCGCATCCTCACCAGCCTCTACAACCACCACGACCTGAGCGAGATGGCCCTCTACCCCTGCGCCTGGTCGGTGACCTTCAATGTCAGCGGCCGGACCCTCAACGCCGTGCTCAACCAGCGCTCCCAGGACATGCTCACCGCCAACGGCTGGAATGTGATGCAGTACGCCGCCCTGGTCCACATGCTCGCCCAGGTCTCCGGCCTGGAGGCGGGGGAGCTGGTCCACGTCATTGCCGACGCCCACATCTATGACCGGCATGTGCCCATTGTGGAGGAGATCATCGCCCGGGAGCCCTATCCCGCCCCCGCGCTGGTGCTGGACCCCGCCGTTACCGACTTCTACGCCTTCACCCGGGACGATCTGAAGCTGGAGGGCTACCGGGCCCACACGCTGGAGGAAAAGATTCCCGTGGCGGTGTAAAAGTAGAAAAACCGGTCAGGCCGGAGGACAAAAAAACGGAGTTCTAGGCCAAAAACAGACAAAAAATTGTTGACACTCACCAATATCTGTGGTATCTTGTAGGCAAGACCTCATTGGTGCTACCAATACCGGCAAAGCCGACCTGAGGCAGACGCGTCGGCTTTGCCAACCGAGGACCAGACGGCGAGGACAGGGGGGAGACCGCCCGTCCCCGCGCCCGATGGGAAGGCCCGGCTACGCCGGCGCCGACCGACCGGAGCGGGGGATGCCGGGGGGAGCCTCCGGCTCCTGCCTCCCCGTCTGGCACCATTCGGCGGCGCACCCGGGTCGGGGCCGCGCGCAAGGACAGCTTCCCGGACGGAAGGTGTGTTTGCGCATGGTTCCGGGGCCTGCATCGGAAGGAGAGAGGACCGTGCAGCTCATCGCAGCCGTAGACCGGAACTGGGCCATTGGCAGGGACGGGGACCAACTGGCCTACCTCAAGGCGGACCTCAAGCGCTTCAAAGCCCTGACCACCGCCCATACGGTGATCCTGGGCCGCAGGACCCTGGCGACGTTCCCCGGCGGGCGGCCCCTGCCCGGACGAAGGAACTTGGTGCTCTCCGGGAAGCCGGACTTCCGCCCCCAGGGGGCGGAGGTCTTTTCCAGCCTGGAGACCCTGCTGGCGGTCGCCCCCGCCGATGCGTTCGTCATTGGCGGAGGCAGCGTCTATCGGGCTCTGCTGCCCTGGTGCGACCGGGCCTACGTGACCAAGATCGACGCCGTTTTCCCCGGGGCGGACACCTGGTTCCCGGACCTGGACGCCCGGGAGGACTGGGCGGTGGAGGCGGAGGAGCCGCCCCTGGAGGAGGGGGGCCTACCCTTTCGCTACGTGACCTATCGGAGGATCGGAAGCTCAACATAAACCGCATGACGCCCCGGCTTCACGGCCGGGGCGTCATGCGGCTTTTCAGGGGCAGGACGGCGGGTCCTGCGGCGGGCGGCCCAGACCCAGGGCCAGCAGTGCGTTGACCGTGCCCAGCAGCTCGCACAGCAGCCCGTTCTGCCATTGCAGCAGACAGGCCACCTCGGACTCTTCGGTGCAGGTGGCCGTGGGGATGGGGTGACTGTAGCGGCACATGGGCATATCCTCCAGCCGCGCCCGGCGGGCGGCGGCCTCCTCCGCCGGGGAGAACGACGGGGCGGAGGAGACGCGGCCTCCGGCGCGGACATCCCCGCCGGGCAGCGGGCCCGGCACCGACCACACCGGCGGGCGGTCCTTGGAACAATTCTTAGGCATCGGCGTTACCTCCATTTCCAAAATATCCTATGCAGATGCCTTGACATTGGTTATCAAAAAGACTAAACTCTTAAAGTGTCTCAAATGAGACAAAACGGAGGAAAGCGACGATGCGGCCAGAATGGAATCCCCGGGAGCTGGAGCTGCTGGCCGGGACCTTCCTGTTCCAGGGACTGGAGTGGGAGACGGTCCGGCGGGCCGTCCAGGACCCCCTGTGTACCCGGGAGAACTACCAGCGGGGGGACGTGATTTACAGCCCTGGGCATTTTCGGCGCAGCCTGGGGGTGCTGCTGGAGGGCAGGGCCCGGGTCACCAAGGGGGAGCTGGTGGTCAGCACCCTGGAGCGGGGCGATCTGTTCGGGGCGGCCGCCCTCTACAACCGGCGGACCCGCTATGAGACCACCATCACTGCCCTGGAGGATTGCGCCGTGGCCTTTTTCCCCCAGGAGCTGGTGAGCCGGCTCATGGCCGAATCCCCCGCGGCGTGCGCCAACTACATCCGCTATCTCTCCGAGCGCATCCATTTCCTGAACCGGAAGATCGAGGGGCTCACCGGGCCCGGGGCCGTGGGCAAGCTGGCCCGCTATCTGCTCAGCGAGGGTAGCGAAGGGAGGGCGGTGACGTGCACCGCCACTGAGCTGGCCCAGCGGCTGGACGTGAGCCGGGCCTCTCTCTACCGGGCCTTTGAGGTCCTGGAGGGCGCGGGGGCCATCCGGCGGATGGGAAAGCTGGTCCAGACCGCCGACCGGGAGGCCCTGCTCCGGCAAAGTCAGGCGTAAAAGCCGAAATCAAGGAGGAAACCTACATGAAAAGAAGCAAGATTCTTGCCCTGGGCCTGGCGCTGGCCCTGACCGCCGGCCTGCTGGCCGGCTGCACCGGCGGGAGCGGGAGCCAGTCCCCTTCCCCCACCCCCAGCCAGACCGTGACGCCCACCCCCACCCCGTCTGAGACCGCTCCGGCGGAGAAGCAGACCGTTAACCTGGCCGTTCTCAAGGGACCCAGCGGCGTGGGCGCCGCCAAGCTCCTGGCCGACAGCGACGCCGGGGAGACCGCCAACGACTATGCCTACAGCATTCTGGCCGACAACACCGAGATCGTGGCCGGACTGTCCAGCGGCAGCCTGGACATCGCCGCCGTGGCCTCCAACGTGGCCGCCAACCTCTACAACAAGACCAACGGCGGCATCCAGATCGCCGCCGTCAGCGGCCTGGGGGTCCTCTACATTCTGGAGAACGGGAACACCGTCCAGTCCATGGCCGACCTAAAGGGCCAGACCCTCTACGCCACCGGCCAGGGCGCCAACCCCGAGTACGTGCTCAACTACCTGCTCACCGAGAACGGGGTGGACCCCGCCGAGGTGGACATCCAGTGGAAGACCGCCGACGAGGTCTCCGCCCTCATGGTCTCCGGCGAGGCCAGGCTGTGCATGATGCCCGTCCCCGCCGCCACCGCCATTCAGATGAGCAACCCCGACGTGCGGGAGGCTCTGGACCTGTCCGCCGAGTGGGACGGCCTCAACAACGGCAGCCACCTGACCATGACCTGCATCGCCGTGCGCACGGCCTTCGCTCAGGAGCACCCTGAGGCGGTGGAAAACTTCCTGGCGGACTACGCCGCCTCGGTGGAGTACGTCAAGGGAGACCCCGCCGCCGCCTCTGAGCTGGTGGCCCAGTACGGGATCACTCCCAAGGCCAAGATCGCCGAGCTGGCCATCCCCAAGTGCTCTCTGGTGTGTATCACCGGGAAGGTGGACATGGCCGACGCCATCCAGGGGTATTTTGAGGTGCTCTCCGCCGCCAACCCCGACGCCCTCGGAGGGAGCATCCCCGACGACGGCTTCTATTTCGAATAAAGGCGCGGGGACCGGCGCGCAGGGGAAGGAGGTACCGCCATGAGACGCATTGGAAGGGTCCTTCTCCCAGTGCTGTTCTGGCTGGGGGTGTGGCAGCTTGCCGCCGCCGCCGTGGGGCAGGAGCTGCTGCTGCCGGGCCCGGCGGCGGTGGGCCGCCGCTTGCTGGAGCTGGCGGCCGGCGCCGTATTCTGGCAGACGGCCCTGGCCTCTCTGCTGCGCATCTTCGGCGGACTGCTGCTGGGGGTGGCGCTGGGCGCCCTGCTGGCGGGGCTCACCGCCTGGGTCCCCCTGCTGGACTGGGTGCTCACCCCCGCCGTCAAGGTGGTCCGGGCCACCCCCGTGGCCTCCTTCATCCTGCTGGTCTACCTGTGGGTGGAGCGGGGCCGGGTGCCGGGGCTCATCTCCGCCCTCATGGTGCTGCCGGTGGTGTGGGGCAACGTCACCCGGGGCATCGCCGAGACCGACCCCCAGCTTTTGGAGCTCGCCCGGGCCTACGGCTTCGGGCGGGGCAGGACCCTGCGGCGGATCTACATTCCCTCCGTGCTGCCCTACTTCGCCAGCGGCTGCCGTACCGCCCTGGGCCTGGCCTGGAAGGCGGGGGTGGCCGCCGAGGTGCTCTGCCAGCCCCAGAACGCCATCGGCACGCAGATCTACAACACCAAATACTATCTGGAGACCCCCTCCCTCTTCGCCTGGACCCTGGTGGTCATCGCCCTGAGCTTTCTGCTGGAATGGGCGGTGGGCGGACTGCTCCGGCGGGCGGAGGGGCTGGAAGGGGGAAGGCGGCCGTGATCCGCATCGAGGACCTGAGCGTCGCCTTCGGCGGCAAACAAGTGCTGGACGGCTTCTCGCTGGAGCTGCCGGATACGGGCGTCACCGCCCTGTCCGGCCCCTCGGGGTGCGGCAAGACCACCCTGCTGCGGGTGCTCTCCGGGCTCCAGAGGCCGGAGAGCGGCCGGGTGCTGGGGCTGGCGCCGGAGGAGACCGCCCTGCTCTTCCAGGAAAACCGCCTGCTGCCCTGGCGGACGGTGGAGCAGCAGCTCACCGATGTGCTGCCCCGCCCCCGCCGGGACGAGGCGGCCCGGCTGCTGGCGCTGGCAGGCCTGACCGGGGAGCAAGAACACCTCCCCGCCGCTCTGTCCGGTGGCATGGCCCGGCGGCTGGCCCTGGTCCGGGCCCTGGCGCTGGGGCGGAGATACCTCCTGCTGGACGAGCCCTTCACCGGCGTAGACGCCCCCCGGGCCGAGGCCCTGATGGCGGCGGTGCGGGCCGCTGGGACCCCCGTTCTTCTCGCCGCCCACGAGAGGCACACCCTGTCCCTGGCAGACACCGTGGTCTATTTGGACGGCCCGCCCCTCAAAGTGCTGCAAATTCGTGGAAAACCCTTGCAATGAGGACACTTTTGTGATATACTGCGCATACTACCAGTGTACGTATCCGTGAAGAGTGGGGCACGCCCCGCTCTTTCTTATTGAAAAAAACGGATCTGTAAAATTATGGGATATCTTACCGGAGGGAATGGAATGCCGAAAGTGACCGAGATCGCCGCCGGGCTGGCCGCCCCCCTCGTGGAGGCCTGCGGCTGCACGCTCTGGGATGTGGAATATGTGAAAGAGGCGGGGGAGTGGTACCTCCGGGTCTACATCGACCGGGAGGGCGGCGTGTCCATCAACGACTGCGAGGCCGTGTCACGCCCCCTGTCCGACGCGCTGGACGAGGCCGACCCCATCGAGGGCTCCTACACCCTGGAGGTCTCCTCCGCCGGGGCGGACCGGGTCCTCAAGAAGCCGGAGCACTTCGCCCGCTTCCGGGGCGAGCCGGTGGACGTGCGGCTTTACCGGGCCCGGGAAGGGCGCAAGGAGCTCACCGGGACCCTGAAGGGATACGACGACGGGGACGTGACGGTGGAGCTCGACGGGACGGACACCCTTCTGGAGAAAAAAGATGTGGCGCAGGTAAGACTGCATGTGACCTTTTGAGTAAGGAGATAGACGATTATGCCGAGAAAAAACGCAAAGGCCGCCAGCAGCGAGAGCGACGGCAAGGAATTTTTCGCCGCGATTGCCCAGATCGAAAAGGAGAAGGGCATCCCCTCGGGGTATATGATGGAGAAGATCACCCAGGCCCTGGCCTCCGCCTACAAGCGGGACCATGAGGGCGCCGGGGACAACATCGAGGTCCGGGCCGACCCCGAAAAGGGCGATGTACGCATGTACATCAAAAAGGACGTGGTGGAGACGGTGGACAATCCCGCCGCCGAGATCTCCCTGGAGGAGGCTCGGGAAAAGCTGCCCCACGCCCAGCTCGGCGACGTGGTCCGCATCGAGGTCAAGACCAAGAATTTCGGCCGCATCGCCGCCCAGACCGCCCGTCAGGTTATCATCCAGGGCATCCGCGAGGCCGAGCGGGGCATGGTCTACGATGAGTTCAACTCCAAGGAGCACGAGATCCTCACCGGCATCGTCACTCGCATCGACCCCCGCTCCGGCGCCGCCTCCCTGCGCATCGGCTCCGGCAGCGAGATCACCGAGGCCTTCCTCGCCCCCGGCGAGCAGGTCCGCGGCGAGGCCATCCGGGAGGGCGACCGCCTCAAGGTCTATGTGGTGGAGGTCCGCCGGTCCACCCGCGGGCCCCAGGTCCTCATCTCCCGCACCCATCCCGGCCTGGTCAAGCGCCTGTTCGAGCTGGAGATCCCCGAGATCTACGATGGCACCGTGGAGGTCAAGTCCATCGCCCGGGAGGCCGGCAGCCGCACCAAGATCGCCGTCTGGTCCGCCGACGAGAACGTGGACCCCATCGGCGCCTGCGTCGGCCCCGGCGGCCAGCGGGTGGGCAACATCGTCGAGGAGCTCCACGGCGAAAAGGTGGACATTATCAAGTACAGCGACGACTCCGCCGCCTATGTGGCCGCCGCGCTGTCCCCCGCCGACGTGGTCAGCGTGGACCTCTTCCCCGACGGCAAGAGCTGCCGGGTCATCGTGCCCGACGACCAGCTCTCTCTGGCCATCGGCAAGGAGGGCCAGAACGCCCGCCTGGCCGCCAAGCTCACCGGCTTCAAGATCGATATCAAGCCCGTTTCCGACCCCGGCGAGCTCCCTGAGCCCGAGGAGGATATGGTGGTCATGGACGAGGAGGAGCCCGCCGAACTCCCCGTGGACGAGGAATAAGTGCAGATTCCCAGAATGGAAAGGGAGAGGTGACGGCTTATGCCGAAAAAGATCCCCATGCGCCAGTGCGTGGGCTGCCGGGAGATGAAGTCCAAACGGGAGCTCATCCGGGTGGTCCGCTCCCCCGAGGGAGAGGTCTCCCTGGATTTCAAGGGCAAAAAGCCCGGCCGGGGGGCCTACCTCTGTCCGGCGCCGGACTGCCTGGCCCGGGCCAAAAAGTCCAGGGCCCTGGAGCGGGCCTTTTCCGCGCCCCTGCCCGAGGAGGTCTATGCCGCCCTGGAGGGGCAGATGCAGGAGGGAGAGCCGAATGGATAACACGCTGCACCTCCTGGGCATCGCCCAAAAGGCGGGCCGCCTGGAGGTCGGGGAAGAGCCCGTCGGGGCCGCCGCCCGGGCCCGCCAGGCCAGGGTTATCCTGCTGGCCTGCGACGCCGCCGCCAACACCGCCCGCCGGGCGGGCCACTTCGGCGAGGCGGGCAATGTACTGTGGCTCACCGTGCCCTACACCAAGTCCGAGCTGGGTGGCGCCGTGGGACGGGCGTCCTGCGCCATGCTGGCCCTCACCGACGCGGGCCTGGCCGCCTCCCTGGTGAAGAAACTGGCCGCCGCCGATCCGGAGCGGTATGGCCCCGCCTATGAGCAACTGGGCAAAAAGGCGGAGAAGGTCCTCCGCCGCCAGCAGGAGCAGCGCCGGCACGAGAAGAACCTGAAGCTGGGAAAGCGCAAACCCTGGGTCGCGCCCACGAAGGACGGAAAGGCCCTGAGCGGGGCGGAGGCCAGGCTGGCCGCCCAAAAGCCCGGGGAGAAGCATCCGAGCAGGCCCAAAGTCCCCAAGAAGGGTCCCGTAGACCGGGACAAGGCATGATGCCGCTTCGCCTCCAACCGCCCCGCCGGGCGGAGGGGGGGTGCGCGGGGAACGGGATTCCCGCGGGAAGCGGCCGGAGCGCAGGCGGCGCATGGTCCACGGAGCATGTCCGCTTCTGAAGGAGGGCGTCAAGTGACGTGAAAAACAGTAAATGAGACCGCTGGAGCGGTGTGTAAACCATCAAACTTGAGCGGATCGCTTCAATACGTAAGGGCGAAAGCCCCCGGCTTTCGCATTTCCGTATTGGAGTGATCCCCGCCACGACCAATGGAGGGATTTTATTTGAGTAGCTTAATCAAGTACCGCGTGCATGAGGTGGCCAAGGACTTTAACCTGGGCACCAAGGAGATCACTGACATCCTGACGAAATACGCCAAGACCCCCAAGAACCACATGCAGGTGCTGGAGGACGGCGAGCTGGCCATTATCTTCGACTATCTGACCCAGCACCACCCGGTGGACAGCATCGAGAGCATCTACGCCGACGTCTACCGGGAGCCCAAGCCGGCCCAGAAGCCCGCCGCTCCCGCGCCCCAGAAGCAGGCGGCTCCCCAGGGCAGGCCCCAGCAGCCGGCCCGTCCGGCCGGCCAGGGCCAGCGGCCTGCGCAGGGCCAGCCGGCCAACAACCGGCCCGCCGCCCAGCAGCCCCAGGGCCAGCCGGCGGGGCAGGGCGCCCAGCCGTCCGCCGGCCGTCCCGCCACCCGCGTGCCGGAAAAAAAGGTGGTGGATACCCGCAAGGGCGGCAACGTGAACCTGGAGAAGTACGACGAGCGGCTGGAGAAGCTGGCCGCCGGCAAGACCAACCAGATGCAGGGCGGCAAGCAGAAGTTCCAGGGCCGGAACCAGCGCCGGGGCGGCGGCTTCCAGGGCAGCAAGCGCCGGCAGGAGGAGCAGGAAAAGATGCGCCGCCTCCAGGCCGAGATCGCCAAGAAGCACCCCCTGGTGGTCAAGATCCCCGACGAGATCGGCGTGGGCGAGTTGGCCTCCCGCATGAAAAAGACCGGCGCCGAGGTGGTCAAGTGCCTCATCAAAAACGGCGTTATGGCCTCTCTCAGCGACATCATCGACTTCGACACCGCCTCCATCATCGCCGAGGAGCTGGGCTGCAAGGTGGAGAAGGAGGTCATCGTCACCATTGAGGAGAAGCTCATCGACACCGCCGAGGACAAGGCCGAGGACCTGGAGCCCCGCGCCCCCGTGGTGGTGGTCATGGGCCATGTGGACCACGGCAAGACCTCCCTGCTGGACTATATCCGCAACGCCAATGTGGTCTCGGGCGAGGCCGGCGGCATCACCCAGCACATCGGCGCCTACCAGGTCCAGGTGAAGGGCCAGCCCATCACCTTCCTGGACACCCCCGGCCACGAAGCCTTTACCGCCATGCGCGCCCGGGGCGCCATGGTCACCGATATCGCCATCCTAGTGGTGGCCGCCGACGACGGCATCATGCCCCAGACCGTGGAGTCCATCAACCACGCCAAGGCCGCCGGCATTCCCATCATCGTGGCCATCAATAAGATGGATAAGCCCGAGGCCAACCCCGAGCGCATCAAGGAACAGCTCACCGCCTACGAGCTGGTGCCCGAGGAGTGGGGCGGCGAGACCGTCATCTGCCCCATCTCCGCCAAGACCGGCCAGGGCATCCAGGAGCTGCTGGAGATGGTCATCCTCACCGCCGAGATGAAGGAGCTCAAGGCCAACCCCAACCGCACCGCCCACGGCGCCGTCATCGAGGCCAAGCTGGACAAGGGCCGCGGGCCTGTGGCCACCCTACTGGTCCAGAACGGTACCCTGCACCAGGGC
>Ga0129314_1002490_pt1 | contig 10095 bp, 7 predicted proteins | sample O1111metagenome_FD_94431 | JGI IMG/M metagenome (GOLD analysis project Ga0129314, IMG submission 94431) | Orangutan individual fecal microbial communities from fecal samples from Wisconsin, USA - O1111 metagenome | ecosystem: Host-associated > Mammals > Digestive system > Large intestine > Fecal...
CATTTGTGGTCACACCTTTCCGCCATATATCCGGAAAAATCTTCTGCCGCTATTTTCCCCTTTTGCCGCAAAACTTCAGTCAAATTATTAAAACCATCCATTACCGAATGGTATTGTTCTCCCCAACAAACCGGTTTTTGCGGACAGGATCTGCACACGTTCTCCGCCGCAGCGGCAAAAATGTCCGCTACAGTACCTGATCTAGAAGAACCAATTTTTTGGTGAACCTGCCGGGTAGTTTCTCCGATGTCTGACAGTGCTGCCGAAGCAAATTTCAATTTGGACAAAACCACCTCACGTGCGGTTTTAGAAAAAGCATCGGATCGTTGCCGCCCCCAAAAAATCAGGCTTTGTACCGCAGAAGAGGGGATTAGCAAAAACAATACTGCACCGAGGAAAATCTCATACAAAACGCTGTAAGCCTGGTATTCACTGCCCATAATCAGCGCGGTTAAGCCATTTACAATCACAAACACCAATGCCTGCACAATCGATCCCAGCTCTGCAAACATCCCTGCCAGCATACCGCCAAAACCGTATGCTGCAGCCAAAAATAAAAAATCCCCTCCCAAAATTCCCATTGTGACTCCTGCTGTTACCCCGGCAATCGCTCCACCGGATTCCCGTCCGCATTTTGCTGCCAAAAGAATCGTCACTACTGCCACAACCCGGCCAACAGACACATCTGCAATCACAAAAGAACCCAACGCCATCACCAGCAGCGCATAAGTAATAATCAAACAGGAAACATCTTTCCCGTTTAATGTCGCCAGCTTTTCTCTTCGAAGCAAAGCCTCAGCCGCATGCTGGAAAAAAAAGCAGGTTCCAGCCGCTAAAACCGATTCGGACAGGCAAATCACCACATCGTACAAAAGATACCCCCGTATGGAAGCCAACGCAATTCCCGGCAGCAAAACGGCGCTGAACGCAATGGCCGGCGCTATCCAGCGTTGATATTTTTGCATCAGTTTTGGAGGCAGAAGCCATTTGACAGCAACAGCCAGCGTTACCGCCGCAATATATCGGGTATTATTCTCCGGATGAAATGAAAAAATGTATCCCAGCAACGCACCGGCACCGGCGGCCGTAGTTCGTTCTTTTTTTCCCGCCGCGGTAAAAGCTACACCAAAAGGGGCCAGTTGCCCCAGCAAAAAAGCATTAGATAGGATAAATCCGCATAACATGCAGGCCAGATATTCCAGCAGTATCGCCTGTCCTTTGAAAAATTCTGCTAAGCGGGAAACAGCAGGCATCGGCTTTTCCTTTGTTTTTAACACAATTATCCCTCATTTCTTTGCATCCAACCGGTCCATCAGGTATTTTTTCTTTGATTCGTGCATAAAATATGGTTTCCGGTATTTTCAGTATAGCCGTTTTCCATAGCGTAACCTGTCGGAATCAGTCGTCCTTCGAGACGTAGGGCGGAAGTCATCCTCAAACCTCCCTTGACAAGCAAACAGGCCAAAGGTAATATATATCTGTATCGGTTTTTCCCAAAAAAATGGAACAATCAGGAATCGCCGCAACTGCGGCAGCAGGAGGAAACAACATGAAATTGGAAGGCGTGCGGACCCGTTTTGCGCCCAGTCCCACCGGCTACATGCATGTGGGAAATCTTAGAACTGCTCTTTATGCCTATCTGATGGCCAAATCCCAGAACGGTACTTTTATTCTCCGTATAGAGGATACTGACCAGGAGCGATATGTGGAAGGCGCTGTGGACATCATTTACAATACGCTGAAAGAAGCGGGGCTTTACTGGGATGAAGGACCGGATATCGGTGGCCCAGTAGGGCCTTATGTCCAGAGCGAGCGCATGTCCATGTTCAAAAAATACGCGGAACAGCTAGTGGAAAGCGGTCATGCCTACTACTGTTTCTGTGACAAAGATCGTTTGGATGAGGTGCGGGTACTGCAAAAAGCTTCTGGCATTGCACCCCGATATGATGGGCACTGCCGCAACCTTTCTAAAGAAGAGGTTGCCGAAAAGCTGGCGGCAGGAATCCCCTATGTCATCCGGCAGAAAATGCCTACCGAGGGTACCACTTCTTTCCAAGATGAGGTATATGGGCTGATCACCGTAGATAACGACACGCTAGATGATCAAGTGCTCATCAAAGCTGACGGCATGCCTACCTATAATTTTGCCAATGTAGTGGACGACCACACCATGGGGATTACCCATGTCATCCGTGGCTCTGAATACCTGTCTTCTACTCCCAAATATAACCTGCTGTACGAGGCGTTTGGCTGGGAGATTCCCACTTATATTCATTGCCCCCCGGTTATGAAAAACGCTACTGAAAAGTTGTCTAAACGAAATGGAGACGCATCCTATCAGGATTTAGTCGCCAAAGGATATTTGCCTGCTGCAATCGTCAATTACCTTGCTTTGTTAGGATGGGCGCCAAAGGGTGAACAGGAAATTTTCACAATGGAGGAACTAAAAAAGGAGTTCTCCGTTTCCGGAATCAGCAAATCTCCTTCTATCTTTGACAATCAAAAGCTGGATTACATCAATGCGGAATACATTCGTCAGCTCTCTTTGGAGCAATTCCATGAAATTGCTTTACCCTGGATTCGTCAGACAGTAAAGCGTGAAGATGTGGACACGCGCCTTATCGCCAAAGTTTTGCAGGCGCGGACCGAAGTGCTGAATCAAATTCCGGAGCAGGTGGATTTTATCGACTGTTTGCCTGAATATGATACGGCATTGTATGTTCACAAAAAGATGAAAACCAACGAGGAAACCTCTCTGGAGGCGCTCAAAGCCGTACTGCCTGTGCTGGAATCGCTGGAAGATTTTACCGAGGGATCCATCCATACCGCCCTGTTTGATTTGATTGCCAAACTAGGCGTGAAAAATGGATATCTGCTCTGGCCGGTTCGTGTGGCGGTAAGCGGAAAACAGTTTACTCCCGGCGGCGGAATTGAAATTTGCGCTATTCTTGGCAAAGAGGAGTCTCTTAACCGCATCCGGAAAGGAATAGAGCTACTGAGCAAATAATAAACAGATTGCTTGGCTATTCAAATATCAGAAATTAATCAAAAGCACAAGTAAACTAGTGGTTTGCTCAAACCCCGGAGGGTCAGTACTTGTTGACCCCTGAAAGGGGTACTGAGAGTTTGCCATCGCATCACTATTACAAGCAGCCGCTAAAAGCGGCTGTTTTCTTTTGCCTACTTTCTCTTGCTACCCGTAAACGGGTCCATATACTCCTTCAGGGAAATTTGGTCACTTGCCAAATCTTCTTCCAACTGGTTTTGGATATACTCCTGGATCATCTTCGCATTCTTTCCTACCGTGTCCGCAAAGTACCCCCTACACCAAAAATTTCGGCTTCCATATTTATACTTCAGATTCGCGTGTCTGTCGAAAATCATCAGTGCACTTTTACTCTTGAGTATCCCCACGAACTGTGCTATACTCATGTACGGCGGGATACTCACTAGAAGATGAATGTGATCGGGGCATGCCCCTCCCTCGATGATTTCTACTTTCATCTCCTTGCACAGTTTTTGATGATTTCGATGATGTCCCTACGCAGAGACTTGTAAATTACTTTCCGGCGGTATTTCGGCGCAAATACCAGGTGATATTCGCACCGATAGCTGGAATGTGCCGTATGCTTTACTTCATTTTTCATTTGCGTAAAACCTCCTTGCTCTTTCGTGATGCAGTTGCCAAACCATCTCGATTGTTGCACGGAGGCTTTATTTGCCATGGCTTTTTTATTTACCCCTGGTTGAACCAGGGGTTTTGTTAAGCCTGAAAGCGCCAAGAAAAAAGGCTTTGCAGACAGATTGTCTGCAAAGCCAGGTTTTTATATGATAATCCAAGCGATAAAAAGGCCCGTAGTATTTTTCATATTTCTCTGCGGATTTTATAAAAAACTCATTGTTTTCTTTGCCTGTAAAAGAGAAAGGTAAAACAGCACTCTGCCACATGATTTTCTGCCAAATAAAAAGAGCACAGCCTTTTCGCAGCTGTACCCACGTAAAAAGCGATTAAAAAAATAAATTTAAAAGTAAGTAGTATCCGGTCAAAATCACATAAAAAATTCCAATAACTGGTAACGTTCGTTTGACCAATGCTCCAAAATCCGTTTTAAAATGCTCGCATGCCAAGGTAAGGCACAAATGCGTAGGAGAAATCTGCATGGCCGCGTAAGTACAGCTCATCAAAAACACCATGAGAGGCATACCCGCGCCGGAAACTGCCGCAAATGCCATAGGCAGGCATAAGGTGATGATCGCCGTAGAGCCTGCAACAATGGTACCGACGAAAAAGATCAAGCCAAAAACCAAAAAACTGGGGATGGGCAGCGCCTCAAACAATCCTGGCAAAGCGGTGATTACGTTGGTATGCGTTAAAAGATCTTTAAAAATCATAACTACAAAGGTATTGATGACAATACGAGCTTCCAATGCGGACAGAAAAAACAGCTTGATCTCCTGCCAAGTAAACCGGCTGGTAAAGAAATACACAATGATAACTCCCACCGTCGCTATATACACCGGCACATTCAATACGACAATTAAAAGGATGATAACCGCAATCGTCCATAAACTGCGGCAAAGGCTTTGCAAATCTGCCAATTTATCGGTTGAAGCGGCTTCTCCTGTTTCTTTTGGCACTTTTCGCAAATAAAATAAATACCCCAATAGCATCAGGCAGGCCACCATCGGCACCATTCCCAGAACGAAGGCGCCCATTTGCACGCCCGTCAGCTGACAGGCCAAAATGATGGAGGAATAGGTCGGCAGAAAACTTTCGGGAATATGGCGAAAGTAGGACGCAACAAATGTTTTATCCTCTTTGCTAATGTAATCCCCACAGGCGGTGTCTACCATGGAACCTGCGATAAAAATAGCGCCGGGCGACGGCAGTAACCCGATAAAAACCGGAGCGATTGACGCATTGACCCGGCGGCTGTTGAAAAGCCGGGAAAGAGAGCGCTGCGCCAAATCCAGATGGCCGCGCAGTTCCATCATACGCTGCAAAAAGGTAATGAGATAACAGTTGAGAAGAACCATAATCGTGGCTTCGCTGATCATGGATTTCCCGGCAATCATCAACGAATCCAGAACGGGAATACCATAAAGGGCTACCGTCAGCACCGCGCCAATTCCAATGGCGCCGGACAATGGAATTTTAAATTTTAACAGAATAATGATCGCAACAAAAATGAGCGCCAATTTGATAAATTCTCCATACTGCGCCCAAAAAGTCATCAAAGAAAAACCATCCAAATCCAACAACCTCCAACCAAAAGTCTGCATTTTTATGCTTTTTATACCAATAAAATACTTTTTCAGTATAGCATTTTTTCGTGTAAAATCAAGTTTCATGTCGGGTAGCTGCAAAAAAGCAAACGATAAAAATTCTAAACTGCACTTGAAAACAACCCTTTTGAAAGTTGATTTCTATCAGAATGACTTTATTTTACCGTTATTGCTTTACAGAAACAAGATATTATTTTATTTCTAAGTAACTATTTTTTTACATAGTAATACAAAGTTCTTTGAGAGCATCTCTTACAGAAACTCTGGCGGAATTTTCACAACTTATCCGGCAGAATGGATGATTAAAAAAGGAGATCTGATTCAGATCTCCTTTTTTGATATTGTTTTTTACGCCGCTCGAATATCCTGCCGGTCCCCTGGAGACGTATTATATACGACATCAACAACTTCCCATCCCGGTGCTTTTTGTTCATCGTAAATGCAGTTTTCTGCCCGGAAACTTTGAACGTATCCGGCAAAAGCACCAACCCAGTTAGAACTGACCATTGTTGAAATGTAGACGGAGGACTCGCAGTTGATCACTGTTCCTTGCACGCTGAAGCCGATAAAACCACCGATTGCGGTAGGTAATTCATCATATGCAGCTGCATCCTGCGCTGGAACGGCACGGACCTGTCCTGAGGCGGTACAATCTTCTAAAACGCCATAGCAAAAGGAACCTGCGAAAGCTCCAACCTCGCCATATCCGCTGACCGTTACCGAAGCGGTACAGGAATTGGCATTGCCTCCTATTTGGCCCGCAACGCCTCCTACCTCGTAACCGCCTTCTACCGTTCCCTCCACCGAAACGGATTCCAGCGTTCCATTACAGCTTCCCGCCATGAGGCCTGCCGATCCATATTCTGCGTCATACCGGCACGGAGAGGTTACCACACAGTCCTTCAGATTTAGATTCTTTACCACGCCCTCTGTACCAATGAGACTGAACAGGCCGATACCGTCAACAGCATAGTCTGAATTCATCAAATAATCCTGTCCTTCCGCCGCCAGGCGCAGCCCAAAAATCGTATGGCTCTGCCCATCAAAAACACCGTTAAACCCCCGCAAAGTGGGATCTCTGGCATCATCATCGTCCCAATGGCCCAGATACCGCTCATTCTGTCCCATGGGGGTAAACGAAACACCAGACAGATCAATGTCCGCGGTCAGGATATAAGTATCATACTGATTCAGCCATCCGCCCGCGTTTATTCGCTCGGCTGCCTGCAGCAATTCCTGGGCATTGGATATTTCTATGGCCTGTCGTTGCGGCAACTGCTCCATATTCAGATTTTGTACGCTGACGACTTGGTAGACAATATCTCCTTCTGAAAAATCCTCTTTCAGCGCCTCTGGAACCGATTCCACCAGAACAGGCCGAAATATATAGCGCACCGGCCGTAGCAAGGCTTTATCGGCTATACGCCGGTAGTCAATGATAATGTCGCCATCTGTTTCCTGCCGCACACTGCTTGGCTCCAGCGTAAAACCAAGCTGATCAATCCCCCAACCTTCTCCGGCAAACCAATTGATTTCGTCCTCTTGAACCAGCTCACTGGGTGATGATATAAAGAAATTCCGGATCCCGATTAGTAGGTTTGCTTTTATTCCATACGCTTGGCTTGTTGCATCCAAATAGGGTTCCAGTCGCTCCTTTTCCTTTAAATAACCGAATCCCATGCTCGTATCCGCTTCCAGGGCCTGAAACTCGTCTAAATCATGTCCAAACGCATATTCTTCATACAGCAAAGCAGTCCAATCCATCTGGGCCAGCGCCTCTTCTTTCACATCTACAGCAGTATCGCCGACAGAAAGCACCGAAGAAGTCAAATTTTCTGACAAAGATGACTGCTTCCCAGAAGATGCCTGACATCCAATCAGGCTGCCAGTAAGCAGACAAACAACCAAAACCATGCTCATTGCCACAACGCCTCGATGCTTGCGATTGGTGTCAAATATCGCGGAAAAGCGCTGCATCAACGTCTTTTTCTCATTGCAAAAGCTGGTAGTAAACAGGAAATGCCGCCCTACCCCCTGCTGCAGTACCGCGAAAATTGCTTCACTGTACTGAGCACGAAAATCTCTATTCTTTCGGCAAGTCACCTTTTCGTCGCAGGATATCTCCAAATCCCGATCCGCCGCACGAACCAACCAATGAACGATTGGATTAAACCAGTGAACTGTGGATGCCGCAAGCAGCAAAAGTTTATACCACAGATCATGGCGCATTATATGAACCAATTCATGACGAAAAATCATTTGAAGGGTTAAATTAGAATATTTTTGACAAGGAAGCAACAGCAAAGGCCGGAACAAGCCGCATACCATTGGAGAAGACACTGCCGAACAGCGCATTAGACGCAACGGCCCTCGATACCCCTGTTCCTTTTTTATTTCTTCCCAGGCAGTCCGACATGCAGGATCCTCCATCGGCTGGGCATAGGCGCGCAACACATGCCGCATTCTCTGGTAGGATGCCAAGCGAGCCGCAAATACCACCACTGCTCCCAAGGCCCAAATAATCAAACCTGTTTTCTGCCAAGGAAAGTCTCTTAGTTTCGTTTTCCAATCCAACTGCAAAGATTCTGCCGCTCCCTCCACCGCCTTATTGGGTGCAGGAGAGCCCACAATTATATTGTTTTGCTGCTCTGAGAGATTTTGGGGAATATCTTCTTCCCGGTAGGCCTGGTTGCCTTCTTCCAAAGCAGCCGGCAACTTCTGATTCTTCTGTTCGGGCCAGGCCGAAGAAAGCGCCGCTTGAAAAGGCTCTTTTAAATCCGGCAGTTTAATTGCCGGCATTTGAAAAGGGATCAAAAGTCGTATCGCTATGACCATCCACACCCAATAACGCCAATTAGCCGAATATCTCTTTTTTAAAAGAGGAGTGCAAAGCAAAGTCAGGGCCGCCAATGCGGACATATTCAGCGTAACACGCATAAGATTCGCAAACAGACCCTCCATAGGTTACTCCTCCTTTTTCATCTGATCCAGATAATGCTGTAAATCATCCAAATCAGACTGTGTCAAATCCCTGCTTTCTACCATCGAAGCCACCAGGTTCCGAATCGAATTACCGTGAAGTTTTTGAAGAAAACTTCGATTTTCATAAGCCAGATATTCTTCCTCTGAAACAAGCGGCATATAAAGATTACGATTGCCCTGTTTACTGCAGGACAAAAATCCCTTTTCCTGCAGTCGGCTCAGTAAGCTTAAAATCGTAGAGTCGGCCCAGTTTTTCCTCTCTTTCAATTTTTTATCGAAATAATTGCGCGGCACTGGGCCGTCTGCCTCCCATAATGCAATCATGATCTCCAATTCTGATTCCGGCAGTTTTCTCATTTTCATATGATATTCTCCTACATTTGTAGTGTTATTTTTCTTCATTGTAAAATATCTGGGCGGATTTGTCAATCATTTTCCTTTTTAAACCGCAATTTTTGAATATTTCAAGCCGTTTGAAAAAATTTTTGTCAGGCATTTTCGATTTTCGGATAATAATGACGCAGCAGGCAAAAGCCTGCTGCGTTATTTATGACTTCTGTTTCTGAGTCGGTTGAATATATAATTTTTTCATGTTTTCCGGCAGAACGGTTTCCAGCCGATATCGTTGCACCTTTTCCTTCCCTACCTGTCCCATCTGTTCTCTTAATTTTTTATCTTCGTACAAACGCCGGACAGCTTGACAAAACATTTCTTCATCATCAAAATCAAACAGCAAACCGTTGACATCTGGCTCTACCAAATCTTCGTGTCCCTTTACCCGGCTTGCGATAACAGGGAGCCCGCAGGCCATAGCTTCCATGATCTGAAACGGCAATCCTTCAATCCTGCTGGCAGATACACTTGCATCCGCCAGATAAAAATAGGGCGCCAATTCCCGTGTATACCCCGGAAAACGGATTTCCTTGCGCACCGAAAGCTGAACGGCTAAAGATTTTGTCCGCTCAAATCGTTCCCCATCTCCTACCAAAATCAAACGGCACGGGAGACCTTCCTGTTTCAGCCGCTGCATCGCCCGAACCAAAAACATCTGATTTTTCCGGTCAGAAAATTCCGCCGCGCATACCATAACAAACTCCTGCGGGGAAAGAAAATACTCCCGCTGCAGCGCTTGTACCGCGGCGATGGTTTTATCATTTTTTTCAAATCGGGCAACGTCAATCCCCATACCATCTATCAAAATCAGCTGATCTTGATACAAACGATATTTCTGTGCAATCTGTTCATCCTGCCGGTTCATCACCGCTACCACATTCGTTACCGGTCGGGTCAGCTTTTCTGCCGCCAGCAAAACAATACGCTTTTTCCAGGGGGTGTTTTCATCAAATAAATACCCGTGTACGGTATTGATAACCCAAGGTTTCCGCCCGCTAAACAAAATCCCCAATCGTGTAAAAAACGCTGCCAGCGAAGTATGGACGCTGACTAAATCATATTCTTCCTTACGAATCAGCTTTCGAATCCGGTACGCGCATTTAAAATTGCCCAGAGAAGTCATCTTTTTTTCAAATGGTATCGGGATCGCTGTTACACCGTCCGGCAGGCCGACAGGATCACCCGCGCCCATAACATGCACCTCGTTGCCCTGAGCCAAAAGCTCGTTCAAATAAGGAATGTGAAATGTTTTTAAATGTCCGAATGTTGAAGCCACATACAGGATTTTTTTTGCCATTACAGTCCCACGCTTTCTTTTCGATATTGCCGGTTCATACCAACACCAACGCCTAACAAAATCCAAAATATAGTTGAAGTCATAACGGTGGAATCATTAAAAAATCCGGCAAACAGATAGCCGGCAACACCCAGCCC
>Ga0129314_1002491_pt1 | contig 10093 bp, 10 predicted proteins | sample O1111metagenome_FD_94431 | JGI IMG/M metagenome (GOLD analysis project Ga0129314, IMG submission 94431) | Orangutan individual fecal microbial communities from fecal samples from Wisconsin, USA - O1111 metagenome | ecosystem: Host-associated > Mammals > Digestive system > Large intestine > Fecal...
CCGCGCGATCGACTCCTTCTACGAGCACAACCGCGTTGAGGGTCTTGCCGAGATGATGAACTACGTCGGCGTTGCGAACGCCGACGAGCAGGTGCTGGAAAAGATCGTCGCCGCGCAGGCGCATCATAAGAAGATCGACGGCCACGCGCCGGGGCTTGCGGGCAACGACCTGAACGCCTACATCGCCGCGGGCGTCTATTCAGACCACGAATGCAGCACCGTCGAGGATGCCATCGCCAAGCTCGAGCGCGGGCAGTATATCATGATCCGCGAGGGAACGGCCGCGCGCAACCTTGACGCGCTCCTCCCGCTGCTCACGCCGCAGTATTACACCTACTGCATGTTCTGCACCGACGACAAGCACCCGAACGACCTCCTTGAGAAAGGCCACATCGACTACATCGTGCGCAGGGCTATCAAGGCGGGCGTCGACCCGATCATCGCCGTCAAATGCGCGAGCCATCACGCCGCGCGCTACTTCCTGCTCAACAATCGCGGCGCGATCGCGCCGGGCTTCCTCGCGGATTTTGTCATCATCGATAACTTTGACGATTTCAACATTCTTGAGGTCTACAAAAAGGGCAAACTCATGTTTGACGGCAAGACCGTCGCGCCCTTTGACGCGCCTGAGATCGACCCGCACCTCGTCAAGCGCTCGCATGAGACGTTCCACGTCGCCCACCTTGAGGCGAAGGACTTCATCGAAGACCGCCCGCGCGCCGTGCTCGGCATGGTGCCGGGCGAGATCGTTACGACCGACGCGGGCTACGCCGAAAAGATCAGCGTTGAGGACGATATCCTGAAGATCGCCGTCATCGAGCGCCACAAGAACACGCACCACATCGGCATCGGCTACATCAAGGGCTACGGGCTCACCTCCGGCGCGGTGGCGACCTCCATCTCGCACGACAGCCACAACATCATCGTCGTCGGCGCGAACGAGGAGGACATGGCCGCGGCGGTCAACCGCGTGGTCGAGCTTGGCGGCGGCATCGTTGTGATGGACGGCGGCAAGGCGCTCGGCGAGGTGCAGCTCCAGATCGCGGGCATCATGAGCGAAGCGCCGCTCATCGAAGTCAACGAGGCGCTGGAAAATGCCAAGGAGCAGGCCTTCGCCCTCGGCGTCTCGCGCGGGGTCGATCCGTTTATGACGCTCTCTTTCATGGCGCTCACCGTCATTCCGACGCTGCGCCTCACCACGCGCGGCGTGTTCGACGTCATCAACCAGCGCTACGTGTAAGTCTTTTGCTCACAAAAAGGCTCCGGCAGCACGCCGGAGCCTTTTTCGAAAAGTTTTGCTTGCAAATGTGCTGTCAATCGCATATAATAACCTTTGTTCTATGTTCTATTGTCCCTGCCGGTGTGATGGAATTGGTAGACGTAGCGGACTCAAAATCCGCCGCTGGCGACAGCGTACCGGTTCGACTCCGGTCACCGGCACCAATCAAAAAGGAAGCCGCTTGCCTTTGGCGAGCGGTTTCCTTTTTCGCTTTTGATTTACTTTACACTGCCGTCGGCATTGAAGACGGGGAGCTTTTCAAGGAACAGAATGTCCTTGCGTTCAGCGGCGCCGCCCTCGGCGAGCACTGCCATGCGGCCTGCGACCGTACCGCCCGCCTTTTCAACAAGGGCCTCCATCGCCTTGAGCGAACCACCCGTGGAGATCACATCGTCAACGAGCAGGACTTTCTTGCCGCGGATGAGGGCGGCATCGTCCGAGCCGAGGAAGAGCTTCTGCTCGGCAACGGTGGTGATGGACTTGTCATCGACCGAGATGGGGTCGGGCATATAGACCTTGGGACCCTTGCGCGCGATGAAATACTTCTTCGCACCGCTCTGGCGCGCCATCTCGTGGATGAGGGGGATGGACTTTGCCTCGGCGGTGAAGAGATAGTCATAGTCGATCCCGGCGGCAAGCTTCAAAAGCTCCTGCGCGCAACAAACGGTCAGCTCCGCGTCGCCAAACATGATGAACGCGCCGATATAAAAATCGTCCGTCACCTTGCAGATGGGAAGGTCGCGGTCAAGGCCCGCGACGTGCATCGGATAAGTCGCCATAAAAAGGAAGCTCCCTTCGCGTTTTGCATCTTAATTTCTGCCGCACGGTGCGGCAAACAGAATTCAGTATAGCGCTTTTGCGCCGCTTGTCAAGCGCTCAGTCCTCAGTGTCGCCCTCGGGCATGACGAGCGCGCAGATAAAGTAGGCGAGGATGCCGGTGCCCGCAAAGGCCGCCAGCAGAGCCCAGAGCAAGCGCACGAGCGTCGGGTCAAGGTTAAGATAATCGGCGAAACCTGCGCACACGCCGCAGATCTTTTTGTTGTTGCGGGACTTGCAAAGACGTTTCTTTTCGTCCATGATCGATTCTCCTTTTCCGGCTGCAAAGCAGCCACGATGGGTCAATAGATAACAAATACAGTATATCACATTTTGTATCGTTGTAAAGCGCGCTTTTTCTGCATTTTGCGCGAAAAAGGGGAGAAGGAGGGAGAAAATGCGCGCGATTTCGCCCCCTTGCGCGCACTTTTTCGGAAAAGGACGGAAAAGAGGCAAATTCCCCCTTGCAACTTCCTTTTTTCTATGGTATAAACTTGTGTTGAACAAATGCTTTGAAAGGGAAAATAGCGAGTTTATTCCGCTAAGAGAGGATCGGTCGGCGGCTGGGAGCCGGTCTGCGGGATGTCGCTTGGTTCGCCCCCGAGCAGCCGCGAGGAAATGCGCGGCCGGCCGGCCCCCGTTACGGGCAAAGAGCGCGCGCCTGCGGGCGCGAATCAGGGTGGTACCGCGGAAGAAGTCTTTCGTCCCGAATGTCGGGAGGGGAGACTATTTTTTTGCCTCTGCCGCCGATCAAAGACCCTTGCAAATTTTTACCTGAAAAGGAGAAATGATATGAAACAGCAACTGGAAGCGATCCGCAAAGCGGCGCTCGAAGCGATCGCTGCTGCCGCCACGGCGGAGGAGCTCGATGCGCTGCGCGTCCGTTACCTTGGCAAGAAAGGCGAGTTGACCGCCGTTTTGAAGCAGATGGGCAAGCTCAGCGCCGAGGAGCGCCCCGTGATCGGGCAGCTTGCCAACGAGGTGCGCGCCAAGCTTGAGGCGGGCATTGAAGAAAAAGCAAGCGAGCTTGCCGACAAGGCCATGGAGTGCAAGCTCAAAAGCGAGGCCGTGGACGTCACCATCCCCGGCAAGCAGGAGAAGATCGGCGTGAAGCACCCGATGTATCAGGTGCTCGACGAGATCAAGGATATCTTCGTCGGTATGGGCTTTGAGATCCTCGAAGACCGCGAGGTCGAACTTGCCGAGTATAACTTCACCAAGCTGAACGTGGAAGAGGGCCACCCCGCCCGCGAGTGGAGCGACACGTTCTACTTCACCGAGGACAGTTCCATCCTCCTGCGCACGCAGACCTCTCCCATGCAGATCCACGCGATGGAAACGCGCGAGCTGCCCATCCGCATCCTCGCCCCCGGCCGCGTGTACCGCAAGGACGAGGTCGACGCCACGCACTCTCCCATGTTCCACCAGATCGAGGGCATGGCCATCGACAAGGGCATTACGATGGCAGACCTCAAGGGCACGCTCAATGAGGTTGTGCGCCAGCTCTACGGCGAGCACACGGTCACGCGCTTCCGCCCCCATCACTTCCCCTTCACTGAGCCGAGCTGCGAGATGGACATCCAGTGCCACAAGTGCCACGGCGCGGGCTGCCCCACCTGCAAGGGCGAGGGCTGGATCGAGGTGCTCGGCGCCGGCATGATCCACCCGAAGGTGCTCGAAGGCTGCGGCATCGACTCCACGGTCTATTCCGGCTGGGCCTTCGGTATGGGTCTTGAGCGTCTGGCGCTCGGCCACTTCAAGATCAGCGACCTGCGTTTGATCTTTGAGAACGATGTGAGATTTTTGGAGCAGTTTTAAGAAAGGAGAGCGAAGAAATGATTTTAAGCAGAAATTGGCTCAACGAGTTCGTTGACCTCAAGGATATCACCGACAAGCAATTCAACGACGATATGACGCTCTCCGGCTCGAAGGTCGAGACCATCGAGCGCCCCGACGAGGAACTCAAGAACGTGGTCGTGGGCAAGATCCTCGAAATGAAGCGCCACGAAAATTCCGACCACATGTGGGTCTTGAAGATCGACGTCGGTCAGGCGGAGCCCGTGCAGATCGTCACCGGCGCGTGGAACGTTCATGTGGGCGACTATGTGCCCGCCGCGCTTTCCGGCGCGCACCTGCCCGGCGGCATCAAGATCGAAAAGGGCGAGCTGCGCGGCGTTGAGTCCGACGGTATGCTCTGCTCGCTCAAGGAGCTCGGCATGACGGCGGAGCACGACTTCCCCTATGCCGTCATCACGCCAGCGGCCATCCTGAATGACTATCACCCCATCGACAAGGATAAGCCCTCCATCCCTGCTGATATCAAGCCCGGCGACAAGGTCTACGGCCCTGTTGTTGCAGCCAGGGTGCTCGAATGCGCCCCGCTGGGCGACGGCACGTTCCACACCTGCCTCGACCTCGGCAATGCGACCGCTGTGCCCGATACGCGCTGCTCCAACCTCCACGAGGGCGACCTTGTCGCCTACAACACCAAGAGCGACGCCATCTGCACGCTCGAGGATCTGCACGCAGAGCAGAAGGAGTTCCCCCACTGCATCGCCGACGGCATCTTTATCCTGCGCGAGGAGGACGCCGAGCCGGGCCTCAACATGGCGCACATCCTCGGCTTTGACGATTCCATCGTCGAGTTTGAGATCACGCCGAACCGCCCCGACTGCCTGAGTGTTATCGGCCTTGCGCGCGAGGCGAGCGCGACCTTCAAGCGCCCGCTCAAGCTGCACGAGCCTGAGCCGCACGGCTGCGGCGGCAGTATCGCGGAGATCGTCGACATTGACATCGAGGACGGCGACCTCTGCCCGCGCTACACCGCGCGCATGGTGAAAAACGTCAAGATCGCGCCGTCCCCGCGCTGGATGCGCGAGAGACTGCGCAACAGCGGCGTGCGCCCGATCAACAACATCGTCGATATCACGAACTACGTCATGCTCGAATACGGCCAGCCGATGCACGCCTTTGACTTCAGCTGCGTCGAGGGCGGGCACATCATCGTGCGCACCGCGCGCGAGGGCGAGACCATTCAGACGCTCGACGGCAACGAGCGCAAGCTGACGCCGAACATGCTCTGCATCTGCGACGAGCACAAGCCCGTCTGCGTCGCGGGCGTGATGGGCGGCGCGAACAGCGAGATCGTCGGCGACACGGCGATGGTGCTCTTTGAGTCCGCCAACTTCAACGGCGTTTCCGTGCGCCGCACGGCAAGCGCCCTCGGTATGCGCACCGATGCCTCCTCCCGCTACGAAAAGGGCCTCGACATGATGAACACCATCAAGGCCGTCGAGCGTGCCTGCGAGCTTGTGGAGCTGCTCGGCTGCGGCGAGGTCGTCGACGGCGTGATGGACGTGGTCGCCAAGGAAAAGGCACCCACGGTCGTCAAGCTCGAACCCGACAAGATCAACGCCCTGCTCGGCACGGAGCTCAGCGAGGACCTGATGCGCGAGATCCTTGTCTCCCTCGGCTTCATCCTGAATGGCGACGATATTTATGTTCCCTCCTGGCGCGGCGACGTCGAGCATTACAGCGACATCGCCGAGGAGGTCGCCCGCTTCTACGGCTACAACAAGATCCCCTGCACGCTCATGCGCGGCGAGACCACGCGCGGCGGCTTCAGTGAGCAGCAGCGCTTCGACCGTGCCATCGGCGGCGCGGTGCGCGCGCTGGGCTACGATGAGATCATCACCTATTCCTTCATCAGCCCCACCTATTACGACAAGATTCGTATGCCGAAGGATTCCCCGCTGCGCAAGAGCATGAAGATCCTCAACCCGCTGGGCGAGGACACCTCCATCATGCGCACGACCATCCTGCCGAGCATGCTTGAGATCATCGCGCGCAACTTCAGCTACCGCAACAAGTCTGCTCGCCTCTATGAGCTTGGCAAGATCTACCTGCCGCGCGAGGATGGCCTTGCCGACGAGCCGAAGTACCTCTCTCTCGGCGCCTATGGCGACGGCGTGGACTTCTTCTCCTTCAAGGGCAGTGTTGAAACGCTGCTGCGCGAGCTGCGCATCACGAACGTGAAGTTCGAGGCGTGCACGGACAACGCCTCCTACCATCCCGGCCGCTGCGCTTGCGTTTACGCGGGCGAGACGCTCCTCGGCGTCTTCGGTCAGATCCACCCGCTCGTTGCCGCGAACTACGGCGTCGACAGCGAGATCTACACCGCCGAGCTGAGCTTTGAGGCCATGTACGAGATGCGCGGCGGCATCCCCGTCTACCAGCCGCTGCCGAAGTTCCCCGCCGTCACGCGCGACATTGCCGTCGTCTGCGACGAGGCCGTGACCGTTGGCGCGCTCGAGGAGAGCATCCGCCGCGGCGCGAAGGGACTTCTCAAGGAAGTGTCTCTCTTCGACATTTACCGCGGCCCCGGCGTGGCGGACGGCAAGAAGAGCGTTGCCTTCAACCTCGTTCTGCGCGCGGACGACCGCAGCCTCACCGGCGACGAGGCGGACGAGGACGTTCAGTCCATCCTTGCGGCCCTCTCTGCCGACCACGGCGCGGTGCTTCGTTAAAAAGAGCATAAGGAAAGATTACGATTTGGTTACAGTTGACAGCGCTCCCTTTACTTTTCCCCTTTGCGTTGCTATACTGTGAGCATAGAAAGGAGGGACTCTCCCAATGGAAGAATTTACCCGAAAGTTTAATGTTGCGCAGGAGAAGGATGCTGAGATCCGCCACATCCTGACGACCGTTTACGCCGCGCTGGAGGATAAGGGCTATAACCCCATCAATCAGATCGTCGGCTACATCCTCTCGGAGGATCCCACCTATATCACCAACCACAACAACGCCCGCACGCTGATCCGCAAGCTGGATCGCGACGAATTGCTGCAAACGCTCGTGCGCAGCTATCTCGGCAAGTAAAAGAAAATCAAATCGAAATACAGACCTTCGGAGACCGTGCACGCGGCCTCCGAAGGTCTGTTGCTTTTTTTATCCCGGTTTTATTGACAAGGGGGGTGAAAAATGCTATACTGCAAAAGGTTACAAAATGGTTACAAAGTTACAATTCGGTTACAAGAGTAAGGAGTGAGTCAAAATGGCAGAAGCTACGGAAGGCCTCGTTTACCGCGGCCACCCGCTGCGCCGTGTGGATAATCTCATCTACTACGGCTCGATGGCGGACAAATATATCGTGATGATGCAGGTGCTCGATACGGCGCCGCTCAAGGATATTACGCTTGCAAAGCGCGTTTCCATTCAGCTGCAGTTGACCGACGCGACCCTTCGTTCGCGCGATCGCGTGGTGCGCTCCACGGAAAAGAGCAGCCTTGGCGAGGCGATGGAGTTTGCTTCCATCTGGCTCGAGCGCGCACTGAGCGGCAAAATGTAAAAAAGCTGCACGCAGCCCCTACTTTTTCACGAAAGGAATACCCACTTATGAGAAATCATTCAAGATGCTTATCGTTCCTGCTTTCCGGCGTTCTTTCCGTCAGCCTGCTCGCGCCCCTGTCCACGGTGCGGGCCGCGAGTGACGGTTCCATCCGCGACCTCGTCGACCGCGTAACGGTGCTGACCGAGACGGTCCAGGCGGAGAGCGCGAGTCAGGAAGAACTCAACCGGCTGGATGAAATGCAGGCGGAGCTTGAAGACAAGGCAGACGCCAAAGAAGATGTGTCCGAGACGGAGACCGTTACGATGGTCGTCACGGGCGGCACGATCAACGTGCGCACCGGTCCCGGCACGAATTACGACAAGATCACGCAGGTGGTCAGCGGTAAACAGGTCACGGTCGTCGGCGAAACGAACGGCTGGTATCAGGTGAAATTCGACTCTACGACCGGTTGGCTGCTCGGTGAATATCTGCGCGATCCTGCCGACCTCGACGGCACGGTGGGCGCTAAGATCGTCTCCATGGCGATGCCCTTCCTCGGCACGCGCTATCGCTCCGGCGGCGCGTCCCCCAGCGGCTTCGACTGCTCGGGCTTTACGATGTATCTCTATGCAAAGCTCGGCTACTCGCTGCCCCATTCGGCGACCGCCCAGTATAAAAACTGCGGCTACGCCGTGGCCAAGGCGGACTTGCAGCCCGGCGACCTCGTCTTCTTCTCGGACTCCTCCCACGCCATCGGTCATGTGGGCATCTACATCGGCAACGGTCAGATCATCCACGCGCGCTACAGCGTTGGCAAGGTCATGATCGATAGCCTCTCTGCGAGCTACTATGCTTCCCGCTACGTCGGCGCGAAGCGCATCGCGTGATGAACGAGCCTTTTGCTACATAAAAAACGGAACGGTGAAAACCGTTCCGTTTTTTCTTTTATTCTTCAGTAGGGTTTTCCTCGGCCTTTTCCGCTTCGGCGGCGCGGATGGCCTCGGCTTCGGCCTTCGCCTCGGCGAGGACTTTCTTCTCGCTCTTCGTCTTGAGCTGCTTTTCGTCGAACTGCGCCCAGAGATCGGGGCGGCGCAGCATCGTGCGCTTGTAGCTCTCTTTTTTGCGCCATTTGGCCACATTCTCGTGGTGGCCGGAGAGCAGCACGTCCGGCACGCGGCGGCCGTGCCATTCGTCGGGACGGGAATACTGCGGATATTCGAGAAGCCCCGCCCAGTGGGACTCCTCGGTGAAGCATTCTTCCTCCGGCAGCACGCCCGGCACCATGCGGCAGATGGCGTCCGTCACGGCCATGGCGGGGATCTCGCCGCCCGTGACGACGAAATCGCCCATCGAGAGCTCCTCGTCCACGCACTCGTCGATGAAGCGCTGGTCGATGCCTTCATAATGGCCGCAGACGAGAATCAGATGGTCGTAGCTGTCCTTCAGCTCGCGTGCCACCGCCTGCGTGAAGGTACGCCCGCAGGGGGAGAGGTAGATCGTATGGCCGCGGCTGCCCGCCTCCTCGCACACGTGCGCCCAGCAGCGGTACAGGGGGTCTGCCTGCATCACAGCGCCGCGCCCGCCGCCGTAGGGGTAGTCGTCCACCTGCATCTGCTTGTTGGTCGTGTAGTCGCGGATCTGGTGTGTTTTGATCGTGATGTACCCGCGCTCCTGCGCGCGCCCGAGGATGCTGACGTTCATCATCGCATCGATCGAGGCGGGGAAGAGCGTTAAAATATCAATCCTCATCGGTCTCCAGCCCCTCTATCATGTGCACGCTGATCTCACGCGCCTCTTCGTCAACGTTGGTGATAAAAATATCCTTGACCGCCGGGATGAGATAGGTTTTCTCCTCCCCTTTGACCTTATAGAGCTTGTGGGCGGGGTAGGAGAGCACATCCACCACCGTGCCGATGTAGGTGTGGGGGAAGTAGTTGTACACTGTCATGCCGACGATCTCGGCGTCAAAGTGCTCGCCCGGCTTGAGCTGCACCTCCGCGCGGCGGATGGAGAGCACCTTGCGCTTGAGCGCGGCGGCGGCGTCCATGTCGTCGATCTCGGGGAGCTTCATAAGGACCATGTCGCCCTGCACGCGCTTGCTCGTGGGGCGGAAGGGCTCGCCGTCCATGTAGAACGTGCGGAAGCCGCTCAACTGCCCCGCGCTCACGTCCCAGGGCTGGACCTTGACCTCGCCGCGCACGCCGTGCGTGTTGACGATCTGGCCGACCTCAATATACTCCGGGCGCGCGCTCGGCTGCGGCGCGGGCTTTTTGGAAAAAAGACCCATGTGTCATTCTCCTTTGCATACTCGTTATCTTATCAGTATAGCGGAATCGGGAAGGGATGGCAAGAATAAAAAATGTTCCCGGGAACTTCCCGGGAACATTTTTTTCGTTCAGTCTACGATGTCAACAGACACCTTTACGCCGGTGCGCTGAGCATAGGAACGGACGACCGTGCGGATCTCCTTAGCAATCCGGCCCTGACGGCCAATGACCTTGCCCATATCGTCAGGTGCGACGCGCAGCTCCAACGTAAGCTCGTCTGCGCCCTGCTTTTCCGTGACGGTGACGTCATCGGGATGCTCAACAAGGCTGCGGGCGATGTAGAGCAGCAAGTCTTTCATTTCTTGCACCCCGTGCTCTTACAGCGCGTTGACTTTCTTCAGC
>Ga0129314_1002494_pt1 | contig 10080 bp, 10 predicted proteins | sample O1111metagenome_FD_94431 | JGI IMG/M metagenome (GOLD analysis project Ga0129314, IMG submission 94431) | Orangutan individual fecal microbial communities from fecal samples from Wisconsin, USA - O1111 metagenome | ecosystem: Host-associated > Mammals > Digestive system > Large intestine > Fecal...
CACAGCGCAAAGTCCATGGGGTCTTCTTTCTGTTCCGTCACATCAATACGGTTGCCGGCATCCAGCTCCTCGATTAGCATATGGGATAGCTTGCCGTAACCCTTGAATTTTTTCGCCCGGAAGTAAACGTCCCCGTTCACTTCATAACCGTAACCGTGATCGATGATATCCTGTACGATCTTAATGATCTCGTCCATGGTCTCGGTGGCCTTGGGGTGGATGGTGGCCGCCCGAACACCCAGTCCCTTAGCATCGGTCCAATACTCGTGGATATACCGCTCCGAGATCGTTTTATAATCAGTATTTTCCTCGTTAGCCCGTTTGATGATCTTATCGTCGATATCGGTAAAGTTCTGAACGAAAGTTACCTTATAACCCCTGTACTCCAGATAACGGCGCAGGGTATCGAACACACAGATGGGCCGCGCGTTACCGATGTGGATATAGTTATACACTGTCGGTCCGCAGGCGTACATTTTTACCTCGCCAGGGGTGATGGGGACAAATTCCTCTTTTTTTCTGGTCAACGTGTTGTAAATTCTCATGATTTGCTCCTTTCCGCCCAAAAGGCCGATCCAAAAAGAAAACCGCCCTCGGGCCGTCAACGGCCGAAGGCGGTGTATTTACCGCGGTTCCACTTCGATTTTTCACTCGATTTCACCTGATAACGGAGGTCTTCCGCAGATCGATACTGATTTCCCGATCCGTGCTGGCAGGCGCACTTGGCCGAATCCGTTTCCCAAAAGCACTTTCAGCGGGTCATGCTCTCTCTCTGGCGGGCGTTATCCGGTTACTTTTCCTGATCAATGCATTTTACCATGTAATAATTAAAATAACACGCTTTTTCCTGTTTGTCAAGAAGGAGCTGTCAGCCCTCTTCTCCCGCATTTTCTACCGCTTCTGAGAATCGTAAAATCCTCTGCCAAAGCCCTTGCTTTGCGGCAGATTTGCCCTTTTGGCTATTTCATGTCGCTGAGTACAGCGCGGTTTTTCCAAAGATAGTTGATTCCGCTCACAACCGTCAGCCCCAACGTCACCCACATCAAAACGATGTTCATCTCTGCCAGCAGCGGAATACCGATGAGCAGCTCTTCTTCCAGATACATTTGCACAATGGTAGTCGCAACCCAAATCATCTGCGAGACTGTTTTCATTTTTCCAAAAATGTCCGCCGCAATCACGATTCCTTTAGGCGCCGCGATCAACCGCAAGGAGGTGACAACAAATTCCCGGGCGATAATGACAATAATCACTGCGGCCGGTGTCACCCATAATTCCACAAAACAAATCAGCGCCGACGTCACCAGAATTTTATCCGCCAGCGGATCCATAAACTTACCGAAATCCGTAATCAGGCCCCGTTTGCGGGCAATTTTCCCATCCAGCATATCGGTAAAAGACGCTGTTACAAACAAAATCAGCGCCCACAAATAGTGATTGGAAAACGACAGTACCATGGCGGCCACAAAAAACGGAACCATCAGCATTCGCAGGCAGGTCAGCTTATTGGGCAGATTCATAAAAACAATCCTCATTTCTGTTGTATTGCAGGCAATGGATTTTTACAGCGCGCTGCCGATCAAATCATAATCCAGCACATCGTCTACATGTACCGGCAGATACTGACCCACTGCCAGCTTTTTTTTGCTGGTAAAAAAAATTTTACCGTCAATATCCGGTGCGTCTGCTGCGCTGCGGCCGAAATAGCTGGACGCATAGCGGTCATATCCTTCTACCACTACCTCCAGATCCGTACCCGTCAGTTTCCGGTTATATTCTTCCATAATTCCCATCTGCAGTTCCATGATGATATCCGCCCGGCGCTGACGCACCTCAGGCTCCACCTGGTCAGCACGCTCCCCGGCAGGAGTTCCCTCCTCCGCCGAATAGGCAAAGCAGCCCAGACGCTCAAATTTTATATCCTGCACAAATTGGCAAAGCGATTCAAATTGCTCCTCTGTCTCGCCGGGGAATCCGGTAATCAGCGTAGTCCGTAGCACAATACCAGGTACTTTCTCCCGAATTTTTTCGATCAGGGCAGTAATCGACTGTCGGTCTCCACGGCGGTTCATTTCCCGCAGCACCTTCTGATCGCAATGCTGTAGCGGAATATCCAGATATTTTACAATTTTATCTTCTTCGGCCATTACTTCCAGCAGCTCGTCGGTAATCCAATCCGGATACGTATACAGCACGCGAATCCAGCGCAGATTTTCAATTTGCGCCAGACGATGCAGAAGTTCCGGCAGCATGGGCTTTCCGTACAAATCCATCCCATAGCGGGTGGTATCCTGCGCTACCACGTTCAGCTCGGTTACGCCATGAGCGGCCAAACGCTTCGCCTCTGCCACAATGTTATCCATTTCCCTGCTGCGATATCTGCCGCGAATCATGGGGATCGCGCAATAAGTGCAGCGATTGTCACACCCTTCGGCAATTTTCAAGTAAGCGAAAAACGGCAAATTGGAAATAATGCGGTCTCCCTCCAGCGGGAGCGCTTCTTTCGGGCCGAACCGGCGCACCTTTTCTCCTGCCAGCGCTTTTTCAATGGCATCGCAGATTTCATCATTGGAACCAATGCCCAAAATGACATCCGCTTCCGGAATTTCCTTCGCCATCTCCTGCTGATAGCGCTCTGCCAGGCACCCTGTCACACAGATGACCTTGATACGCCCCTCTTTTTTCAGCGTAACAAATTCCAGAATATTTTCAATCGATTCCTGCTTTGCGCTTTCGATAAATCCGCAGGTGTTGACAATGACCACGTCGCAGGTACCGGAATCGGTATGGATTTGATAACCCCGCTCTCTGAGTTTGGCTAATATGATTTCCGCGTCCACCTGATTTTTGGAACAGCCAAGGGATACCATCCCCACTTTAATCGCCATAATTTACTCCTCTGTTTCACTTAAATTCCGCAGTGCCGTGCGAATCTGGCCGTAATCGTATCCCAAGCGCAGCAGACCATTTACCGCCTTGCTGCGGTCTTTGGGGTCGCCAGTCGCTAAATGCCGGGCATATTTGCGGCAAATGAGCGTTTCCAGCTGCTGTGCCGCTTCTTCATCTGCAAAAGATTCCGCCATCTCCTCCATCACCTGATCGATCAGTTCCCGGTCGAATCCTTTCTGCGTCAGGCTCTGGCGAATACGCCGCGGTCCGTATTTTTTCTCACGCCACAGCATTGCCGCCCAACGGCGGGCATACGCCTCGTCGTCCACCAGCCCCAGATCCTCCATCCGCTGGGTTACTTCAGCGGCGGTCTGCTCCGGCACGGATCTGCAAAGCTTGTCAAACAATTCCTTTCTGCTGTGGCTGCGGCTCTCCAACAAATACAGCGCCCGCTCTCTGGCCCGCTGTCGATCGCACAGCTGCCGGATTTCGTCCAGCCTCTGCGGGGTAATCTGCTGCCCGGCAGCCAATCCCGTTTGCGCCAGCACCTCGGCGCTGATCGTTAAAGCATATTCCTCTTCTACAAAAAGATGATATCCTTTTTTCTTTGCTTTTTCAACAGCTGTGATCCGAAGCATTATTCGTCCACTTCCACATCAATGTTTACCGCTGTACTTTTCCCTTTCGCCGCAGGAGCCGGCGGATCGGCAGGCTGCTCTACGGATGAGGGGACAGGCTCTTTTTTCGGCGCCACCGTTTTTCCTCCCCTGGCAAAACTGAGCCGATCGGCATTGGCTCGGATCTGCTTGTCAATTTCGTCGGCAAAGTCCGGATGCTCCTGCAAATAGATTTTTACATTATCCCGCCCTTGTCCCAAGCGCTCTCCATTATAACTGAACCACGCGCCGGACTTATTGATAATATCCAGTTTGACCGCCAAATCCAGTATTTCGCCAGCGCGGGAGATTCCCGTACCGTACATGATATCGAACTCCGCCTCTTTGAAAGGAGGCGCCACCTTGTTTTTGACAATTTTAACCCGCGTGCGGTTGCCGATCATTTCTGTTCCGCTTTTAAGTTGTTCAATCCGGCGGACCTCCATCCGCACAGAGGAATAGAATTTCAGCGCACGGCCGCCGGGAGTCACCTCCGGATTGCCATACACTACGCCTACCTTTTCACGCAGCTGATTGATAAACACCGCAACTGTATTGGACTTGGAAACGATACCCGTCAGCTTCCGCAGCGCCTGGGACATCAGCCTCGCCTGCAGACCTACGTGGGTATCTCCCATTTCTCCTTCGATTTCCGCTTTCGGCACCATAGCCGCTACCGAGTCGAGTACAATTACATCAATTGCGCCGGAACGGACCAGCGCTTCGGCAATTTCCAAAGCCTGTTCACCGGTATCCGGCTGAGATACCAAAAGGGAATCAATATCCACTCCCAGTGCTTTGGCATACACCGGATCCAGCGCATGCTCCACGTCGATAAACGCAGCTTCACCTCCTGCTTTCTGGGCCTGAGCAACGATATGTAAGGCAACAGTGGTCTTACCAGAACTTTCCGGTCCGTAGATCTCCACAATTCTCCCGCGGGGTACGCCACCGATCCCCAGTGCCATATCCAGCGAAATCGACCCGGTGGAAATTGCCTCCACATTCAGCGTTGCCGTGGAACCCAGCTTCATAATAGATCCTTTGCCAAACTGTTTTTCAATCTGACTGATCGCCGTTTCAATCGCTTTTTGTTTATCTACCATATTTTTGCTCCATTCCGCGCGCACCGCGCCATCATTTCACGAATTTGCGCTTTTATCCGGTATATCACCCCAAACAAGAGCCTTTTCTCTTGCCAACAGGCTTAAACCTGTTACGCCCATTGAAAAGGCGCTCTGTCTGCGCCTTTCTTTTGGTGGCAAAGGATAAAAGCACTCCGTTTTTCTCGCCTTGAGATCAGAGTTTTGATGAAGCTAACCGAAAGATATCCGCAAAAAACTCTGTCAGCGGCAAAATTTGCGTGCCTTCGATTTTCTTGTTGCTCTTTTGTTATTATACCGTATTGCGGCGCAAGATGCAACCGATTCAGGCAAAAAATCGAACATATATTCTCATTTTCTTTTCTCTGATCACGTATTTTCAGTTGCGAAACGATTGCGTCTGTATTATAATAATAGCAGTTTCGAAGGACGAGTTTTGCCTTTTAGGGGGGATGTCTCCCGCCGGCAAAAGCAAGCCTGATTGGAAGTTCGTTTTTGGGCGGACGCATTATGCAAAAAAGGATTGAAAACATGAAAGACAATCTGTTATCCAACGGTTATTCCTTGGCGGATAAAGTATTCAAAAAGCTGGAAGAAGAAATCCTTAACGGGGCACTGAAGGCCGGCGAAAATCTGACAGAGCTTCGTATTTCCGCCCGTTTGGGCGTCAGCAGAACGCCGGTGCGTGAAGCGATTCATCGCCTGGAGCAGGAGGGCTTGGTGCAGTTGACCCCCAACAAGGGCGCCGTGGTTGTGGGTGTCAGCGAAAAAGATCTGCGGGATATCTATGATATCCGTATGAAATTGGAAGGGCTAGCCTCCCGCTGGGCAGCTGAGCAGATTACGGAAGAAGACGCCAAGTCTCTGCGAGACATTCTAGAACTACAGGAATTTTATACGGCAAAAGGCGATCTGGATCAGCTTCGGAATCTGGATTCTCAGTTTCATGAACGAATTTACGAAATCAGCGGCAGCCGTACCCTGCGTCAAACCTTAAGCAGTCTGCACCATTCCATTCAACGTTATCGAAAAATGTCTTTTGCTACAAAAGGACGCGCACAAAAGGTGATGGGGGAACATCAGCGCATCGTAGATGCCATTGCTGCTCACAACCCGGCTGACGCAGAAAAAGCGACCATTGACCATATCGAAATGGCCGCGACCAATATGTTAAAGAATCTCGGCCTTTCCAGCGAAGAGGGCACTTCTTCCGGCGAGGCTGCGCAATAGACAAACGTTCTATCAATAAGAAAAAAGGCCTTTGCCGCTTGGCAAAGGCCTTTTTAGTAAGTACTACTATTTCTCAGAAGGAGCGCCAACCGGGCAAACACCAGCGCAAGCACCGCAGCTAATGCAGGTCCCCTCGTCGATTACGTATTTACCGTCACCGGCAGAGATCGCAGAAACGGGGCATTCCGCCTCGCAAGCACCACAGCTGATGCACTCGTCAGAAATTACATATGCCATTGCAAATCCACCTCCATTACCATTTTGACAACATTGTATCACGTTCCGCAAAAAAATCAACCGTTTTCGGAGATTTTTCTCCTGTTTTACCGAATCTTTACTCCATGATCTCCTTGAGCGCTTCCATCTCTTTTTTGTCCACCTTAATTCTACCATCCCGCAACAGGTGAACCTCTTCCTTCGGATACACCCGCGCTGGCGCATCGGGATTGGCATCCAACCGAACCTTCAGCAGCCCGGACAGCAGGTTTACTTCTACCACCTTGCCCTTGCCGTCGACCGTTCCCACCAGCGCTCCCACCTTTGGGGTGGTGCGCAGCAGATCTTCATATGCTTCCTGCTCATACTTTAAGCAGCACATCAGCCGCCCACAGGTACCGGAAATTTTTACCGGATTCAACGACAGGCTCTGTTCCTTCGCCATCTTGATCGAAACCGGCTGAAAATCCCCCAAGAAAGTCGAGCAGCAAAACGGCCGACCGCAGATGCCAAGGCCACCCAGCATTTTTGCCTCGTCCCGCACGCCGATCTGCCGCAACTCAATACGGGTGCGGAATACCGAAGCCAGATCCTTCACCAGCTCCCGGAAATCTACCCGTCCATCGGCGGTGAAATAAAATAAAATCTTATTGTTGTCAAACGTATACTCTACATCCACCAGCTTCATGTCCAGCTTGTGGGCGACAATTTTTTCATTGCATATTTTTGCGGCAGCGGCCTGCTTTTCCTGATTTTTGCGCACCTGCGCCAAATCCTCCTTGGTCGCTTTCCGGATTACCTTTTTCAGCGGTTTAACAATGCTCTCGTCACTGACCTGCCGATTTTCCATTGCCACCTCGCCGCACTCTACGCCGCGGGCTGTTTCAACGATCACGCTGTCTTCTTTCTGCACCTGAACGCCGGCGGGATCAAAATAATACACCTTGCCCACCTGCTTAAATCTCACGCCAATTACTTCCGCCATGGTTCCTCCATTCTATTCCTCGAAAGCGCTGCCAATCCCGGCACCCAGCCAAGTAGTCAGCAACGTCATACTTATGTTTTGGCGGGCATACTCCATGCCCTGTTCTATTATACCAAGGACTCTGCCCGCCTGCAACGGAAGAATGCGGAACTGCCGGGTGTTTTTTGCAAAAAAGGAATCCTTTGTATTTTTCGCTAACAGCTGGCGCACCTGCTCCAGGCACTGAAGCAGTCCTTCCCGGTCATTCTCAAAACCGGCAAGCACCTGCAGAATGCCGAATCGATCCGCCGTTTCCATTTTACTGCACAAATCCACAGCCTTTTCTAAAAGCGCCGCATATTTTTCATCCGCCAGCAGCTTTTTTGCCCGCCCAACATTGCCGCCGCTTTGAGCCGCCGCTTTCCGAGCCTTTTCCTCTCCCAATTCCGGGATCTGTTCCAGCAGGGCTTTGGCTGTCAGCGCTTCGCCCGGCCCTGCCAGCGGCAGCGCCACCACACGGGACCGCACAGTTTCCAAAAGCCGGGAACGGTTGTCGCAGGTCAAAAGGAACAGCACGCCGGCAGGCGGTTCTTCCAGCAGTTTGAGCAAAGCATTCTGTGCCCAGGAGGTCATATACTGCGTCTCGCACAGGATATACACTTTTCGCGGCGCCTCGTTAGGCTTGACCCACGCGTCTGCCCGCAGGCGCTCAATCTGCTCCTTTTGAAAGGATTTTTTTCCCGGCTCCGGCGCAATCATCTGCACATCCGGATGAATCCCCTTAAAAATTTTCCGGCATTGGCGGCATTGGCCGCAGGGAGGATTTTCTCCCTCGCACAATGCGGCGGCGGCAATCAGCCGGGCAAAGGTTTTTCGCCCGGAACCTTCTTCGCCCTCCAATAAAATCCCATGCGGAAAGCGCCCGTCTCTTTGATAAAAGACGAGCGCCTCTTTTGCTTTGTCATTTCCGTAAAACCGGTTTAATAACGACATTTTTGGATTACCCCAGACTTACAGTTTTTTAAACTGCTCCACATCCAGAACAAAAATGGTAGCTCCGCCAACAGTGACTTCCACCGGGAACGACGTATACATTCCCACACCATAAGATGCAGAGGAAGGAACCATCTGTTTTCTCTTTTTACTGTGTTCTCCGATGACATTAATCGCTTTGTCTACATTTTCGTCCTCAGTACCGATTAAAAATGTGGTGTTGCCGCTCATCAGGAAGCCGCCGGTCGTAGCCAGTTTTGTGACCGAAAAATTGTTTTTGGTCAACGCGGAAGAAACCATAGAGCTGTCATCACTGGAAACAATAGCAAGAATTAATTTCATATATAGCCCTCCTTTTGCGGCAAAGTTTTGCCTTGGCTTTATTATACCACAGTTTTCCGGGGATTGCCATAGCTTTTTTGATTACAAACCTGTTAATTTTGTATAAATTAGGTAAAAGTCTAATGTCTTTTCCTTTTTTCCCGGATTGCCATTACCACGTCTACCAGCTTTCCGATTACCGGTCGATAGGTATAATTCCACTCTCCTGCATATTCATCCAGCTGTCCATTAAAACCTTTCTTAAACCGGTAAAGCCCGTACATCGGACCATTTTCATCCAAATTACCGGATACACCCTGAAAGTCGTACAGCGTACAACCTGTCTCCACTGCCCAGCGGATCATTTCCCACTGCATCAGATAATTGGGCATTACATTGCGGTACACATTGTCCGACGCACCATATACATAACAGGTTTTCCCTGCATAATTGGTAGCAATCGCACCGCAGACGGCGTTGCCCTCGTAAAAGCCCATATAAAGCCGTGCGTGCTCGCCCAGCGCTTTTAACATCCGCGCAAAATAGCTCTTGGGACGAACCCGGAATCCATCCCGCTCTCCAGTGGTCTGCATAATGCGCACAAAGTCATCCAGGTACTCCTGCCCCACAACCCGAACTTCTACGCCATGTTTCATGGCCACCCGCACATTGTATCGGGTTTTTTGGGTCAAATTTGCAAAAAGCTCCTCTTCACTGCGGCCGTTCAAAAACAGATGGTAATTGAACCGGGCCTGAATAGTCTCAAAACCTTCCGGCCCGGCAAAAAGCGAAAAGCCCATTTCTTTCATGGTTTGGGCCACCTGCTCGTCTGCGGCCAAAACTTCCGGATCCCATTTGAGCTGATAAGCGTAATATTGTTTTGCCAGCTGATCCAACCCGCTTTTGAGTTCTTTCAGCAGCGGGCGGTTTTCCAGATCGCAGACCGGCCCACGGGGTGCGTATAAAAGCGCCGCTCCAATCACCGGCAGCTTCTGCACCAATACCGCACACCCGGCGCGAATCTTCCCGGCAGCGTCCCGTACAACAACCACCTCGCCTTTCCAGTTGTTCTTCACCTGGAACCAGCGGGTAGACTGGGTAAATCCGCCGCGGGGATGGTTTTGGCAGAAAGCTTCATATTCTTCGTACTGTTCCGGCCGCAAAATTTCTGTCATATGCTCACTCTCCTGTATCCGGCCCGCCGCCGGAAGCTTTTCTTTTTATTATACGCAGATTTCTCTGCAATACTTTGATTCCCCGGTATCCAAACGCCCTTTCTTTTATCAGGCGCGGCAAATTCTCTTCCCGGATCATCCCATCCAGTTCCTGACAGAAAGCCGGTATATCGGTCCGTTTCGGCGGACGATTATAAGGGCAAACCTCATTGCAGATATCGCATCCCCAGGCAAGGCCGCCTTTTTGCACCTGCTGCTGTTCCCAATCCGTCAGCTCCCCTTTTTTCTGGGTGATGTGCGAGCGGCATCGGCTTTTGTCCACTCCCGCCGGGGACAGCGCACCTGCCGGACAAGCATCCAGGCACCGCCGGCATGCTTCGCAGCCGGATTCCATCGGCATGGACGGCTCCAGCCAAAGATCCGTGACAATTTCAGCAATAAAATGATAGGTGCCGTAAACCGGACTGATTAAAAGCCCATTGTTTCCCACAAATCCAAGCCCTGCCAGCCTGGCGGCCGTCACCTCGCGGATC
>Ga0129314_1002495_pt1 | contig 10080 bp, 16 predicted proteins | sample O1111metagenome_FD_94431 | JGI IMG/M metagenome (GOLD analysis project Ga0129314, IMG submission 94431) | Orangutan individual fecal microbial communities from fecal samples from Wisconsin, USA - O1111 metagenome | ecosystem: Host-associated > Mammals > Digestive system > Large intestine > Fecal...
CAATGATGTTCATGAAATTTTTGCGGATATCTGCATTTTTTTATCAAAGTTCCGAGCTCATAGTCGCCAGTAGTTTCATCTGTTCCAATGCGATTTGCTTTGTTTTAGAACCTTTCAGGTTCTTATATACTGTAATTATCTCCAATAAGTCCTCTTCATATTCCTCCATCCTCAGCAAATAGTTCGGTGATGGTCAATATCGGAAACATATTTGCAGCATATCGGAAAAACCTGAAATACTCACAACAGGATATCTGCGATAAGCTTACCGGAATGGGAATCCCTACCAAGCCTGCAGCATACAGCACCTGGGAGACCGGTAACAGCATTCCGAACGCAGTACAGTTTCTTGCGATGTGCAAGATCCTCGGGATCACGGATATCTTCAATCAGTTTATAGGAGGACATAATCCGGATGATCCGATGGCCGAGCTCAATGAGGAAGGCAGAACGATGGCACTTAATTACATTGACCTGCTGAAGGGCTCCGAAAAGTATCAGGCAGCTCCCGTCCGTATCCTGCAGCCTGTCAGGATACTCAATCTCTATGATATGCCTGTATCCGCAGGAACCGGTCAGTTTCTTGACAATGACAGCTATGAAGAAGTCGAAGTCGGACCGGAAGTTCCGGAGACAGCTGATTTCGGAGTGCGCATCAGTGGAGACAGCATGATGCCGAGATACCTGGATAAACAGATCGTGTGGATCCAGAAGACAGATGAACTGAATGATGGAGAGATCGGGATCTTCTATTACAACGGAAACGCCTACTGCAAGAAGCTTCTATGCAATAAAAAAGGAACGTACCTCATCTCGCTGAATGACAAGTACGATCCTATTGAGATTGCCGAAGGAGAAATATTTAAAACTTTTGGCCGGGTTGTGAGTTAGAGTCCAGATTATTGTACATGTTGATTGCTACAATATAATTGCTCCCCATATCAGGTCAACCAATAAGGAGGGATTATATGGCAGTCAAAAATGATCTGAAGAAGCTGCGCAAGGAACAGCGCTTAAAGCAGTCTGATCTTGCAATAGCTGTCGGTATGTATGTCTCTCCCACTCTTCCACCACTCCGTGATGATCGAACCGATGCTGACCGCCGTGGATCTGCAGCCATATATCGAAGGATACCGTTCATCTGACGGAAGCCCTGTCATCAAGCACGTATCCATTGGCGGGGAATCCGGGCCCGGAGCCAGGATCTGTGATTATTCCTGGGTAGAGGCCGTTCATGCACAGTGCATCGAAAACGGGATAAGCTTCAACTACCATCAGACCGGAGCAAAGCTTATAAAAGACGGAAAACTATACGACATACCCAGAAAACTGCAGCACACTCAGGCACATAAAGCAGGGCTTGATACATAGCCGAAGAAAGGAGGCACGTCATGAGTACAACAGTATAGGCAGTATTCTATTCTCTCAGGATCTCTGATATCACTTTCACGTAATCATCATTTATAAGGGTAATTGGCTCTCCCATGCTCCGGAATCCATCTATAACCTTTCGATCTCCTTCCTTTATCCATTCGACAGTACAATCGGAATCGTCCAGCCTGTTCTCAATATCAGATCCATGCCCCTTTATATCAGAAAAATGCGCATCGATATACTCATTCGTCATTGCAAGGCAAATGAACTTGATCTCTGACAAATACTCATCTGTAAAATCCCTTCGCCAGTCATAAGGAATATAACAGCCTTCTACAATAAGATTCTGCTTATTCTCAATTGCGGTCTTGATCATCTCTCGAACAATCGGCCATAAATAACCTTCAAGTTCGTCATCATCCTCCGGGGTAAGATCCGTATTACCACTTCTAATCAGCCCCATTTTCAGATGATCGATAGAAAGATAAGGGTATTTATATTTTTCAAGCATCCTCTGAGCAAGAACTGTCTTGCCTGAATGTGATGCCCCGGTAACAATGATGGTCATACCGTTAACTCCTTTATCATAATCATCTCCATCGGCTGTTCATATCCAGGGATATCTACAACAAAGCCGCCACAATCCTTATATCCAAGCTTCCGATAGAAATGTTGTGCGTCCTCATCTACTTGCGTTGATGTCATAATCATCCCATATCCTATGGATTTCATATCCTGCTCCCAATGTTCCATCATCCGCTTTCCATAGCCCTTTCCGCGATACTCGGAATCAATGAACAGCATCGTACAGAAGGGTGTATTATCCCAAAAAAGATTGTACCTCCGCACTCCTATGATTTTTTCATCCTCAACACAAACATACCCTTGTCTGCATCGTACCTTTTCATCAAATTCTGATATCGGAAGATGTTTATCAAGCCTATACCATGCATCTTTATCCTGTTTTTCAATAAATCTTAGGGAAATATAACAGTGCCATAGCATCCAGCGTCGTATTTCTCTTTTCGTCCTCAGTCATCAAATTATCATCGCAGGCAACAATATCCGGAATTATGGAAACGATAAAGACAAGCTGAAACAGCCTCCAAGTATCATATTTCTTATTTGTGTTCATAAATGTTTCATTCATATAAATGAAACTCTTTTTCACAATTGGGTAATTCTCTATTGTTTTAATTCCCTTCTTATATCGCTGAATTTCTAAGTAAAACTCTTTGATTTCTGCATCGATTGTCTTTTTCCCTTTTGCTGTTAAAGTAGATTCGATGGATTTTTTATAGTCTTTCCACTCTTCGAGCTCCTTTTCCATCAGTTTTTCTATTCTGCGAAGCTCTCCAATTGGGGCTTCAATCAGTTTCGCGAACTTTACTGCCAATTTATCTTTCGTGACAAATCTATATTGAACATACTCAGGCAAATGGTTTGTGTTTAATGAGTTGTTCGTTTCATCGTAATCGACGGTACAATTTGTACCTATGCCCTTCTGCGTTCTATCATATTTGTAATCATCAGCAAAATAATCCAGCAATATATCTTCGAATTTGGCATTGTCAAGATGAATGCTCATTCCTGAATTAAACATTGTTTCTATAGAAAGCGGATCTTCTGATTTTCTTGATCTCCCAGAAAACACCTGGGAATCATTAACTAAACTCACAGAGACTAAATATCGATCCTTTATTTTCTTTGCCGTCAACCCTATGTATAAATTCCAGTTTTGATTTGATTTGACATCTTTTTTTGCATAACATTCAACGAACAAAAGAATACTTTAAGCCTATAAATGAGAATATTTTATCAGCGTATTCGTCAAGCGTGCTTTCATAAATAGCTGTAATTATTCTTAATGACATGGTTAACTCCAATAGATTATTGGCAGAGTATTCCAATTCCCTCACATCAGTGTTCTCTAGAAGCGTTGTAAACACGTGAGAAATCGTTTCATATTCTTTAAACTGTTGTGGGAATCTCAATTCTGCATACCTAACCAATAAATAATCCCTTAAATTTGTGATTTCGTTGTAATATGATATCCTGGCTATTTCATCAAATAGATACTCTATTTCATCAAAAGAAATCCTTTGACATTCAGCGCATTCGCGTAGCTGCGCAATGATATCATCCTCCCCCATTTCTATTACACCATCAACAAATCTCTCCAAAAAATCATTCAACTCATCTGCAAACGTCTCGAAAAGAACTCCCCCATATCTGCTAACTCATCTATATCAAGCCCAGCCATTTCAAGTTCATCTGCCAACTCGTCTTCATCCTCTTCCAAGGAATCGCTTCCGGTATAGAAAGTATCATCTCCTGTCAGTGCAATTGCCTCCTGCCGGCTTCCTGCCATCATCTGCAATCCTACATATGTTTCAAATCCATCTGTTTTTCCATTTCCATTAAAATCAAATAAATCTCTGTCAAAAAATCCCATACGCATTCTCCTCCAAATCAATCAGCCAACTGCAACAACCGGTCTTCTCGTTTCTTCGAAATCATAATCTTTCATTTTGATCTCAACACTGGTCAAATGAAACCCATTACAATACGGACACCAGTAATAATCCAGTTTCTTACCTCGCTCTTGTTCAAATTTTCTTCGGTAATAGTTTGCCGTATGTTCATCCCGATATCTGTTCTTCCTTTTGCATTGTCTCCATATACTTTTATCCATGAGTTTCCCTCCTTAATTTACCAGTCCTCATCTTCCATGGCGTCATCCACACCGGAAGCATAATCATCATCGCTCCAGTAGCGATCCCAGTCGTAATCATCATCCTCATAAATCGCATTGTAGCCATCATCATAAGAATCCATAGAACTTTGATTCTTCTTTGAATAACTACTGCCGGATGAATAAGATTTCTTGCTGTTTGAAGTCGTGCTACTGCTCTTTTCGCCGGAAGATGTAACGCTACTATTAGTGGTTGAGGAACTACCTGAACTTTTAGAGTTTCCGCTGTACGAGGTGCTGCTCTTATATCTGTAAGTGCTATTATCATGTAAGTAGCAGTAACTGCTCCCATCCTTAGCATCATTGTCACACCCACTCTTAATACATTTCGGTGTACCCAGATTTATGATCCAACCAATAAAGAGTAAAATTCCAAGGGTGCAAAGAAGTGCCATTCGTGTACTCATTCCATTTGAATTTATATTCATAACCCTTTCCTCCTTCAAAAGTGCTATCCCATATTTTATCCTTTATCTGTGAGAAGTCTTCTACAGCTCTCCATCGTTTCTGCACTCCCGATAATACGGACACATCAAACAACACTGTCCACATTTTTTCTTCTCCATCCTCTTTTTTCTCTTAAGCCAAAAAATAAATCTGCCCATTTGATTACTCCCATGTTTTTGTTGTTCATCTTTCTATTGCCTTTTCTTAATTTTACTTTATCCAAAATGCTGTCCCTTAAAAACACCACCATTTTTCTGCCATTTGTCATTTGTGCTTTTTGACACAAAAAACGGGCAACCACCACAGTATTATCTGCAGCAATTGCCCAATTCACATAACTACTATTTAATTCATATTTTCAAGAAAAGCCCTTGCACACTCTTTCATCTGCTCTACTACTTCGCTCGGCCCGACAACTCTGACATCCTTACCCAAACTAAAAATCCATCCAAAGAACTGTGGGCTGACATTAATGCTTACATTGATCTCACTATGCTCCGCATCTACTTTCCTGATACTGATATCTTTTCCGAATCTGTCAATAAAGACACCGCACATATAATTTGCAAATTCAATTTTTACAGTTGTCTTTGTTCCTTGATACATTCCAAAGGTCGCTTTGGAATACTCTGCCATATCGAAGTTTTTGAATTCTTCCCTTCCATCTCTTTTCTCCTCTTCGATGGAAATTCGCATCATTTTATCAACACGATAATGCTTAACCCGGTGATCCAGATCATCAAAGGCAACGAGATAATAATTCTCATCGTCCCAGGTAAGAGCCCACGGACTTACAACAAACCAGTCACCATTATGTCTTGGAACAAGTTTTTTATCTACATTCCATTTGTAATATTTGAATCTGATTTTCTTATTGAGATAAATAGCGGTATGAATATCATCTACGTTGTAATACACAGATTCATTCATAGCCTTCACACGATCATTGATATAAACCTGACGTTGTAGCTGTTTTGCCCGGTGTTCACTGACATTGCTCTTAATCTTATTGATCAGTTCCCTTGATTTGGTTTGTGTGATAAACTTGGAAGACTGAATTGCATCAATCAAAAGCTTAACCTCTGCAAGTTCAAACTCTCTGGAACCAACATGATAATAAGTCTCCCTGCCAATCTGTTCCTTGATAATCTCAATGCCAAACTTATCTGTCATATCCTGAAAGTCTGCATAGATACTTTTTCTTTCTGCAGTCACATCATATTTTTCTAATTCTTCCATAATCTGCGGCATGGTAAGTGCATGCTCATCATCTGTCTTAGCCAGCATGATTTTCATCAAGTATGTGAATTTGAATTTCTGATTTGTTCCCCTGGACATTATTCTTCCCCCTCTAAATATCGCTGTAGTTCTTCATCAGTTCCATATGGGTCTACAATCCGGCAGATCATCTGTATATCTCCTACCGGGAACCAGTCATCATCATGCTCCACTTCACGAAGTCGCTTTGCGATAGCTCTGCCTATTTCCTGAGCCTTTAGGAAATAGGATGTACTCCACTCTCCCTTGTGCTATTCAAGTGTTTTCGTGCAGACGCCTTCCACAATTTTACGAAATAATTTCTGTGCAGTATCAGCACCATCTTCTCCCGTCTGCGATATCAGTCTAAACCGATACTCTCCATCCTTTTCATTTGCCTCCCAACTGACAATTCCACCTAGAACCACATGCTCAATTTCAAATGTATGAATTTTTCCATTGGGCTCTATAACTGACATATTCTTGGCATAGGTAAAGCTGTCATCTATTCCCATATCGTGTAGTGCCATTTTATTGTGACAATCAAAACAATAGGAATGATTACCAATACTTATCTTAGCCGGATTCTTTTTACAAATCTCGCATGTATCTCCCATAGCACCCTCCTAGAATTTCATTAATTCTTCAAGCATAGCCTTACGTCTTGGATAAGCCTGTCTGTATTTTTCAGCACGCGCTTCTGCTATATCATCGCCTCCTGGATATCTCTGAATCCACTTAAGCAGCCCTGCAAGTTTTCTGTAATCAGATCTTTTATTTCCATCATGCGCCACACGGTCTGCTTTGCATGTAAGAACTGTAAGACACCTTTCCGGATACAGTTTTTTCAATTTTTTCTCGTATGCTTTTATCAGATCTGTATCTTCACAGGATTCTACGATATCCATAACAAGATCATATCTGTCTTCCTCTGCATACCAGCTGCTTGCTCTATAATCCGTTTTCTTAATCACACCAAATATTTCCTCTCGAGCTGTGGACCACTCTTCTTTTGAAAAATTTGATTTATACTCTTCCCAAAGTTCCATATTTCCAACTGCAGCACGCATGGCCAATTTCAGATTTTCAAAATACTTTTCCTGATTACCATGGTCTTTATATATATGCATCAGTTTTTCACGGTACTCATTTCTGCCCCATCTCTGATCTTCGTGCTCCGCAAGTTCCTCATAAATTGCAATGGACTCATCAATATTGCCGTAGTCTAGTTCAATCTTGGCAAGGGTCTCCTTAACAAAATAACTCTTAATTGTGCCGGCATACTGACGCACCTCATCGATAGGATATTTCAGTTCTCCCATAAGAGTCAGCACTCGTTCCTTACACCTTGGCAAATGAAATTCAACATGAAAAGGATCTTCCGATTTCTCAAAAAGTTCTATCTTCTCTTTCAGAAAATTCATTTTCTTATTTAGGAGTTCTTCTTCCTTGAAGTGCTCCATCATATATCTGTAGAGTTCATCCTCCATATAATCGATAACAGAACCATCCAGATTCTTAAGAAACCATTCCAGCATCTTGGCATGATTTATTTTAGGATCATCTGCATCATATACCGCATCCCAGGCACCGAAAACGTAACAAACAAAATCCTGAGTCTCCCCATCGGAATCATCCTTATCTGTTTTCGCCCATTTCAAAAATGCTTTGTTAGCCAGTTCAAACAATTCCTTATATTGTCCCTGTCTTCCAAGATCAGCTGTGGCCTCAGTCATAAGACTTGTCATATCGCTCCACAAACCTCTGCAATTATAATAATCAACAAAACCTCTTCTGCTGTAAGCTGCAAAAATATGGTTAATTTCATCTCTATATTCTTTAAATTCCATAATGCCTCCATTATGTCCCGGCTTTTTAAGGCCATTATAACATAGGTGCACAATTTAAGGGACAAGTTTTTTCTTTTTGCCACACAAGTTCACAAGCAGTGCAATCTTATATAAGATCCTTTGGCACCGGTTTCGATATTCTCAAAGGAAATCGGCACCGGACTGGCCTGTTTGATTGCTTCCATCAATGTAGCATGCCTTATAGTTTTCTCCCCGGAATACATCCTTCACACCGGCCTCCAGCTTCTCAGCCATCTGATCCATTTCCTTTTTTCTGGCTTCCGCTGCTGCTTTGGGATCAAAGGTGCTCTTATCAAAATCAGCCATACTATTTCACCCCTTTCTGTGATTTTTCCTTCAATTCCTGAAGTTTGTTTTTAATAGATTTGCTTTTAGTGGTTGTCGCATTTTTTGCGACAGTTCGTTTGCTCATGCCCCTGGCATACTCTGAATATCTTGATTTTCTACCCATTGTTTTTCCTCCAATTCAAAAGGGCGACCACCTGGCCGCCCTCATATCACTCTATATATTTCAATTTGTTTCACTAGTCCTATGTGAACAGATCATCACCCACAATAACATTTTGTACAATTCCGGAATATTTGCTCCGTTTATATCCATTTCCGCAGATTAGCGTTACATGAATAGCATCCTTCGTTTCTGTCATCGTTTGGAACCTAGAAAGTCTATTTTCTATTTTACGATGCTCATCCTCATCAATAGAATATTCTTCATTTGTGAATTTCATTTCACAAAGATTAGAAACCCCATCTTTTCTTTTTATTACCAAGTCAATCTGAGCTCCGCCTCCCGGTTCTATACTCCTCCATGCAAACTCATGCGTTTCAATGCCCCGTATTCCTAGTGCAGACTTAATCTGCTCTATGTGATTAATGCACACTATTTCAAAAGCATTTCCACGCCATGCGTTATAGCCCGGTGTGTTAATATACTCATTCCATGAATCAAATTTTTTATTTTTGATAAATCCTATATAAAAAAGTACAAACGGATCTATTAGCTGATAAAAGAGCTCACCTTCGCCTTTTGTACAGTTTATATACTTTCGTATAAAACCACACTCTTCAAGTTCCAAAAGATCCTTTGTAAGAACCGATCCGCCACCTATCTCTTTTACCTTAGAAAGTTCAGCCCTTGTAAGTCCTACCCTATGTGCAGCCAAAGCATCCAATATAGCTAAATGCTTCTCCGGTTTATCATATAACGAATAAAAAAGATTATGATATTCATTAGCTAACTGCCCATGCTCCTTGAAACATAATTCATTAATGTTCTGTGCAAGACTAAGGCGTGAATCATACAGACACATATAATGCGGAATTCCACCTAAAATCATATAACTCTCTATCATCTGTTTTCTTGTCATAACCATATCATTTAGAGCAAACAACTGCTCACACTCCGCAAGAGAAAAGGGAGCCAAATGAATACGTCTTGTAACCCTGTTGTGAAACCCTTTTTTATCTGTTAGCAGGTTCGTTATAATCCATGAAGTAGCAGACCCGCAGACAATTAGTACAAGATCCTCTTGTGCTGAAGCCCAGCTGTTCCAAAAGTAATCCAAAGCACTCTTAAAATCAGATTTTGCCGTGTCCATCCAAGGAAGTTCATCCAAAAATACTACTCTTTTATTATTTATAGGCTCACGGTATACATTATCACTTTCAAGAAGTTCCTTTAACCTTGAAAAAGCTTCAAACCAGTCCTTCGGAATACTCTTTTCTTCATGCCCATATTCATTCAGGCTGGCAGTGAAGCCTCGCAGCTGCCCTTTTGTTTTTTCAGAAGTCAAACCAGTAGCGTAAAAAGAAAAACTTCTGTTAAAGAATTCTCTAATCAAATAAGTTTTTCCAACTCTCCTTCTTCCATAGACAACCACAAATTCCGGACGTTTGGAAAGCAGACACTGCATAAGTCCATCTTTTTCATTATTTCTGCCAACAATTTTCATCTGGTCACCTCAAGCACATAATTATTGCACATAAATCGCCGGATAAAGCGAATTGAATCACGTTTTGGCGATTTATATTTCTCAAACACATTATATATCGCCAATCAGTGATTATCAAGTTCTTTTTTATTATTTCCATAACGAAATACAAGATTGAATGCAATTAAATCCAAAGGGCGACCACTTGGCCGCCCTGCTACTATTCCCCTTAAAGGGAATACTTATTCCTCGTCATCCTCTTCTTCGACTTCATCATCATCGAATTCAGGGATATCCATGTCATCATCTTCGTCAGTTGGAATGCTGCTATCTGTACATTCATACATGAATAAAGGAGCAAAAGAGCATTATCCTATGTTTTCCATTGTATTTTCACGGTATCCTGCGTATAATAAAAGTAGGAAAATTCCTACTTTTACAGGAG
>Ga0129314_1002498_pt1 | contig 10072 bp, 3 predicted proteins | sample O1111metagenome_FD_94431 | JGI IMG/M metagenome (GOLD analysis project Ga0129314, IMG submission 94431) | Orangutan individual fecal microbial communities from fecal samples from Wisconsin, USA - O1111 metagenome | ecosystem: Host-associated > Mammals > Digestive system > Large intestine > Fecal...
CTATCTGGTGTTTAACGGTACGCTGCACTGGAGCGATTTCATCTGGCCCTTCGCACTACCTACTTTAGCGGGGAACATCTGCGGCGGCACCTTTATCTTCGCGTTAATGAGTCATGCACAGATTCGTAACGACATGAGCAACAAGCGCAAAGTAGAAGCACGTCAAAAAGCAGAACGTGCGGAAAACATTAAGAAAAATGATAAAAACCCGGCATAAATGGCGAGGGTTTAAGCAATCGAGCGGCTGTGTACTTACCCCGTAGTCCATTAGCGGGTATACTCATGCCGCATTGTCCTCTTAGTTAAATGGATATAACGAGCCCCTCCTAAGGGCTAATTGCAGGTTCGATTCCTGCAGGGGACACCATCTATCATCCCCCTCGCAATAACCCACTTACAATCAGTGAGTTATCTTAAAATCCTTAGTATAGTCAACCAGTACTTCGATATGTGAACGCAAATCATCATGCATTCGTGAACTTAACTGGAAACCTCCCCCATTCGATGTCAAAATGACTACCCCAATAAGTTGCCAATAATCAGGCTAATCAATACGGGTCAGTCTTGCTGGTCAGTGACCATAAAAATGTCACCTCATATTAGACACAGCAAATAATTGTGTCGATTAAACATACTACCTTCAGCATAACCGTTCCTGAAAAATTATTATATTCAGTAATCTGAATAAATTACTGGCCTGCTATTTTTCTTAGCAACCATATTTAGCAGCAAGCCAGCAAATCTGAATGATTACAGATGCTGGCCTGCTGAATCTCCCTTCTGGAAATCGTCAGAATCTAGTGATTACTTACTTTGTTCTGGTTTCTCTTCATTCTTATTGTGCACTTCCACTTTGGGTAACTGATTAAAAACCAGATTTTCTTTTTCAACCAGAGCCATGACTTCTTTGGTGATATCAGCTGACTCGTTATGCGCAAGCACAACACCTGAAGACAATACAGCAATATTTTTAGGATTGTCTTTTCTCCATGTACCTATGGCATTATCTATCGCACGGGATAACACCATTTTTGCGCTATTTTCCTCAATAACACATTGTCGCTCCAGTTTTTGTCTGGCATCAAGAAGCAGCGCCTCTTTATTCGCGTTATCTGCGAATGCTTTTTGCGCATCCTCATAGCCTTTTTCAAGAATACTCTTAACCTCATTCAGATGCTTTCTGACCATGTCTCCGGCGGCAGACTGATTATAAATAGCATCGATATTAACAACTGCAATTTCTTTTGACTTTTTCATATAAAAAACACCAGTAAGTACAATCAGCAACAGCAGCACTACTGCATTAACAACAGAAAATTTCATTACAGAACTCATTATGACAACCCTGAGGTGGCAGGAGGTCCCCTCCTGCCACTGTGTGATTAGAATATATATTTAATACCCAGCATTGCCTGGGCATCACTGTACCCTTTATCGCCAGCCTGAACACCAACATTGCCCCAGACATTCAGGTTATCTGACAATTTACCCTGAACACCCGTTTTGACTTCAGCAATATTTGTAGCTCCGTCCTGACTGAGTGCCGTATTATCCATTTTGACACCCCAGCTCCGTGTATTATGGATCCAGTTAACTTCCACAAATGGCTCAAACTGATGCGCCTTATTATCATCAGACGCACTCTTACCTTTCAGGTAAGTTCTGACGCCCAGACGACTCTGGATATTACCGTCTCCGCTGAGCTGAACTTTCGTGCCATTCTTCTCCGTATGCTCACTGGCTCTTACATTCATCCACGTGATCTGGGACTGCGGCTGAATATACCAGTCATAGTGACTACCCTGGCTACCGGTAAATTCGCCGGCTTTAAAGGTATAACCCGCTTCCACTGAACCGGTAAATCCACGGGATTTCCAGGACTCCGCAGCCAGTTTTTCACCATTAACGGTATTATTAAACCATCCGTACTGGATCCAGGTATCGACATAAGCCCCGTTGTCATTACCGTCATTCTGCTGCCACGTTCCGTATAAACCGGTGCTGTATCCATTGATCGCACCTTTAGATTTATATCCCGAAAGCGAGGATGTCGTGGAACTCTTCTCATTTCCATAACCGGCCATAATCCCCTGTTGCAGACGGTCCTGACCGTCAGTCCATTGCGCAATGCTGCCACCCAGTTGCACAACATAACGGTTACTTTGCGTATTCAGCTGTGAACTGCTGTCCTTCCAGCGATTATGACCGCCGATATGACGCATCCACATACTTGTTGCTTTCTTCTCACCAGTAAATACATCGGTATAGTAAGTTTCCCCCTCACGATCGTGCATTCTGATGTTGAACAGCGTGTTGGCTGCCGCTATGTTCGCAATATAAGAGCCCGCTTCCGGACGATAGACCTTCTGTACAGGTTTATCCGGCGTGGGGTGTGGCTGTGGCTGCGGTTGTGGCTGCGGCTGCGGTTGTGGCTGCGGCTGCGGTTGTGGCTGCGGCTGCGGTTGTGGTTCTGGCGGCAATTCAGAACGCAGATACCAGTTACCGTCAGTACCACCCGCATTACCTTTATGCAGGAAATATTCCCACGCCCCTGCCACCGCACGGTTCTGCAGTCTGAAGTTACCGTCAGACTGCCCACCGACATGCACAATCTCAATGCCGTCAGCGGTCTGAGCCCCCTGGCCCCGGACATTATTCACCACCACGCCGGTATCACCGGAGGTGTTACCCGTGACAATCAGTTTGTCAGTGGTAGAAGTATCATCCCCCAGCACGGTATTGATAATTAACGTACCGCCACCGGTGTAATCGCCATTTACGGTCAGGGTATTTCCTGTCTTACCACCGGCCAGACGAATGACGCCGGTATTGGTCAGTGAGCCAACGGTAAAATTGCCCACCTCTGCCGTTTCATAACCTGAGAGAGCATTCAGTGATGCCAGTGTTCCCTGGTTATTAACCTGACCCGAAACGGTCCCCAGCCCACTCAGTGTGCCGCCATTAAGAACATGAATGTTTTTGGATCCTGACAACGTCGCGCCAGCGGCACGGGTGACTGAATCATCACCGACAATCAGAACGCCACTCTCAACCGTGGTATCACCGGTATAAGTCAGCTCATGATTAATGATCAGATTACCCGCCCCCTGTTTCACCAGAGCGCCGGAGCCAGTAATATCATTCTTCAGTAACCAGTTTCCACTGGCGGTAAGCCAGGTGACACCATCACTGTCAATCAGCCCGGTGCCCAGGTGTTTTTCATCTGAAGCCCGCAGAGCAGCATCTTTCTGCACACGGAATTCACCGCTGAAATTACTGTTATCCCCGGAAAGCGTCAGATCAGTGGTGTTCAGTATACCCACTGAACCTTCTCCGGAAAGCGATTTACTCAGGTTACTGCTGACTCCGCTACCGTCGGCGATATCAATCGCCAGGCGATCATTAAGGCTTTCAAAGCTGATGGAGCCCTGGCTTCCCAGCCCCTGTGCGCCGTTCATTTCAACCAGCGCCCCCTGGGTAAGGCTGGCATTACCGGTAAACCCGATATTGGTGCCATGTACCGTCAGATTGCTGCCCGTGACAGCCAGCGTTCCCTCACCGGACAGCACGTTGTTTTCAATGATGCCACCATTATCATCCCCCGGCTGACGCTGCGTGCCGCTGACCGTTAGTACACTACCGCTATCAAGCTGAATGTGCGCTCCCGTTTCTGTCTGCAGTGCACCGACAGTCTGGCTGTATCCGTTTGTTCTGAAGACGGCATTGCTGGCGACGTTCAGATTACCTGTTGCGCCAAGTACATTATCATTTGCCATCTGTAATGTGCCGCTGCGCACCAGCGTATCCCCGGTGTAGTTATTACCGCCGTTAGACAGTGTGACAACCTGCCCCGCAGCTTCGATGGCCAGATCCCCTGCCCCCGTTAACTGTGCGCCAAGATCTGTCTGCAGTCCCTGGGCATTCGCTCTCGGTGTCAGCACCAGCGCTTTATCACCGGTTCCCTGTAAATCCAGCGACTTCAGCCCATAGCCTATGTACAGTCCGTCACCTTTAATACCGTCGGAGCTTCCCAGCAGCTTATAGTCATAATTTCCCTGAGCTACAACTTCACCGCCCTGAGTGACATCAAACGTCTGACTGTGAGAAATAGCCTGCCCGTTTTCATCCACCAGTTGCAGTTGCCCGCCAGTACCGGTGACGGTACCCGCTGCATTCACCAGCGTGACCAGGGTCTGCGCATCATCCTGCTCCAGCAAATTCTTACGGGTATCAACAGCCGGAATATCATTAATCACTTCATCTGGCATGGTGACCTGAATTGTGCCTTTCCCCCGGATATCCAGCGTACCTGCAGCAGAGGTTTCAATACTGTTGCTGGCAATGGTATCGCCCGGCATAACGGAACCAAAAATCAGCGTTCCGCCATTGAACCCAAGACCGCCAATCTGCTGAACACCGGAGCCAACCGTTGTGATATTCCCGGTTTCAGACATCAGCATTGCATGGGTTAACCCGCTCGTATTCAGCCCTTCCAGAGCAAAGCTACTAGTACCCAGCTTCAGAGTTCCGGCAAATTGATCCCCGACGTTATGGCTGAATTCAAAAGCAGATGTGTCGGCATCAAGACGGGCAGACAGTGTTCCTTTGCCTGTTAACAGTGGATCAAAGGTAAAGTTGCCTGCAACTGCGGGAATAATGGCCAGTTCGCTGCCCGATTCAATATCGACGGAACCCGGACCGTTCCTCCCATCGGTCAGCACAAGAGCTTCCTTCAGAGTGACAAGTGAACTGTTCTTCAGCCCGACATGTTCGAAATTCTGTAGTTTTACAACAGAATCCAGCGTATGAATGGCGTTATCAAAAATCAGGGAATCAGAATCTCCCTGCCCGCCATCCAGCAGGTTCCAGGTTGCCCCTTCACCTTTAATGGTGAAGGTGTTCTTCCCGGTACCGGCAGTAACCTGATCAACATGAGTCTTACCATTGAGTGTTACATTATTATTGCCATTTCCTGCAGTCACTTCTCCTGTCAGTGTGCTGCCATCATCAAATAAAAATGTATTGTTACCCTCTTTCGCACTGACGGTTCCGGTAATACTGCCTTTATTGGTGAATGTGTTATCACCGCCGTTCAGAGCCACAACCCCCTGAATTTCAGCACCGCTGTCATTCAGTACGGTGGTATTCACGGCGTCATCAAACGCCATTGCAGTCCCGGTGGTGGACGCAGCTTTAATCTGACCTTTATTGGTAAAGGATTGTGCTTTTGAAGCATCCACTACGGCATGACTCAGAGAAGCAGAGATGAGATTACCGCTCTGAACCACTTCACTGGCTGCATTGTTAACCACCAGAGCGGAACCGCCATCGGCCTGTATAACATTGACACTTGCACCACTCTTCACGACAGCACCATCTTTAGTGTTGGCGAAAATACCCGTGCCGTCCGTACCCTTCAGGTTAATGACCAATCCAGCGGAGTCAGACATATCCAGGTTATTATCGGTTTCACTTCCGTCAGCTTTCTGGAACGCCAGTGCAATTCCACTGCCGTCTACATTAATAGTGCCGCTGTTGGTCTTGGCCAGGGAGGCAGAAGTACGTACACCAATGCCATCAGCCACATTAATTTCAGTCGTATTGGTTAACTGAATGCCTTCAATTTCTGCGCGGTTCTCAATCCCGTGACCGACCGCACCTGCAGCATTAACATTGATTTTCGCACCATCAATAACCAGCCCCACAGCCCCTGTATCCAGCAGGATGCCATGCGCATTTTTCTGACCTTCGATCGTACCCAAGCCACTCCCTGCCAGGTTCAGTGACGCGCCCGCCCCCAGCTTAATGGCAGCCTCACCATCCACAGCGACGATATCCCCTCCTGTGCTGGTAATCTGAGACTGTGCACCTTCAACAAATAATGCAACGCCATTGACCGCAATACGGCTTCCTGTATTTTCAAAGCGGCCGTTATCAACCCAGACGCCGATATTATCTGTACCGGTAGTGAAATCAATGTTGCCGTTGTTAATCAACAGTCCCTGATTACGCGTAATAAAGCCCTTGGCATTATTCAGCGGCGAAGAGATATCTGCCTCATTGGTAATAACCGAGCCAGTATTCGTTTGTGTAATACTGCCATCCAGAGCGTATTCATTTCCGTCAACTTCCGCGACAACAGCGCCATCCCCTACAAGGTTAACTGATGCCCCCTGTTTCAGCGTCGCTGTCGCACCACCAGTTACATATAATCCCTGAGCCTGAGCGCCCAGGATCTGGAAATCACTGCCAGCATCAGCCAGGACATTGCTCCCTTTCCCTGTGGCCCAGATACCACGGCTGCCTGTCCCGGAGGTTTTCATCAGCAGAGAGCCGGCCTGTTTTGCCCCATCTTCAATACGGAAAAGTACAGAACGTTCCCCACTGGCATCCAGCAGAGTTCCCGGTGCAATATTCGTCTTAATGGTTGCACCATCTCCGATAATACGAAAAGCAATCTGATCGGTAATACCAGAGCCGTCAGCAGCAAAGTTCGGTACTGCCGAACCATCAAGGTTAACAGTCCCTTTATTGCTGGCCTCAACGCCAATCGCCCCCTGTCCCTGCAAAGATATAGTACCCGCGGTCATATTAACCGTTGTTGTTGTACCAGATGCTTTTATACCCGTTGTACGGTTAGCATTATCTCCTCCCTTGAGAACGAGATTTCCCGAGTTATTAATCGTTGTAACATCTTGTGTGGCATTAGCAATTAGTCCCACACCACCATCCTGAACTGTAATATTTCCGCTGTTGGTACCAACAGCCCCCTCCTCAACCCGGACGCCCACTGTATTCTTTCCAGTAAAGATGATATTACCGGTATTATTTAGAGTGGCCCCATTACGGGCGATATACCCGGTCACTTTATCCTGGGTGGAACTTAACTGAGCCCCCGCCGTTAATAGTGTGGTCTTGTCCTTCGGATTAATGAGTTTGCCGGAAATATCATAGCCATTGCCATCCGCAATACCGGCTATCGCACTGGCATTATCCATATTGATAATGGCATTACTTTCAATTGTGCCCTGCGCTCCCCCTTCAATTAAAGTCGCTGTAGCCCCCTCACCCGTCAGGTTGATGGTCATTCCTCCAGACGTTACTGTCGAGGCCACACCGCCATCCGATTTCCCCGTGGCAATAAGTGCATAAGAGTTCTTACCAGACGCCGTAAGTGCAGAAGAAGCATCTGCAGTTCCCTGGAATGTCGCACCACTGGCAATACGGAATAATGTTGAGTTTTCAGTGGACACATCCATAACACCGCTTCCGGTATTATGAATGGCAGAGTCCTTTCCATAGACATAAAAGCCTATCTGATCGCTGCTGCCAAATAGCACTGCACCATTGCCTGACAGGGTCAGACTGCCGCCATCTTTAGCAAAAACCCCCACAGCCCCCGTACCGGCAAGACTGATTTTTCCGGATACATTAACATTGCTTCCGGCACCTTCCACCCAGGCACCATAGTTACGGAAACCACTACTGATACCCTTGCCGCCAACATTTATCGTACCGTCAGAATTCAACTGTCCTGCATTGATTACCTGTAGCCCGGTGCTGTTCAGACCATTAACATTGATAATCCCGGAGTTTTTCATCCCGGAGCTATTATTTGCCAGCATGCCAACATTCAGTGCAGGTGCATCACTGTCATGACCGTCAATAGTGATAGTCCCTTTATTTACCACATCAACAGTCCCGGCATCCTTTGCCAGGATTCCGTAGTTCCCCTGAGCCCCCCTGCCCAAAAAAATAGTACCTTCATTAACGACTTTGTTTGCACCATTTTGTACTTCAATCGCAACAGAACCCACAGCCGAATGAGTCGCAGTTTTATCCTCCGCAATACCTACATTGATGCTCCCGAAGGCCGAGTTAATAAAAGAGCCTCCAGCTCCAACATTTACACCTCGTGTTTTGCCATTATTATCATTAGTTGATGCATCGGCAGTAATATTTATTGTGCCTTTATTTGTTGCCATGCCCCCATTACTAACAACAATTGCGGTGTTAATCCCCTCTGGAGCGAAAGCATTTTTAAATGGGCGAATATTAATAACACCATTATTAATGGCTGAAGAACCATTACTACCGGCAACCATCCCCTCTGCCTGGAGAGCATATTTATCATTATTATCCCAAACAAAAAGTGTACCATCGTTAACAATGGTACTGTCTTGATAGGCAATCATTTCAGTACCAATGGCATCAATGACCCCTTCATTAACACCGGTCCCACCATTAGTTGCAACGATCCCTCCTCCATTCCCATAGGCAGGAAGAACTCCAGTTAATTTACCCGTTTTACCTAATATTGCTCGTGCGTTATTGGTTGCATGGAGAACAGCAAGCAGCCCTACATTTTCTTTGTAAGGAGTTGAGTCTATACGTCCCCCAGCGGTCATATCCACATTGTAATTATGCTTGGTGACAATAAGGGCCTTATTAAATTCAGCATCATACTGCTTATAAGAAAGCGTTTTGTCCTCTAGTGACTTTATCAAATATTGATTATATTGCTTTAAATCATCAAGAGAGTTAATATGGTGTACTTTTCCCGCCCAATCAGTAATTGTTCCAGCATATTTCATTGAGTCAATGATTTTTTGAGTAACGCCGCCCCCCTGCATGGTTGCACCAGGCTGAAAATAAAAATCATTGACCGAGTTCCATACAACAGAGGAACCTTCTCCATCAGCTACAGCAAGCTGTGTATTTTTAAAAAAATTACCGATTGCTGGTGAACCCACATCCAAAATAGCTGTACCGCCATTATTGGCTGTTACAAAACGTGTCGCATTGAAAAAATCCGCAGTGCCACTAAAACCAGGAATGGTTTCATTTCCCCCAGTCCCCGCATCGCGTTGTGAGAAAGAGTCAGTATCAAACACTTGAAGTGTTTGAGAAGCGCCAGTAACCTCATCCTTCACTGTAATGGTTTTTGTTTTTTCTCCGGTATTGACGTAAATCAATCCGGATAAATTATCTCCAGTGGTGTAGCCATTTAAAATTGCCTGTTCTACAGTCATCCAGATAAGACCTGACCCACCAGACTGGACGACATTTGGACCAGTGATGTATTCGGTTTTACCACTTACTGTTGCAGCCCCAACACCCGAGTTATTCGTACCCGGACGCCAGTCTGGTGACAATATGACATCTGCCATTGCGTTATTGCAATTAATTGCAATAGCGCCCCCCAGAACCATTGCTGATAAAGCAATTCCTAAGCGAGTTGATTTACATTTTTTTCTACAACTCGTCAATTCTGAAACAACATCCCATTTTTGGGTTGTATGGTTCCAAATGACTTTATATACTTTATTCATAACACTAATACTCTTGAACGCACATTATAATTGAATATTTTCACTAATAAGGGAACACGGAATATTTATAAATTGATGTAAACGTTTTACCCCGAGTTTATCCATAGCTCTACGACGATGCGTCCACACAGTCTTACTGGATATACCCAAGGTGTTCGAGATCCATGCAATATCTTTTCCTTCCTTGGTATATATAAAGATACTTTTCTCCCTCGGGGATAATTGTCGTTCTAAAAAAGAAACTTTATGATTCGCGCGAATATTTTTTTTGCACCTCCAGCCATTGATAAATTTATCTATATAGAAACAAAATTGCTCTGCTGTTAATTTCCACGGTATGAAAGGTATGCCTTTATTACTAACTACACCATTATCCCCCCATGCCAGGCACGGAATATTGACAGGCTGGCTTTTTAGCCATTGGTGAATGAAATACAGTGAGCGTATACAGGTAGTAGAATCATTATCAGGGAATACAGGTAACAACAACGATTGCTCATCCCGAAAGCAAGATGTGCCAAAATCACGAATCAGAGAAGAATAGTCGTCCACAGCGATGACTTTCACGTACGAAAAACCCCGCCAACGCATACTCTTAATTGCTTGAATTATAAAAGTATTTTTTGTAGTCGTAATCAAAACCATGCAATCAATTTCCTGTTATCCCCTTTCCCAATTTCCTTTTGCTTTGCACACCGGGGGGAGACAAACCTTGAGGCACAGGTTTACAAAATGACCCA
>Ga0129314_1002499_pt1 | contig 10063 bp, 7 predicted proteins | sample O1111metagenome_FD_94431 | JGI IMG/M metagenome (GOLD analysis project Ga0129314, IMG submission 94431) | Orangutan individual fecal microbial communities from fecal samples from Wisconsin, USA - O1111 metagenome | ecosystem: Host-associated > Mammals > Digestive system > Large intestine > Fecal...
ATCCAGCATCGCATTCAGTGCGCCGGAGATATAGTTCTTCGCGTACTGTACGGATGTTTCGAGATCATATCCCTTGGCCAGATTCGACGCGATCGCCGAGGACAGCGTGCAGCCGGTTCCGTGCGTGTTCGAATTCTCGATTCGTCTGCCGTGGAACCAGGTCACCTGCTCTCCGTGCACGAGCACATCGTTCGCATCGTCCAGGCTGTGGCCGCCCTTCGTAAGCACGGCACAGCCGAAAGCTGCGTGGATCCGCTTCGCCGCTTCCACCATATCCGCGGAGCTGCGAATCGTCATCCCGGACAGCACCTCACTCTCCGGAATGTTCGGTGTGATCACCGTCGCAAGCGGCAGCAGCTTCGACTTCAGTGTATCGACCGCGTCGTCACTGATCAGCTTCGCCCCGCTGGTGGCGATCATCACCGGGTCCACCACGATGTTTCTGGCCTTGTAGAATGTGAGTCTTTCTGCGATTACCTCGATGAGGCTACCGGAGGAAACCATTCCCGTTTTCACTGCATCCGGATAGATATCCGTAAAAATCATATCGAGCTGATCCTTCAGGAAATCAGGCGTCGACTCCATGATACTCTTTACGCCGGTCGTATTCTGGGCAGTCAATGCCGTAATCGCGCTCATCGCATACACGTGATTTGCGAGCATTGTCTTGATATCTGCCTGGATGCCGGCGCCTCCACAGGAGTCACTTCCTGCGATTGTTAATGCTGTATACATCGTACTCCTCCATACGCATTAATTTTGTATAGCGACCTGAGGTGGTGCCCCCAACCTGCCGCTGTGATGTATTTGAACGCTTAGCGCGGTCAAACCGTTAAAAGTGTCCGTCGGAACGTCTGCCACTGTCCATGCAGAGATCAGACATTCTTCCGGTCAGAAAGCGAAACCGCTACTCTTCTGTCGGCTGCCTCGTCACCGGTCGGCGACGACCTCATCTGCGATCGCCCGCAGCGTCCGCGCCGCTTCCGTGATGTCCACTGCACCGAAGAGGCTGCTGACGACGGCGAGTCCCGCAGCGCCATGGGCTTTCAGGGCGCCTGCATTGGCCGCACTGATCCCGCCGATGGCCACGACTGGAATCTGAACCGACGCCGTGATGGCCCGGAAAGTCTCGAGCGGCATCGTCTTCGCATCGAGCTTCGTGCTCGTGCCGAACACCGCGCCGGAGCCGAGGTAATCCGCGCCGGCCGCTTCCGCTGCCTGCGCCTCGGCCACCGTCCGCGCGGTTACGCCGATGATCTTCGCCGGACCGAGGAGACGACGGGCTTCTGCCGCCGGCAGATCACTCTGCCCGACATGCACGCCGTCGGCGTCCAGCTTCTGCGCGAGGTCGACATCGTTGTTCATGATGAACGGTACCCCATGCTTCCGGCAGACCGCCTGTACGGCCCGCGCGTCCTGCTCGAGCTGCGCGCCCGTAAGTTCCTTTTCACGGAACTGCACCATGGTCGCGCCACCGAGGATCGCCTGCTCGACAGCCATGGCCAGTGCCTCGGCTTCGGATCCACACTGCAGGGCCACTGTGTCCTGCATCTCTCCCGCCGGCATAGCTGCCCGGCGCTCCTCCGCACCCACCATGGGCTTCACGGCGCCCACCGTTGACAGCCCCTTCAGGCAGTGCCGATCGGTGATCGCATATAATCGAAGTAAATCTCTATTCATAATTGTGTTTCTTTCAAATCACAAACAAAAAAGGCTGCCCGATCGGACAGCCTGGAATACGCGTGCAAAAAGCCCATCTCCCTACGTTGGCATGATCCAAATCAGGTTTCCAGGGTCCGGAACGCACAGTTCCCATCTCAGCCGGTTCTGACCGACACCCCCGTGTACTTTTATTAAACTTCGTCATTATAGCACGGGACAGGACGCTCAGCAAGGGGGCCACGAAGGGCCGGCAACATATGCCATACGGAGAGATCGTGTAAAATCAAGCCGGGGCCCCTTGCTGAATCACAGGGTTTCCTTTTGCGAAAAAATCGAGTATTATGACATCGAAGAATCACGAGAAAGAAGGAACATACGATGACATCAGGGGAGACGACGATTCGGACATATCTGGAGCGATTAGGTGCGCGGGAATCCGTGCCGGGCGGTGGAGGCGCGAGTGCGCTGGCCGGTGCCTATGGTGTGAGCCTCGGCATGATGGTCTGTGCATTCACCATCGGGAAGAAAACATATGCGGAGTTCGAACCGCGCATCCGGGACATCGAGGCGCGGCTCGCGAAGCTGCGTGAGGCCTTCCTGGCGCTCTCCGACGAGGATGAGAAGGTGTTCCTGCCGCTCAGTCAGGCCTATGGCCTCCCGGACAGCACGCCGGAGGAGAAGGACTTCAAGGAGACGACCCTGGAAACCTGCCTCAGCACCGCATCCATGACGCCGATCAAGGTGATGGAGCGAGTCTGTGAGGCACTCGACTATCTCGGCGAGCTGGAGGCGCATGGCTCGAAGCTCATGCAGAGTGACGTCGGTGTGGCCGCCGCTTATCTCGGCACCGCCCTCGAGGGCGCGGTGATGAATGTCTACATCAACACAAAGATGATGAAGAATCAGAACCGTATGATCGAGCTCAATGAATACGCCCGGAAGCTGCTCATGGATGGCCGCGCGAAGAGTCGGCTGATCTACGAGGCAGTCGAGGATAAGGTGAAGCCGCAGTACGATCCAGAGCTGGACCGCATCGCCCGGAACAAGGTGGACTTCTCATAAGAAAAGAAAGTGTGAATATATGCAGGAATTAAGAGGAAAAATCATCGCAGATCAGATCAAGGGCGAGTGCCTGGACTTCGTCGGACAGTACAACGGCATCCTGCCGGCGCTGGCGATTCTGCGTGTCGGCCACAAGGAAGCCGATCTCAGCTATGAGCGCAGCATCAAGAAGCGCTTCATGGATTTCGGCCTGGAGGCGAAGGACTATGAGCTTCCGGAAAACGTATCAAACGAAGAGTTTCAGCAGGTCTTCGACTTCATCAACCAGGATCCGGAGATCCACGGCATCCTCGTGATGCGTCCGCTCCCGAAGCAGATCGACGAGGCAGCGATGCTGCGCAAGATGAATCCGCTGAAGGATCTCGACGGTATCACCGACGCAAACGTCGCCGGCGTCATGCGTGGCGATGCGGATGCCTTCGCACCATGTACGGCCCAGGCCGTCGTGGAGATCCTGAAGGGCCATCAGATCGAGATGGCCGGTAAGGAGGTCTGCATCATCGGCCGCTCCATGGTGGTCGGGAAGCCGCTCAGCATGCTGCTGCTCCAGGAGAATGCAACCGTGACCGTCTGCCACAGTAAGACCGAGGACCTGAAGGCCGTAGCCAGCCGTGCGGATATTCTGGTAGCGGCCATCGGTAAGGCGAAGTTCATCAGCAGCGGCTATGTGAAGGAGGATGCGACGGTCATCGACGTCGGTATCAATGTCGACGAGTCCGGCAATCTCTGCGGCGACTGTGACTGGGATCAGATCATCCTGAAGGCCGGAGCCGCTACCCCTGTACCAGGTGGCGTCGGCACCGTCACTACCGCTGTCCTTGCGAAGCACCTCGTCCAGGCCGCGAAGCTTCAGATGAAGCTCGCACCGATCGACGACAGCGTGGATGAATACTTATCCTGATTTCATATCGCAGGCACTGTAAGCGATTCAAAGCGTTAACATGCCTATAATTTTTCTGTTTTTTATAGGCATGATGGATCATTTTCAAGCTCAACGTGCCTACGGTTCACTGCCTCAGGACACGATTTCCGTAGGCACGTTGCACTGTTTTGACCGGATTCATGCCTACAATTCCAAAAACAAACCCCGGCGGACTGCTCCACCGGGGTTTTCCATTTCGATTATCGATTTCGATCGTCGATGCATCATGCCAGCTCTGCCAGCACCTTTTCCAGTTTTTCCTTCATCGCGTCGATGTGCTCATGCTCGATGACGAGTGGCGGCACGAAACGAATCGTGTTGTGCTCCGCCGCGATCAGGATGACCCGCTGCTCGAGCAGCATCTTCCGGACGATCTCCCCAGCCGGTACGGATGGAGCGAACTCGAGGCCCTGAATCAGGCCCATACCGCGATGATCCTTTACCATCTCCGGGAACGCTGCCTTCAGCTCTTCGAGGGCCGTCCAGAGGTACGCACCCTGTGCCTTCGCGTGGCCCGGGATATCTGCTTCCTTGAAGACATCCAGCACCGCAGATGCCGCGGCGCAGACAAACGGATTTCCACCGTAGGTGGAGCCGTGGTCCCCCGGCTGCATCGCATGCGCAGCTTCGCCACAGGCGAGGAAGGCACCGATCGGCACGCCGTTTCCGAGGGCCTTCGCCACCGTCAGGACATCCGGCTTCACGCCGTAGGCCTGCCATGCAAACATGGCGCCGGAGCGGCCCATGCCACACTGGATCTCATCGAGGATCAGCAGCAGATCATGCTCATCGCAGAGCTGCCGTACGCCCCGGAGAAAATCCTCCGTCGCCGGATAGATACCGCCCTCACCCTGGATCGTCTCCATGATGATCGCACCGGTGTTTTCATTGATCTGCGCCTTTACGGAATCGAGATCGTTGAAGGTCGCGAAGCGCACGCCTCCGATCAGCGGCTCAAACGGTGCACGGTAGTGATCCTTGCCGGTCACGCTGACCGCGCCCATGGAACGACCGTGGAAGGAGCCCTGCATCGCGATGATCTCGCAGCCGGCCCGGCCCTTATTATAGTGGTAACGACGCGCGATCTTCAGCGCACCCTCGATCGCCTCGGTACCGGAGTTCGTGAAGAACACACGGTCCATCCCGCTCGCCGCGAGCAGCTTCTCCGCCGCCTCGATGGACGGCTCATTGTAGAAGAGATTCGACGTGTGCAGCAGTCCCCGGTCGATCTGCTCCTTCATCGCCTGATCCACCAGCGCGTTGCCATAGCCGAGCCCCGCCACCGCGATGCCCGCACCGAAATCGAGGTACGCATGTCCGCCCGCATCGTAGAGCTCGACACCCTTTGCGTGATCGAACGCCACCTGAAAGCGATTGTAGGTCTTATACAGTACCTGCTCGCCCTCCGCCACGAGGCGGTCATTCACGATATTTCCCTTTACGATGGAATCATCCATAAATTTCATTTCTTTCACCCCTCATCTGTCCATCTGCCGCATGTCTCGGACAATGCACCTTCACAGCATCCGCCCGAAAAATCCACGCCGCCGTTCGCCCATCCTGCCAATGCACTCTCACAGCACCCGCCCGCACGGGCACTTCCGCCACGATGTGCAGCGCCTCTTCCCTGAAATTTTCAGAACCACGCGTCGATCGACTTCTCGATCATCGTGCCGATGCCCTGGTTCGTGAAGATCTCGAGGAGCAGGCAGTGCGGTACACGTCCATCGAGGATATGCACACGGTTTACACCCTTCTTCATCGCATCGATGCAGTTCTGAATCTTCGGCAGCATGCCGCCGACCAGCTCCCCTGCATCCATCATCTCCTGTGCCTTCTCGATGGAAAGCGTCGTGATGAGGGAACTCTTATCGTTGAAGTCCTTATACACGCCCTCGACATCCGTAAGGAAGGCGAGCTTCTCGGCGTGCATCGCTGCCGCGATCGCGCAGGCCGCGTCATCCGCGTTGATGTTGTAGCTCTGGCCACGCTCATCGAAGCCGATCGGACAGATCACCGGGATGAAGCCGTCGCTCAGAAGATCATCGATGATGGTGGTATCCACACCGACGATGTCGCCGACGAAGCCGATGTCCTCTCCCTTTGAGTACTTCTTCACGCACTTCAGGAGATTTCCATCCTGACCGGAGATACCGACGGCCTTGCCACCGAGGTTGTTGATGAGCTGCACCAGAGACTTGTTGACCTTGTTCAGCACCATCTCGGCGATCTCCATGGTATCCTCATCCGTCACACGGAGTCCGTTTACGAAGTGTGGCTCCATGCCGACCCTGCTGATCCACTTCGAGATCTCCTTGCCGCCGCCATGAACGATGATCGGCTTCAGGCCGACCAGCTTCAGGATCGCTACATCCTGCATGACATGCTTCTTCAGATTTTCATCCGTCATCGCGGATCCGCCGTACTTTACGACGACGACCTTATCCTGAAATTTCTGAATATATGGCAGTGCCTCGACGAGGGTCGCCGCCTTATCCATGATCCTGTTCTCGATTTCCATGATTCCCCCTGACCTGTTTCGTCTGTGATTTTGCGTGAAACGAACGACCGCCTCTCCGTTTGCTTCAGAGAGGCGATGTGCGTAGCGAGCGACTGAATGGCGCACGCGATGTATCAGCTTCTGTAATCCGCGTTGATGTTTACGTACTCGTGGGTGAGGTCGCAGCCCCAGGCCGTGGCCTCCTCTGTGCCCTCGTGCATCTCGATGAGCGCGGTCACCTCCTGGTAGCCGAGAATCTCGGATGCGTAATCCTCATCGAAATCGACCGGTGCACCCTGGTGGAAGACCTCGATCTTTCCGATGTCGTTCACGAAATACAGATTCACCTTATTCGGATCGAAGCTCGCGCCACTGTAGCCCATCGCGCAGAGCACACGTCCCCAGTTCGCGTCGCGACCATAGATCGCCGCCTTCGTGAGCGTCGAAGAAACGACGGAACGTGCAAGTGTCCGGGCCTCCTGCTTGTCCTTTGCCTGGGTGACATGAACCGTGAAGAGGTGGGATGCACCCTCACCATCAGCCGCCATCTCGCGTGCCAGGGTCTTCGACACCTGGAGGAGCGCGGTCTTAAAGGTCTCATAATCCTCGCCCTCCGTATCGATGATCGGATTCTCCGCAGCACCGTTTGCGAGGATCACGCAGGTATCATTCGTCGAGGTATCGCCATCGACGGAGATCATGTTGAAGGTATCGACGACGTTCTCGCTGAGGGCCTTCTGCAGCAGCTCCTTCGTGATCGAGAGATCGGTCGTCAGGAAGCAGATCATCGTGCACATCTGCGGATGGATCATGCCGGAGCCCTTCGTCATACCGCCGAGGTGGACCTTCTTTCCGCCGATCGTGAATTCGAGTGCGAACTCCTTATTCGTCGTATCGGTCGTCATGATGGCCTTGCTGGCTGCGGTAGCGGCTGCCTCGCTCGCCTCGAGCTTCGGAACCATCTCGGAAATCGCATTCTTCATCTTCTCGATCGGAAGCTGCAGACCGATGATGCCAGTGGATGCCAGCAGCACGGAATCCGCAGAAATCACCTGACCGAAGGCCTCCGCGGTCGCGTCGGCCTCCTCCTTGCAGATACTAAGTCCCATCTGACCGGTGCAGGCATTGGCGATACCAGAGTTGATGACGGCGGCATGGACCGGACGGCCACTGTCGACCAGTTCACGATCCCAGAGGACCGGTGCCGCCTTCACCACGTTGCTCGTGAAGGTACCGGCCACGACGCATGGCTTCTCGGAAAAAATCATCGCCATATCATCCCGACGCTTCGACTTGATCTTCGCAGCGGTCGCCGCTGCCATAAACCCCTCGGCAGCACAGATGCCACCCTTGACTGCTATCATTCCCATGACTACTCCCTTTTCATATCTGTTTTATGTCCATCGATATCCTGCGCGGACAGGTGACGGATGTCCTTCCGTCGTCAGGTCAATGCTTCCGGAATCTCATCCTCACCTGTCCACCGAATGGATGATTACTTGTTATTTGTAAGATTCTGTACCTCGAGCATCTTCATCGCACTTACCTTCTCCGGAAGACCGAAGAGGGTGATGAAGCCGGATGCATCGTGGTGATCATACATGCTGCCCGTCGTGAAGGACGCCAGTGACTCGTTGTAGAGTGAGTACGGTGAGGTCGTGCCGGCCTTGATGATGTTGCCCTTGTACAGCTTCATCTTCGTCGTACCGGTCACATACTTCTGGGTGCTCTGGACGAAGGCCTCGAGTGCCTCACGAAGCGGATCGAACCACTTGCCCTCGTAAACTACCTGCGAGAACTTCACATCCACCATGTTCTTGAACTCCATGGTCTGACGGTCGAGGATCAGCTCCTCGATCTGCTTGTGTGCCTCCATGAGGATCGTAAGGCCCGGGGTCTCATAGACGCCACGGCTCTTCATACCGACGACACGGTTCTCGACGATGTCGATGATACCGATTCCGTTCTCACCACCGAGCTTGTTGAGCTCGAGGATGATCTCCTTCACTGTCATCTTCTGTCCATTCAGCTCGACCGGAACACCGTTCTCCCACTTGATCTCGACATCCGTATCATGATCCGGTGCCTTCTCCGGAGTCACCGACAGCATCAGCATATGATCGTAGTTCGGCTCCTGCGACGGATCCTCCAGCTCGAGGCCCTCATGAGAGATATGCACGAGGTTCCGGTCACGGCTGTAGGAATTATCCTCGGAGAAGGTGAGCGGGATGCCCTTCGACTTGATGTAGTTGTACTCATCCTCACGGGACTGGAAGGTCCAGATATCCGTCATACGCCACGGAGCGATGATATCGAGATCCGGTGCCAGTGCCTTGATGGCCAGCTCGAAACGAATCTGATCATTTCCCTTACCGGTTGCACCATGGCAGATCGCCTTCGCGCCCTCCTTCCGTGCGATCTCGACCAGCTTCTTCGCAATCGCCGGACGTGCCATCGACGTACCGAGCAGGTACTTGTTCTCATAGGTTGCATTGGCCTCGAGGCACGGAAGCACATAGTTGTCGCAGAAGTCGTCAGTGATATCCTCGATGTACAGCTTCGACGCACCCGAGATCTTCGCACGCTCTGCCAGACCATCCAGCTCGTTGCCCTGTCCTACATCGACACAGCAGCAGATCACCTCATAGCCGAAGGTCTCCTTCAGCCATGGCACGATACAGGTCGTATCGAGACCACCGGAGTAAGCCAGAACGACCTTCTCACCCTGCGTGTTATTCTTTGGTACCAGATTACTCATAATCACTTCTCCTCTATAAAACGCCCCCGACGCATAAACGCATCCACGGAAGCACCCCTCATTTACGATGCCGTTATCATACGCCATCAAAAAACAGATTGCAAGCGTCAAATTGCATATTTATGCAATTATAAATGAATTTATTTCCGTTTTTATGCATGCAACATGTATATTATAGCTAATATAACTCATTAATATACATGGTTAAAAAGGATGGCGGAAAATCCGCCATCCTTCTATCAGTTATCTGTATTCTCGAGCAGTGCCCCCGGCGCGCCCAGCGTCTTCCGGTTCCGCACACAGGTCTCCAGCGAAATCGCCTCATAAATATCCGGATCGATCTCGTCACATACCGTATGATACTCATCGATCGTCAGATCATCGAGCGCACAGCCCTTCTGCTCGCAGAGCAGCACCAGCTCCCCGACGATGCCATGTGCCGTACGGAACGGCACGCCCTTCCGCACGAGATAATCCGCCACATCCGTCGCATTCGTGAAGCCAAGCTTCGCCGAATCCTCCATCCGTGCCCGGTTCCATGTCATGGTCGCCAGCATATCCTTCATGAGGATCACCGAATTCTGCACGGTATCCATCGCATCGAACGCAAGCTCCTTATCCTCCTGCATATCCTTATTATAGGCAAGCGGCAGTCCCTTCATCACGGTCAGAAGACTCATCAGCGCCCCATACACGCGACCGGACTTGCCACGGATCAGCTCCGCGATATCCGGATTCTTCTTCTGCGGCATGATGCTCGAGCCCGTCGAATACTTATCCGAGATCTTCACGAACTTATACTCGTTCGAGTTCCAGATACAGATCTCCTCGCTGAGACGGCTGAGGTGCATCTGGATCGTCGCAAGATCAAAGAGATACTCGAGGAGATAATCACGGTCTGACACCGAATCCATCGAGTTCTCCGTCGGCTTCCGGAAACCGAGCTTCCGTGCGGTGAAGTCACGGTCCAGCGGATAGGTCGTGCCGGCGAAGGCACCCGCGCCGAGCGGGCACTCATTGAGCCGATCCCGCGTATCGCCGAGACGGCTGATGTCCCGCAGGAACATCTCGCGGTACGCGCCCATGTGGTGTGCCAGTGTCGTCGGCTGCGCCTTCTGCAGATGCGTGAAGCCCGGCATATAAGTCGCCCGGTTCTCCG
>Ga0129314_1002501_pt1 | contig 10059 bp, 9 predicted proteins | sample O1111metagenome_FD_94431 | JGI IMG/M metagenome (GOLD analysis project Ga0129314, IMG submission 94431) | Orangutan individual fecal microbial communities from fecal samples from Wisconsin, USA - O1111 metagenome | ecosystem: Host-associated > Mammals > Digestive system > Large intestine > Fecal...
ACGATCTCCTGCCATGTTTTCGCCACGCGGTCGAAATCATGCGGCGTCATGGCAATAATGCCCGCCGCCCGGTCAATCATGCTGCAGTTGCCCGTTCCGCCGGTGCACAATCCGGCTGATTTCGCCGCGCGCGCCGCGAGGAACACCGCCTCGCGCATCGTTTTATAAGAGGCTGTGCCCCTTTTTTCTTTCTGTACACCCATGGCTCTTTCAATAAAACAGCGTCGCTACGTCGTAAAGCTCTTTTCCGACCTTCTTGCGCTCCGTAACTGCACGGTCGAGGTCCGCAACCGCAATTTCTGTGCCGCGCAAAGAGACCATGTTGCCATATTCCCCGCTCACCACAAGGTCACCCGCTTTTACTCCCATGCGCGTGCCGAGCATGCGGTCAAACGCACTCGGTGCGCCGCCGCGCTGCAGATGGCCAAGCACCACGGAGCGCGCCTCGAAATGCTCCCGGCGCTTGTCCAGCGTTTCATCGCTGCGGATGGCCTTTTCAATGCGGTCCGCAAGGTGACGCGCAAGCTCCCGATGCAGCAGGAGCACGTTGCCGAACATATCCCGCTCAAGCTCTTCCAGCTTTTCGCCCGTAAGCTCAAAGCCTTCGGCTACGGCAATAATCGTATAACGTTCACCACGCAGATAGCGGCTGCGTACCAGATCATAAATCTCATCGAACGACATCGGAAACTCCGGAATCAGCACAAGGTGTGCATTTGCCGCAACGCCCGCCTGCAATGTGATCCAGCCCGTGTGCCGCCCCATACACTCCACAACAAAACAGCGCTCGTGGGATTCTGCCGTGGTGTGCAGGCGATCGATCTCCTCCATCGCAATGTTGGAGGCCGTATCGAATCCAAACGTCCAATCCGTGCAGGACAGGTCGTTGTCGATCGTTTTCGGCACACCGATCATGTTCATGCCAAGCTTGCGCAGCGTGTTCGCCACACCGAGCGTATCGTCTCCGCCGACAGCCACGAGCCCCTCAAGGTCGAGCCGCTCCATCGCCTCCCGCACAACCTCGGGCCCATTTTCAAATTTCATAACATTGGTGCGTGAGCTGCCAAGAATTGTCCCGCCCAGCGTCTGGATGCCTTCCACATCCGCCCGGGTAAGCCAGCGCCCTTCGTTTTCCAATACGCCGCGCCAGCCCGCGTAAAAGCCGAACACCGCAATATCCTCCCGCATGCAGCGTGCCACCACGCCGCGGATTACGGCGTTCAGGCCGGGGCAGTCTCCGCCTCCGGTCAGGATTCCGATCTTTCTCATGTGGTTTCTCCTTCGCAATTTATAAAAGCCAGAAAGGGATTATACAATAATTCCGCGCGCCTCTAGGGCTGCAAGGACGGCCGCGCCGATCGCTTCAACAGGCATCAGCCTGCCTTCGGACATGCATGGAATCACAGCAATATCGTCATACCGCGCGGCATAGGCAAGGTATTGCTCCATTGCGCGGGCCTGGATGTCGTGAGAAGCCTCGTAGACGTCACGCCCTGCGCCGACATACTCCCGGAACCCCTTTTTGCCCACATTCGCCTCCGCTTCTGCGGGCGCGATGGAAAACACAAGGTTCACATCCGGCCGCGGAAGACCCAAATGGTTATATTCAAGCGCAAACACCCATTCCGCAATGTCCGGCTTGCCGAGATCAATATCGCGAATGCTCTGGTATACCGCGTTGGAGAGTACGTACCGGTTCAGGATCAAAATATCCGTCGCCCCATCCCGGTAATCCCGAAAGCTCTCAAAGCGATCCAGCGCAAACCAAAGCGCCATGCTTTTCCCATCCACCTGATCCGCCCGTGTCCCCTCCGCACCGGAGAGGAGCTTTCCGATTTCCCCACCAAAAAAGCTATCATAGGCAGGGAAGTCACGCGTGGCAACGGTGTACCCGCGCGCAAGCAAAGCATCGCGCAGCAGGCGGTACTGCACGCCTTTGCCGCTTCCGTCAATCCCTTCAATTGCGATAATTCTGGTTTTTTTCATCAAATATGCACCTTTTTCGGATTCTTCAACTGATTTTATAGTACCATAAAACACAGCGGTGCGACATTTATTTTTTCTTATCGGAACAGATTTTGCTATTGACAAATAATATTATACAGAATATAATATTGCCCGTAGAAAGGAGTGAGGTGCATTGACATTCCAATTGGGTTCCGCCCTGCTTGACGCCTGCGTGCTGGCCACACTCAACCGCGAAGATACCTACGGCTATGTGCTCACGCAAAGCGTCAAGGCAGTTGTTGAAATCAGTGAATCCACGCTCTATCCCGTTTTGCGGCGGCTGCAAAAGGAAGGCTGGCTTACGACGTACGATCAGCCGTATTCGGGCAGGCTCCGGCGGTATTACGCCATCACCGATGCAGGGCGCGAGGCGCTTGCGCGCTACCGTTCCGAATGGGACATTTACAAAAAACAAGTTGAAAGCATGTTGTTTGGAGGGTAAAATGGTGAATAACAGAGTACAATTTAACCGGCGGCAGGAAAGCCGCAGCCCCGAACTCCGGCGTGACGAAGCAAAATTCTTTTCGGAAAACACGGCCTGCATCGCACAGGATCTTTATTATGCCTACGCCCGGGCATTGGGGAGGTGGCTGTGATGACGCGAAGTGAATTCACACGCGCATTCGAACGCGCGCTGTTGGCTCTGCCGTGCAAGAGCGGCAAGTATCTTTCGGAGGATGAGCGCGCCGCCGCGCTGCGCTTCTATGAGGAGTATCTGGATGATGCGGGCATCGCTCAGGAAGATCCTGTGCCTGTGGAGCTTGGCGATCCCGCAGCACTCGCGCGGCAGATCATTGCCGAAGCGGGAGAAGATGCCCCGCAGGCTGCACATGAAAGGCAGGCGGGCGACTGCCCTCAGTTCCGTTCCGTGCACATCGAAGTTGCCAATGCAGGCGTCGAATTTCTGCTTGGCAGCGAATATCATGTGCAGATTGACTATCCGGACGGCGCGCCTGTGCCCACCGTTGAAATGCACGGGCAGACGCTCTTCATTGAGGAAAAGCCCCTGCGCAGCATATTCAAGCGCTTCTCCTTCCGCCAGTGGAAGGGCGGGATGATCCGCATTACCGTGCCGCAAAGGCCCGCAGCCGGATTTGAATTGTTCCACATCGAATCGGTAAACGGCGCAATTGTGTTGCCTGCGCTTGCGGTTGAGCGCGTATACTGTGAAACCGTGAACGGCGCGGTCACGCTTGCGGGCGTAACTGCGGACAGCTTGCACGCGGAAAGCGTAAATGGCGCAGTCTCCGCCACCGGTTGCTATGCGCATGCGTGTGCGCATTGCGAAACGGTCAACGGCTCCCTTACACTCTCGGGCGAGCTGCGCGGCGAAACGCATTGCGAAACCGTGAACGGCGGCATTCGCGTTGCAACGGCGCTTCCCGTCACCGAATACACCCTTGATCTTGAAACCGTTTCGGGCAGCGTATATTTAGACGGCGAGAAGCACCGCAAAGAGGTGCATATCGCACATCATGCGGGCAATTCCATTCACGCGGAGGCCGTGAACGGCTCCATTCGGTTGGAATTCTGCAAATAAACAAGCGAAGGAGAGATTCCTGCGATGGAACGTCAACCCCTTTGGACGCGCAATTTTACGATACTGACGCTCGGCACCGTTGTTTCGATGCTCGGCAACGCCATTTCGGGCTTTGCGCTCAGCCTGCTGATTTTGGATTATACAGGCTCCACTTTGCTGTACGCGATCTTCATGGTGGTTTACAACCTCCCCAAGATCATCATGCCTTCCATCGCAGGGCCGTATCTCGACCGCTTCTCCCGAACGAAAGCGATATGGACGCTTGACTATCTTTCCGCCGCGCTCTACCTCGTCATTTTCTTCCTGCTGCGCGGGGGACTGTTCAACTACGCGCTGCTGCTTGGCCTTTGCATTGTCATCGGCACGATTGACAGCGTGTATCTCGTTGCATATGACAGCCTGTATCCCATGCTCATCAGCGAAGGGAACTATGCCAAGGCGTATTCCATCTCCAGCATGATCTACCCGCTTTCCGCGTTGATGGTGCCCATTGCCTCCTGGTGTTATGAGCATGTGGGCCTCACGCCGCTGTTTCTCTTTAATGCGGCTACATTCGCCATCGCAGCCACGTTTGAAACGCAGATCCGCGTGAAGGAAACGCAGGTTTCCACGACAAAAGAACCTTATTCCCTTTCCCGTTATAAGGATGACTTCAAGCAGGGCATCGCCTATTTGAAACAGGAAAAGGGATTGCTTGTCATCACAGCGTATTTCGTGGTATCGATGATGGTGGGCAACGGCAGCGGTACGCTCATCCTGCCTTACTTCAAATCGCAGGAAAGCCTCGGGGTAATGACCTATACCTGGGTGATGGGGTGCTCGGTTTTGGGAAGGCTTGTGGGCGGCGCCGTACATTACAGGTTCCGTTATCCGACGGCGAAGAAATTTGCGATCGCGCTCTTCGTGTACATTGTGTCCGCGCTGATTGACGCAAGCTACCTGTTTGCGCCGGTCATGCTGATGATGCTCCTGCAATTCGTAAGCGGGCTCATCTGCGTCACAAGCTACAACATCCGCATTTCCTCCACGCAGAATTATGTGCCCAACGAGATGCGCGGCCGCTTCAACGGCACATTTCAAATGCTGACCACAGCGGGAGCAATCCTGGGGCAGCTTCTTGCAGGAGCGCTCGGCGATGTGCTCCCCATTCGCCCGGTGATCGTATGCCTGAATGCATTTTCCATCGTTGCCGCGGTTCTCATCATGTATCGTGGGCGCAGGCACGTGGCGCCGATCTATAATGTGGATATCTAACCCAAACAAATGCAAGAAAGGCCATGCACCTCCTTTTGCGCATGGCCTTTTGCTTTTCCCGCCTTTACCCCTGCATTTGCTGCAGCATGCTTTTTTCCCGCCGGTGCGTATAGACCACCTCAATCACGACGCCCAAAGCGATAATCAAAAAGCCGATCAAGCCAATCACATCCGGGTACTGATGCAGGAAGACCGCTACCCATAACGGCCCAAATACCATTTCAAGCGGCGTAATCATTGCCGCGCGCGTGCCGCTGATCTTCCGGAGGCACAGGTTATAACAAACATACCCACCGCCAAACTGGAACACGCCCAGGATGAGCATGATGACCCATTCCGATGCGCGCATCGTTTTCAGCGCGCCGAGCTTCCCCTGTACAGCACAAAGGCAAAGCAGTACAGCGGCCATAAAAAGATTGTTCAGGCTCACCGTGCCAAGCGGGTTTTCACCGCCCACGCGCTGCATCGCAAGGGTTAAAAGCGCAAACCAGATGCCCGTTGAAAGCGCAATGATGTTCCCAAGCAACGTCACCTCACCCGAGCGGGAGCACATGGAAACGGCAACGCCGACTGTGAGCACGCCAAGCGAAACCAGATGGCTTCTGGATACCGCCTCGTGCCTTAGCCGGGCAATCAGGTAAAGCCAAACCGGCGCGGTATACTGCATGCCAACGGCAATGGCTGCGCTGGTTTTTTGCAGCGCGACTACAATAAACAGGCTTTGCAGCGTGAAGAACACCATCATCGAAACCACCGGCAAACCCCATTTGATCTTTTTCGGCCGAAGGAACGGAAGGAGCACAACGCCCGCAATCAGCGCGCGCATTCCCGCCACGAGCGTCGCGTCCAGCGAAAGGCTTTTGATCAATGGCGCATTAGTGCTCCAGAGCAAAGCCGCCATGAGCGCAAGCACCGTTCCCTCCGTTTGGCTATTCCGTTTTTTCTGCGTCGCTTCCATCGTTCCCTCCGAGGATTCGTTTGAGCTTATGCATAGCGCTTTGGGGAAGCTGTGCGCGGATACGCGTTCCATCTTCCTCATGCGTTTCTGAAAGAATACGCCCCTCCGCGCGGATGAGCGCCACGGCCTCGTATTTATCGTAGGGGATCAGCAGCTCCGCCATGGTTCGTTCCGCGCCGAGCGCGTGCTCTGCACGTGAAAGCAGCGCCTCAATCCCTTCCCCTTTTGCAGCGGAAATGAAGGCTGCTTCCCCCTTTGCAGCAGGTTGTGCCGCCAGCTTGTCAAGCTTATTGTATACGTTGATGCGCGGCGTTTCCGCTGCGCCAAGGCCTGCAATGACGTCCTCGGCAACCGCCATCTGGCTGTCGTAATACGGGCTTGATGCATCCACTACATGCAGGATCAAGTCTGCGCGCACAACTTCGTCCAGCGTCGATTTAAACGCCTCCACCAGATCATGCGGCAGCTTGTTGATGAAGCCCACCGTGTCGGACACAAGCGCCTGCGTACCACCCGGGAGCGTCACCTGGCGCACAACCGGGTCAAGCGTTGCAAAAAGCTTATCCTCCGCAAGCACGCCCGCATCAGAGATCGCGTTTAAAAGCGTGGATTTCCCGGCGTTGGTATAGCCCACAAGCGCAATGAGCGGCAGCGGGTTCTTTTCCCGCCTGTCCCGCCGGAGCGAACGCTGTTTTTCAACCTCCTTAAGCTCCTCGCCCAGCTCGTAAATGCGGCGGCGGATGCGCCGCTTGTCCACCTCAAGCTTCTTTTCGCCCGGGCCGCGCGTTCCGATGCCGCCGCCCTGCTGTGAAAGCGCAAGGCCCTGCCCTGCAAGGCGCGTCATACCGTATTTGAGCTGCGCAAGTTCCACCTGAAGCTTGCCTTCGCGGGATTGTGCACGCTGTGCAAAGATATCAAGGATAAGCGCCGTGCGGTCGATCACGCGCACGCCAAGCGTGGTTTCAAGATTGCGCTGCTGCATGGGGGATAGCTCATCGTCAAAAATGAACAGGTCGGCTTCCAGTTCGCTCCCGAGCAGCGCAAGCTCTTCCGCCTTGCCGCTGCCGATATAGGTTGCGTTATCTACCGGCCGCCTGCGCTGTTGCTCCCGCGCTACAACGCTTGCCCCTGCGGTCTTTGCAAGCTCTGCAAGCTCCGCAAGCGTATCATACCCTTCCGCGTTTTCGATGCCAACCAAAATCGCCCGCTCCGGCCGCGCTTCCGCCGTTTCCTTCGTGCTGCTTTTCAGCCGCTCGTCCGCAATGCGGATCTCATCCATCAGCTGGCGCTGCGGCAGGCGGTAAGGCCTGAGCGGCCCAGCCACAAGCACCTCGCGCTCCTCCTCCCGCATCTCACCCAGAAAGGCTGCATAAAACGACGTTGCCTCTCCCGCCTCGTTTACGCCGAGCGCAGCCATCGCGTCAAGCCGCATGCTGCGGAGCGTTCCAAGGTCCACGCCGGAAAGCCGGCCGTCCCCGCTCGGGTGCGTATGTATGCAGCGCACGCCAGAGAGCCTGTCCGTATTGCGCACAAGGCGCATATTCGGCATGTTTACCTTGCCTGAATCGCCAATGGAAACATCCTCCACCGCGCCGTCCCTGCCAATATAAACGGAAATTTCCCGCCGGATGAGGCCCGTAAGCGCAGCGAGTTCATCCACGAGCGCGTGGGACGCAAACTCTCCTGCCGCCATCTTCAAATCGTAACCTGCGGCGATGCGCGTGAGTACCGTTGTCCGGATACCCTCCGTATTGCCGTTGACCTGTTTTTTCATAGGGGTAGTTCACCTCATTTCGTTTGGGAAATTCTTTGCTTTTTCCGCATGTATTGTATCACAGATGCCTGCGTTTGGACAGACGCCGCAAGGCAATATATTCGTCCGTTTCCCGGCGCACCTGCGGCGCGAGCGCAAGAAGCATCACCAGGTTTGGTAGCGCCATCAGCGAATTGAATGCTTCGCCCATCCGCCACACAGGGGCAATCTCCATCACAGCACCCACCAGGGCACAAGCCAGAAACAGGATACGATATGCCCGTATTCCCTTTGCGCCCAGCAGAAACTCCGCCGCACGCACGCCGTAAAGCGACCAGCCGAGCATGGAGGAAAATGCGAACAGCGCCACGCAAACCGCAAGGAACGCGCCCGCTTCGCGCTTGGGCACGACTGTGGCAAGCGCATCGAGCGCAATCGCCATGCCGGAAGCATCCACATCCCCATACGGAATGGGAACGCCTGAAACAAGCACCATCAACGCGGTCAGCGTGCAGATGAGGATTGTATCCACAAACACCTCAAAGATGCCCATCATCGCCTGTTCCACGGGATCCTCACACCGCGCGGATGCATACGCCATAGGCGCCGCGCCGATCCCTGCCTCGTTGGAAAACACGCCGCGCGTCATCCCAACGCGGAGTGCACGCGAAAGCGTAAACCCCACCGCGCCTCCCACAGCCGGCCGAAGCCCAAACGCGCCGGAGAAGATCATCCGCAAAACCTCCGGCAGGCGGTCTGAAAAGCGGAGGATCACCCAAACCGCCGCCCCGATATAGAGTGCGCTCATCACGGGAACCACATACGCACTTGCGCTGCAAACGCGCTTGGCCCCGCCAAGGAGCACAGCGCCGAGCGCAGCCGCCGTAACCGCGCCTGTGATCCATGCAAGCAAACGCGTATCCGCCCCGGATGCCGCCGCAGGCGAGATGGCCTTTGCAGCCTCCGAAACAGCGGATGCGATGGTGTTCACCTGCACCATGTTGCCGCAGCCGAGGGAGGCAAGCAGCGTGAACGCCGCAAACAGCACCGCAAGCGGTGCGGCTCCTTTCCCCATGCCAAGGAGGATGCAATACATCGTGCCGCCCACAGGCGCTCCGTCCGCACCGCGCTTGCGGTAGCGCATTGCGATGAGCACTTCCGCATATTTTGTAGCCATGCCAATCACGCCGCTGATCCACATCCAAAAGATCGCGCCCGCGCCGCCGATGGCAATCGCGGAAGCTACGCCTGCGATATTACCCGTGCCAACAGAACCGCCAAGCGCTGCGGAGAGCGCCTCAAACGGGCTGATTTCGTCCTGCTTTCCGCCTTTTCCGGGGCGAAACAGCCGCAAAAGGCCGCGGCAGACGGTTTTGACGCGCAGCGGAAACAGCCGCGTCAAAACAAGCATATACGCCCCCATGGCGATGAGCAAAAGCGCTACGGCAAGGTTGAAGGTTTCGTCAAACATAAAAAGCACCCCCGCTGTGTTTTATGCGGGGGTGTGCCGCTTCATGCGGATTACTTCAGCTTGATGCCATAAATGCGCTGGCCGCGCGTGCCCACAACGATCATGTTGTCATATGCTGCAGGCGAAGCTTCGATGTTGCTTTCGATGTTGATCGTGTCCAGCACCGCGCCGGTTTTCCCGTCAAGCAGGTAGACGTTTCCTTTGCGGTTGCACTGCACAAGGTAACCGCTGCCCGCTGCATCATAGAGCATCACCGGGGAACTCCAGGCATAATTGCCCATATCGTACTCCCAGACCGTATTGCCCGTTTGCGTATCGAGCGCGTAAATCACGCCGCGGTCATCCCCGCCGTAGCTGGCAACAGTCGTAAAGAGCATGCCCTCCACATTCCCTTCGCCGAGCACTGCGCTCGACATGATGCCGCCCGTCACGTTCTTGGTCGTATACACCTTGAATTCCTTCTGCCAGATGATTTCGCCCGTTGTTGCATCAAGCTTGAAGAAGGCGACGGGGCCGTACCCGTTCCCGTCCGCCTTGTTGTCGAGCGTGGAGCCGACGTAAAGATACGCCCGGCTGTTTTCGATATCTTCCTCAAAGGCGGCGGTGGCGTTCGTGTCATCCCAGATATCCTGCACCCAAACGGTTTCCATCGTGTTGGCGTTCACGCAGTGCATAAGGCCGGAGTTTTCCGTCAGGAACAGATATTCCCGCCAGCCTACGGCGCTGCCCTCATAGCCAACCCAATAGTCGTTTTCGCCGGTGCGCGTTGCGCCATAGCGGTATTTCACCGGGCGGGAAGGGCTCATCGCCAGCGTGCCCGCCGCTTCATCATATTGCGTGTTCAGCTTCACGCGGTAAAGCAGGCCGTTTTCGCCCGGATAGATCAGCACGTCGCTTTCGGCGCACACAAGGGCGGAGCTGTCATAAGCATGCCAGGAGCGGTCCGCAAAGCTGTCCGGCTTGTTGCCAAAGGAAAAAAGGATCTCGCCCGTCACGAGGCTCACAGCCATTGCGCGGGATTCTCTCCCCGCATCGCGGTAATGGTCGCCGGAACCAAGGTACAGCACGGGGATGCC
>Ga0129314_1002502_pt1 | contig 10056 bp, 10 predicted proteins | sample O1111metagenome_FD_94431 | JGI IMG/M metagenome (GOLD analysis project Ga0129314, IMG submission 94431) | Orangutan individual fecal microbial communities from fecal samples from Wisconsin, USA - O1111 metagenome | ecosystem: Host-associated > Mammals > Digestive system > Large intestine > Fecal...
ATCTTCACAAATACGGATATAACGATGTGGTCGTTACCACCGTACTGCATCAGTGGATGGGCGGTTTCCCGCAGGACGAGGCACAAGCGTTCGGCGTAATTTCCTGGGGTAGTGCCGCAGCCGCTCTTTCGCATGCGACCAAAGTTATCGTTAAAACTCCTCATGAAGCAATGGGCGTTCCCACTGCCGAAGCCAATGCGCAAGGTTTACGCTGCACCAAGCAGGTCATTTCCATGCTGTGTGATCAGTATGTTGATGAGAACTCTCTGAAAGAAGAAAAAGAAATTATCATTGCCGAGACCAAATGCCTGTTGGATAAATGTTTCGAACTGGGCAATGGAGATATTGCACTTGGTACTGTACGCGCATTCCAGGCAGGCGTACTGGATATCCCCTTTGCTCCTTCCCGCTATAATGCAGGTCAAATGCTTCCGGTGCGGGACAATAACGGGGCTGTGCGTATTTTGACCATGGGTAATTTGCCCTTCACCAAAGAATTGGTCGACTTTAACCACGGCAAAATCAATGAGCGGGCTAAATTTGAAAACCGTAAGGCTTCCTTCCAGATGGCTATTGACGATGTTTACGCTATCAGCAAAGGCAGACTGGTCGGCAGACCCAGAGGCTAATTGTAAAAGGAGTGTCAATTATGAAAATTACCAAAGTTATTTGCTCCAAAGGCAGAACCGGTTTCTTCTTTGATGATCAGCGCGCCATTAAAAAAGGCGCTGTTTCCGACGGCGCTGCTTATGTTGGTGATCCGGTAACCGACGGCTTCACTTCTATCCGCCAAGCTGGCGAAGCTATTTCCGTCATGCTTGTGCTGGAAGATGGACAGATTGCTTACGGCGACTGTGCTGCTGTCCAATATTCTGGTGCCGGCGGCCGTGATCCGCTGTTTCTGGCTGAGGATTTCATCCCGGTAATCGAAAACGAGATTGCCCCTATGCTGGTAGGACAAGAAGCAGACAACTTCCGTCGCTTGGCAGAAATGATTGATCATCCGGAAAAAGCGGGCAAAAAGTTCCACACTGCCATTCGTTACGGCGTAACACAGGCAATTCTGGATGCTGTTGCTAAGGCGAAACATCAAATGATGTGCGAAGTAGTGGCGGAAGAATACGGCACCACTGTTTCCGATAAGGAAATCCCGATTTTCACTCAGTCCGGCGACAATCGTTATGAAAACTCTGATAAAATGATCATCAAACAGGCCGACGTATTGCCGCATGCTTTGATCAACAACGTAAAAACCAAGCTGGGCGAACACGGAGAATTGCTGGAAGAGTACGTTGCCTGGCTGCGGGATCGTATTTTGAAACTGCGCACTCGTGAGGATTATCTGCCTGTTTTCCACATTGACGTGTATGGCACCATCGGCGCTGCTTTTGGCAATGATAACTTTGAGGCAATGGCCGATTATTTGGCCAAACTGGAAGAAATCGCAAAACCTTTCCGCCTGCGTATTGAAGGCCCCATGGATGTTGAAGACCGTGAGCTTCAGATGAAAGCGCTGGCCGAATTGACCCGCGTAGTAGACGAGCGTGGTATTCATGTAGAGTTGGTTGCTGATGAATGGTGCAATACTCTCGACGATATCAAATATTTTGCCGATCATAAAGCAGGCCATATGGTGCAGATCAAAACTCCGGACCTGGGCGGTATCAACAACATTGCCGAAGCAGTCCTCTACTGCAAGAAAAAAGGCATTGGCGCTTACCAGGGCGGTACCTGCAACGAGACCGACCGATCTGCACAGGTTTGCGTCAACATTGCAATGGCAGTACAGCCTGATCAGATTTTGGCAAAACCCGGCATGGGTGTTGATGAAGGGTATATGATCGTTTATAACGAAATGCAGCGCATTCTGGCCGTTCGCAAAGCGCTGAAATAAGGAGGCATTCATCGTGAAAGAGGAATTCCGTATTTTATCAACCACTGCTATTTTGGGTTATGGTTTTCCCAAAGAGTCCTTTGACGAAGGCATGAAACGCAAACCGGATCTGATTGCAGTAGACGCCGGGTCTACTGATCCCGGCCCCTTCTATCTGGGCGAGGGCGTTTCCTTTACCGACCGCGGCGCGGTAAAACGCGACTTGGAAATCATGATCTGTGCCGGTGTGAAAGAAAACATTCCGGTTGTAATCGGAACTGCCGGTGGTTCCGGTGCAAAACCTCACTTGGAATGGTGCGCCGACATCATCCGCGAAATTGCCAAAGAGCATGATCTTCATTTTAAAATGGCAATGATCCATGCGGATATGGATAAGGAAGAAATGAAAAAAGCACTGACCGAGGGAAAAATCTCTCCGCTGGAGCCGGCTCCGCAGCTGACCGTTGAGGATATTGACGCCACTACCAATATTGTTGGCCAGATGGGCATTGAGCCGATCATGAAAGCGCTGGACAGCGGTGTTCAAGTTGTTTTGGCTGGACGCGCTTATGACCCCACCGTGTTTGCGGCCCCTGCGATCCGTAAAGGGTATGATAAAGGCCTTGCGATTCATTTGGGTAAAATTCTCGAGTGCGCTTCGATTTGTGCTGTTCCTGGCAGCGGTTCTGACTGCATGTTTGGTTATTTGGGTGAAGACTATTTCCGCGTAGAGCCTTTGTCCTCTGCACGTAAATGCACCACTTTGTCTGTTGCGGCGCATACGCTGTATGAAAAAACCAATCCTTACATCCTGCCCGGCCCCGGCGGCCATCTGGACTTAGCCGAAACCACCTTTGAGCAAGATTCGGAAAATACAGTAAAAGTAAAAGGCACCCGCTATGTAACTGCCCCCAAATATACCATTAAGTTGGAAGGTGCCAAATGCATTGGCTACCGCACCGTTTCTGTTGCCGGCACCCGTGATCCGATCATGATCAGCAAAATCGATGATATCGTCGAAGGCGTTCGTGCTCGTGTTGCAGACAACTACCGCGATAAGGGCTACAAATACAATCTGAATTTCACAATCTACGGTAAAAACGGTGTCATGGGCGACTTGGAGCCGGTCAAAGACGCACATCCGCACGAATTAGGCATTGTCATTGAGGTTGTAGCTGATACACAGGAGCAGGCGGATACGATCTGCGCTTCTGCCCGTTCCACCATGCTGCACTATGGTTACGAAGGTCGTCGTGCTACCGCTGGCAATCTGGCGTTCCCCTTCTCTCCGAGCGATTTCCACGCCGGTCGCGTTTATGTATTCAGCATGTATCATATCATCGAAGTAGAAGATCCTACTTCCCTGTTCCCGATTGACATTGTTACACTGTAAGGAGGAGCGATTGCTATGAAAACCAAACTGACTGATATCACTGATGTTGTCCGCAGCAAAAACTCCGGCCCTTATGAGTTGACGCTGGACATTATGTTCAAAACCTTCGAAGATTTTGAAAAGGTTTGTGCCGCCAAAGCGATCAATGAAAATTTGATTTGTGATCTTTACAAAATTACGCCGGATAAAATCATCAATATCATTGAATTCAAACCTGCAAAATCTATCAAGGTTACCATCAAACGCCCCATTTGTTCTGGAAACCTGGGCGAAACCGATGTATACGGAGCACAGCAACATGCGCCGCTGTTAGACATTGTGTTGGATATTTAAAAGATTGCTGGACATTATCTGTTTTTTCCTCTAAAATAAAGGTGGGCATTTTGCCCACCTTTTTCGTTACAATTTAAATTTTGGCATTTCTGAATCATCAACTGAAAAAAGGAGGTTTTTATGCCTTATTCTGCACGTATGCAGCAAAGTCACTTATACAGCGTTTATTTTGCGCCCCGTGGACTAACCAGAATGGCTGATCTGGGGATGCAAATTGCACAGCAGTACCTCAGTCCGTTCGATAAGCTTATCGGCATCATCGGAGAAGCTGGTTCCGGTAAGAGCATGCTGGTCAAAGGTATGTTTCCCGGCCTAGAACTGACCAATGACGATGAAGGCGTAAATGTTCGCCCTCTTCCTATTTTGCATCTGGATACCGGCGCATTTTATAGTCCTCATACTTATCATTTGGATATTCGTTTTGAATCTGCTTTTACCCAAATGTGGCAGCTAAAAGATGCGATTCTGGAAGCAATCGATGCCGGGAAAAGAGTTGTAGTGGAGCATTTTGATTTGATCTACCCTATTCTTGGTGTCAATGCCCATCTGCTGATTGGAGTGGGGAGCGAAATTATCGTCACCAGACCTAATATGTTCGGCCCTGAACCTCAAGACATTGCTGATAGTGTATTCCACACCATCCACGATCGAAAGATGGCCCATTCCGCAGAGGACTTGTGCGGTCATATCTTAGAATCCCATGGTATCAACCGGTTTACCCACCGGGATGTCAAGCATGGTTTTATTCTGGTATTCGACGAAAAGCCTAACATCGACCTGATGGCACTGGAAATGGATGCGAAAGCGGCGATTCAAATGGATTTGCCAATTTCATACGTAGATGACAAACATATTTCTATCGGCGACGATATTTATCATTGCACCGGGCCGCGTATGCATATCGGCTCTACTGGTGACATTAAAAATTTTGCTTTGCTGCATGAATTTATGGAAGATCCCATTACCAAAGAATATTACCTGGTTGGGGTTGTTAGCTCCAAAGGTGAACTGCGCGCTAACGATCTGAACCGAATTCACGTGGAGGACTAAAAATGGAACCAAAAAAAGATAAATTCGGTTTAATTCATATTTATTGTGGCGACGGCAAAGGAAAAACAACAGCGGCTGTCGGCCTTTGTGTGCGAGCTTGTGGGCGTGGCCGCAAATGTCTTTGGACTTCTTTTTTAAAAGATTACGACTCAGGTGAGTTCATGGGAACAACCCCATTCACCATTTATCCGGGCGAACCTGTGCGGCAATTTGTTTTTACTATGACCGAAGAGCAGAAACAAGCTACTGCTAACGAGCATACCCAAAGACTCAAGGCCGTATTTTCCAAAGCAGAGCAAGAAAATTTTGATCTGTTGGTGTTGGACGAATCTATCGCTTCTTGCAATTTAAATCTAATTCCGACGGACCTTCTGGTGCGGCTTCTTCAAAAGAAACCTTCTCATCTAGAGGTCATTCTAACCGGCCGCGACCCCAAACCGGAGCTGATAGAGCTTGCACATTATGTCAGCGAAATTCGTCCTATCAAGCATCCTTATGACAGCGGTATTCCCAGCCGCGAGGGGATTGAAAATTAAAAATCAAAAATTTCAGTATAAAAAATGGTCTTCACTCTAAGAGTGAAGACCATTTTTTGATATGCCTTTTAAAAGGAATCAATCGTCTAAACTGGCAAAAGCTTCTTCATCCACTTTATGATGGAGTGTTTCCGGAAGACTGAAAAGCAAAGGCAAACGAATGCAGATCTCGCAGGCAATATAAATGATGAAAATCCACTGCCCTCCTAGCTGATCGTAGATAATACCGCCTAAAGCAGCCATTAAAGCGCTGAACATGGAACTGAAAAAACGCACAACACCAACCCAGCGTCCCATTACCTTATGCGGTACTAGCTCATTTTGGATAGACGCAGCCAAAGGCCCTCCGATTTCCTGGAATCCCTGTAAAATACCGACTATCAATAACATAACAGGATTTTTAGTTGTCACAAGCAAAACTAGCCCAATCAAGTACAAGCCAATGGTTAACGTTAATATCTTCTTCCGGCCAAAACGGTCACCTAAAACGCCAAAGAAATAGCCGCATACAACTGAGGTCAATGCTGTTGCTGTGACCATACCCGACAACGTAGCTACACTGGCATTTTTAGTTTCAGCAGCAAAAAGCTGTACATAAGGAATGACCATGGCTACTGGCATATTGCCTACAATTGCCATGAAAATCCACTTCACACAGTTTTTATCTGCCTTTAAAATAGCAACCGCATCTTTCAAAATGTTACGTTTTACATTAGAATTGCTAGTGGTCCAACGGGAAAAAGACAGTTTAAATACTACAACGAGCAGGGAAATGATTGTAATCGTCAGCGTAATGAAAAATAGTGGGCGAATACTGTTGGGATCCGTAGGAGTATCTTCCACACCCATAATACTCACCAAAAACCAACCCGAAATCATCGGGCCAACCATTCCTAAAACACCGGCGGCCAATGACTCGCAGACAAGCATGCCTTTCGCTCTGTCACAATTGGCAAGGCAGTTACCGCAGATAGTAGCACAGCTCTGTCCGCCGACACCTCCGCCCAACTGGTGTAAAAACATGCCCAGTGCCGCAACCTGCCAAACTGGGGCAGAAGCGAAAGCCAAATATCCGCCAGCGAGGATCAGAATACCGACAATATAAACCTTTTTCGGACCATGACGGTCAATAACCTGTCCAATATAAGGTCCGATCAATCCGCTGGCAATCAGCCCTAAGCTTGTTACAAAACCCAGCTGCGTCTTAGTCGCACCCAGAAGAATGATATAAAGCGTTAAGTAAGGCAATATAATTTTGTAGCCCAGTCGCTCCAACGATGTTCGAATAACGGTAATTCTCCAGTCTTTCCGCTGTGCTTGCCAAAATGCAGGAATATTAAGCGCAGTCGTTGTTTGATTTTGTGTCGTATCAGTTTCCATCTTTCTCCTCTTTCCATTTTTATTTCCCAGGTTCCCAGGACAGGAACAGCATCAAGAACCTATTGACTTATAATATATTATGATAAGTTATTTCTCTTCGTGTGTCAATTATTAATGTATATTTATTCTATTTTTAATTATTTTCAAATTTATACATTATCATTCAATACAAGATGTCACCTGTTTTCTGAAAACCCTGTATCAGTAAATTTTTGTATATTTGCCAATTAAATCTATCTCGTATTTTCACCTAAAGATTTTAAAAAAGCAATAAAAAAGCCGCTGAGGCATACAAACTCAGCGGCTTTTTTTATTGTGTGTTAATTACAGGCGAACTGCCGTCTGCAACGCAATTTCCATCATCTGTGTAAAAGAGCTCTGTCGTTCTTCCGAGGTACTGCTCTCCCCAGTCAACGGACAGTCGGAAATCGTACAAATCGCCAGTGCCTGTTTTCCTGATAAAGCAGCATTCATATACAGCGCAGCGGCTTCCATCTCCACGGCCAAAACTCCCATCTTCTGCCAACGAAGAAGACTGTCTTCCCGCTCATCATAAAAAGTATCGGAGGAATATAAATTCCCGACGATCAGATCGATTCCTTGCTGTTTTGCCGTATCTACGGCGGTTTGCAGCATGCGATAACTGGCAATAGGCGCATAATCTCCTGGCAACTGATATTGTTTTGCAAAAGAGGAATTGGTACAGGCTCCCATTCCAGCCACCACATCGCGCAGTTTTAAATCTGCGCGAATCGCTCCTGCCGTTCCAATCCTAATAATGTGATCCACTTCATAAAAATGAAACAGCTCATAGCTATAAATGCCCATGGATGGCATGCCCATACCGCTTGCCATAACCGAGACCTCTTTCCCCTGATAAAAACCGGTATAACCCCCAATTCCCCGGACATTATTGACCAGCCTGGCCTTTTCCAAAAAAGTTTCTGCAATAAATTTCGCCCGCAGTGGATCTCCCGGCATCAAAACAGTTTTCGCAAACTCCCCTTTTTGAGCGCTGATATGCGGTGTTGGTACTGACATCCTGATTCCTCCCTTTCGCAGATTAATTTATGATTTTTTCAAACGCTCGATACCATTTCAGTCCATAAATGGGTTCCAAGCCCAGATCGACTCTTCCACATTCCTAAAAATTGCATTTCTCATAAAGCCGAACAGCCGGAGCATTCTTTTCATAAGTATCCAATCGAATCGTTCGTGCCCCTTGTCTTCTTCCAAAATTTTCTGCATACTCCAGCACTGCTTTTCCGACACCACAGCCAAGATAATCCGGATGGACGGCCAATATGTGAATCACAATTACAGGTACATCGAAATCGAGCTGCCAATTCACATTTTGATAGACCTGCCCTTGCTCCAACAAATAAATTACTGAACCTACGATTTTCCCTTCATACGTGGCTACATACAGGCTTTTGGTACAAATCCCTTCCTGTGCATGCTCTCGTAACGGGTACACCCCTTTTTTCCAACGGGGATAATTCTCATGAACTGCCAAATAATCATTTCATTCATCGTAAAGCCGTTCCACTTCATCCAAATCAGCCTGCTGTGCAACTCTAACGGCGATATCCATTCCCCAACCCCTTTCTTAAAAAAGAAAGTCTTATTTTTCCCTTTCCCGCTCTATCTGTTTTATCAGAGTGCTGGTTCCCAGCCGACTGGCCCCCAACTCCAAAAATTTTTGTGCATCCGCAAAAGTACGGATTCCTCCTGCTGCTTTTACCTTTACCGAAGGCAAAACATTTTGCTTGAGTAACACTACATCTTCAAAAGTAGCACCAGTTTTGGAAAAGCCAGTGGATGTTTTGATATAATCTGCACCAGCCTTGCAAACAACCTCACACATACGTATTTTCTCTTCTACAGTTAAAAGGCAGGTTTCAATAATTACCTTTAATACCCGGCCGGAACACATTCTTTTCACCTGCTTGATTTCTTCCGTCACCAGATCATATTGCTTTTCTTTTACCCAACCTAAGTGAACAACCATATCAATTTCATCTGCGCCGTCTGCAACTGCTTGCGCCGCTTCGAAGCATTTAACCGATGTAGAAGCATATCCATTGGGAAATCCCACCACTGTGCAAATTTTAATATTACCATCAACATAATCTGCTGCCTGTTTGACAAAGGAAGGTGCGATACAAACGGAAGCAGTATGATAACGGATCGCCTCGTCACACAGCTTTCGTATCTGATCCCATCCAGCGCATACATCCAAATTCGTATGGTCAACCGCTGATAAAATTTCTTGCCGATTCACTAACATCCCCCTTTTTTAGTATATCATTTTTCCTTTTGTGCCGCAATATTCACCTATTTTCATAGATGGATCAATATAAAACGAGGGAACGAATCTTTCGCTCCCCCGTTGCCAATCCAAACATTACTGCTCTATCTTTTCTTCGGCCTCTTTCATGGCTTCCAATGTATCTGCCAACAAACGATCCAATTCCCATCCCAGCATATCCGCACCATTTGCGATGACCTCTCTGGAACATCCGGCGGCAAAACCACTGGATTTATATTTTTTCTTCAACGATTTTAATTCCATATCCTTACAACTTTTTGACGGCCGCATCAATGCTGCCGCGCCGATGAGCCCTGTGAGTTCATCAATTGCATATAGAACCTTTTCCATTTCATGCTGCGGCTTGACATCTACCGTCAAACCATATCCATGGCTGGCTGTTGCATGGATAATAGCTGGATCAATGCCCTTTTCCTCCATAATCTGCTGTGATTTGATACAGTGCTCCTCCGGGAATTGTTCAAAATCCAAATCGTGCAAAAGACCTACAATTTTCCAAAAATCCGCCTCCTGCTCATACCCTAATTTTTTTGCAAACCACTCCATCACATAAGCTACTGTTTTGGCATGCTGCAAATGAAACGGTTCTTGATTGTATTCGCACAGCAAAGCCCAAGCTTCTTCATAGTTCATTCCTTTCTTGTCCCCTTCCGGTCATATATCATTTATTTACGTTCTCTACGTTCTTTTAAATATAGCAACATCAGAAAAAAGTGTCAATATTCCCGCACGAATCCCGCAACAAAGCATAAGATAAAGCAAATACATTTTGCGAGGTGGGTCCTATGATGAATACTCAGTACACATCGGACGCCTTTCCGGGAACCAATCTACAGATCGGTTCCCGCGGCAGCGACGTTCTAAAAATACAGCGTTACTTAAATGCTATCGGCCGGTATTACCGATCTATTCCACAAATCAATGAAGATGGACTTTTCGGGTATAAGACCGATCAAGCTGTTCGAGCATTCCAGCGGCTTTTCTCTCTGACGGACGATGGCATTATTGGTCCTGCAACCTGGAATAAAATTGTAGAAGTCTATAATGGCCTCCCCGATACTCCTAACGGAACAATGCCCTATCCGGGAACGCCATTAATTGTAGGTTCCAGCGGAGAGACTGTTCTTCATATCCAGCAACAGCTCAATCGGATCCGGCA
>Ga0129314_1002510_pt1 | contig 10043 bp, 7 predicted proteins | sample O1111metagenome_FD_94431 | JGI IMG/M metagenome (GOLD analysis project Ga0129314, IMG submission 94431) | Orangutan individual fecal microbial communities from fecal samples from Wisconsin, USA - O1111 metagenome | ecosystem: Host-associated > Mammals > Digestive system > Large intestine > Fecal...
AATATACTCATTATAGCACTTTTTTAGAAAGAAGGCATCACAATATAAGTCGAAATTAGGTTCAAAAATCGATTTTGTGTAATCAGACGATATTTCAGTTGAGTTTTAGTTTTTCATTCAAGGAGAAAGGAAGAAAGGAAGAAAAGGGAAACCGAAAAGAGAAGCATGGCGAAGAAATCGCCTACATGAGCAGATTGGGAGAAATGATTATGGCAGAGAATAGAAGAGAATTGACACAGGATGAAATGGATTTGAACACGGGAGCAATGGCTTATCAGCAAGGAGATTATAAAACCGCCATTACCTATTACACTAAAGCCGCAGAAGCGGGGAACGTGATTGCTCTCAGCAACCTGGGCTACTGCTACTATTATGGCAGGAGTATTCCGGTGGACAAAGTAAAGGCAAAGGAATGCTGGGAAAGGGCATCTATTTTTGGTGATATTGCTGCTGTATACAAGTTGGGTGATATGTATCGGAACGGCGATCTAAAGGAAAATATTGCCTATTCCCATGCTCTTTACCGGAGAGCCTTTGAAATGGCACTGGAATCGGAAGATATCTATGTCTGCCCGGATGCTTATCTGCGCATGCTCCGCTATTATCCGGAGGAAATCGATCATTATGCAGACAGGCAGACCATTGTCGAAGACTGTGTTTCCATGTTAAAGAAGCGTATCAAGGACGGTGACCGTTATTCCGACAAGCTGTTAAAAGAAGCGGAAGATTTTCTTCAAAAAATCCATTCTACCGCACCCAAGGATGCAGATATGACACCGGAGTTTGTTCACGGAAAAAATATACCCGACAGCCTGCAGATAAAAGAGAGTTTCTTCTCAGACGGCAGGAGCTATCTGGCTGAAATGTGGTGCCTGGAACAGACAACTAACGTAACCTACTATTTCCCCGTAGACAATACGGTGGGCGGTAAAATTCCCAATGACAGTGGAGTAATCGAGGACTATCTGATCCGCCAGAAGAAATTAGTGGCCGGGGAATCCCATCCTCTGGGCATCCAGATTATAGAAAGATACGGCTGCCGGATTTATTCCGTGACAGTATGCGTGGGCTGTGACGATGAGGTGTTCTGTGAGGCGTATTTGTAGGGGAGAAAGGTGTGTAAATGGACTTAGGACATGGAGAAAAGGGATTTAAGAATATTTTTCAGAGCTTTATGGGAGAAGATAAACCGTTAATGAAAGCAATATACAACAAAAAAAGACTTGAAACCAAGCCTTTTAAGTTCTACACCATGTAGAGTCTTGCGACGATTTCGGATAAATCCTTATTTGCACTCGTCTTGTAAGTTCTCTAATAGGTTATCATTATTGAAGAGATATGTCAAGATAAAAAATTATGAAAAATTAAAGGAGGCATTTTCATGCAGGAAACAGGAAAGGATTATTATTTAGGGTTGGACATGGGAACAAATTCTGTAGGCTGGGCAGTTACAGATGAAAACTATGTGCTGATGAGAGCAAAGGGCAAGGATTTATGGGGTATTAGGGAATTTGATGAAGCGCTTACGGCTGTTGATAGAAGAACGCATCGTGTAGCAAGAAGAAGACGCCAGCGTGAAACAGCAAGAATTGGGTTACTTAAGGAATATTTTCATGATGCAATAGCAGAAGTAGACCCTGATTTTTACCAGAGACTGGATAACAGTAAGTATCATGAAGAAGATAAGGATAGTGCGGTAAAAGGCAAAAATGGGATTTTTAATGATGCAAATTATAACGATAAGGATTATTTTAAGCAGTATCCTACCATTTTTCATCTTAGAAAAGAATTAATAGAATCGACAGGAAAGCATGATGTACGTTTGGTTTATCTTGCTTTATTAAACATGTTTAAGCACAGAGGTCATTTTCTGAACGCAGGTCTTAGTACAGAGTCTGAAAACACCATGGATACGGCATATCATAATTTTGTAGAAACTGCAGCACAGACCATAGAATGCAATTTTATGGAAACAGTTGATATAGAAAAGATAAAGGAAATATTAGGAAGCAGAGATTATTCACGCAGTAAAAAAGCAGAGTTGGTAGCTCAGCTATTACACGTAGACAGCAAAAATAAAGTTCAAATGGCTTGTATTAAATGCATTTGCGGATTAAAAGTGACTGCTGCCGCAATATTTGGAGATAAGATGGCAGCGGATGAAGAGAAAAAGACAGATATATGCTTTTCTGATTTTGGATATGATGAGAAAGTGCCTGTTATTTTGGAAATTGTTGGAGAAGAGAACTTTGAACTTGTTTTGGCTATGCAGGAAATATATGATATTGGTTCTTTGGCAGGCATCATGAAGGATTCTTTGTATTTGTCTATGGCACGGGTAAAAGAATACGAGCAGCATGGAAAGGATTTAAGGATATTAAAGGGTATTGTGAAGAAATACGGAACAAAGGAGGAATACGATACACTTTTCAGAACCATGGAGGAAGGAACCTACAGTGCCTATGTAAATTCCGTCAATACCAAGAAAAAAAGCCGCAGAGATGTAAAGAAGAGAACAAGGGATGAATTTTACGGTCGGTTGAAAAAGATAATATCCAAGATGCCCCAGGATGATTCGGATGTCCTGTATATTAAGGATAAGATGGAGAAGGAGGCATTTCTTCCCAAACAGCTGACAGCTTCCAACGGTGTAATACCTAATCAGATTCATGCCAGAGAAATGAAAAAAATCCTGCAGAATGCGGAAATATATCTGCCTTTTCTCAAAGAAAAGGACACTTCAGGATTAACGGTTTCAGAAAGAATCTTAAAACTGTTTAGTTTTCAAATTCCTTATTATGTGGGTCCTGTTTCAGAGAAAAGTAAATTAAATGGCGGTAATGGTTGGGTTGTCAGAAAAGAAGAAGGAACGGTTTTACCATGGAATATAGAAGAAAAGATAGATATGACGGCTACATCCAGAGAATTTGTAGAGAGAATGGTAAGGAGATGCTCTTATCTGAGTGACGAAAGAGTATTACCTAAAGGTTCTTTACTTTATGAAAGATTTTGTGTGCTGAATGAAATTAACGCAATTAAAGTAGATGGCGTTAAAATTCCCGTGGAGATAAAACAGGATTTATATAGCAAGTATTTCAAAAAAGGAAAGAAAGTCACCAAGAAAAAAATTGCGGAATTTCTTATTGCAAGAGGAGTAATAAAAGAAGACCAGACGGAACTGATTTCCGGTATAGATATTGCAGTAAACAGTACCTTATCCACTTATGCAAAGTTTTATGCTATCTTTGGCGAAAAAATGGAACAGGATTCTTATAAAAAGATGGTAGAACAGATTGTGGAATGGTGCACAATTTACGGCGATGCGAAGAAATTTCTGGAACAGAAAATTAAAGAATGCTACGGAAACATTCTGACGCAGGAAGAAATTAAGAGAATTACAGGATTTAAATTCAGGGATTGGGGAAGACTTTCCAAGGAGTTTCTGGAGTTGTCCGGATGCAGTAAAGCAACCGGGGAGATTATGCCCCTTATTTCCATGATGTGGGAAACAAATGATAATCTGATGGAACTTTTGGATGACAATTATTATACATATCGTGAAGCCTTAGAAGAAAAGCAGAATAATGCTTTTAAGCTTTTGGCAGATATTGAACCGGAAGATTTGGATGAAATGTATTTTTCTGCGCCGGTTAAAAGAATGGTATGGCAGACCTTGTGTATTATTAAGGAGCTTGAAAAAGTATTGGGTAAGGCACCAAAGCGTCTTTTTGTAGAAATGACACGTAATGAACAAAAGGACAAGAAACGTACGGATTCCAGAAAGCAGCAATTCCTGGATTTATACAAAAATATAAAGGATGAAAGCAGGGATTGGAAAGAACTGATTACACGTGCAGATGAAAACGGCACATTGAAAAGCAAAAAAATGTATTTATACCTGACACAGATGGGAAGATGTATGTATACAGGACATCCGATTGATTTAGAGGATTTATTTAAGGATAATCGGTACGATATTGACCACATATATCCGCGCCATTTTGTAAAAGACGATAATATTATGAACAATCTTGTTTTGGTAGAAAAGGAAAAGAATGCTCACAAAAGTGATAATTATCCTTTGGAAGAAGAAATATACAAAAAACAGTTGCCTATGTGGAAAGATTTGCATCAGCGCAAACTGATTACAGATGAAAAATTCAAACGTCTAACGGGACGGAATGAATTTACGGACGAACAGAAGGCTGGATTTATTGCAAGACAGTTAGTAGAGACAAGTCAGGGAACCAAGGGTGTTACAACTATCCTGGAGAGAGCACTGCCGGATACAAAGATTGTATATGCGAAAGCATCTAATGTTTCTGAGTTCAGACAAAAAAGAGATTTGCTGAAGAGCCGTGTGGTAAATGATTTTCATCATGCACAGGATGCATATTTAAACATTGTAGTGGGTAATGTGTACTTTGTGAAGTTTACACAGAACCCCTTGCATTTTATCAAAGCAGAATATGATAAAAACAAGGCACAGTATGAATATAACTTAAGCCGTATGTTTGACTGGGATGTACGACGCGGAAACGAAACTGCCTGGATAGGATGTAAAAAAGGTGAGGAAGCAGGAACTATTTTAACTGTTAAAAAGATGATGGCAAAAAATACACCTATGCTGACAAGGCTAAGCTTTGAAGGGAAAGGGGGTTTAACTCAAAAACAGACTTTGTATAGTGCAAAACAAGCGAAGGAAGATAGTTATATGCCATTAAAGTCTTCTGATTATAGAATGTTGAATGTAAAAAAGTATGGAGGCTTTATGGCCACTAGTACGGCTTACTTTTTTTTGGTGGAATATGAAGTTGATGGAAAGAAAGTCCGTACATTGGAAATGGTGCCAAATACATGGAAAGATAGAATTGAAAAAAATGAGAATATGCTTTTGAAATACTGTACTGAAGTGTTGAAACTAGAGAATCCTTCTATTCGCTTAAAAAAAATAAAACTACAGTCATACATAAAAAAAGATGGATACTTTATGTACCTATCTGGGCGAAGTGAGGATAGGATTACTGTAAAAAATGCTGTTCAGCTTTGTATGAATTCATTTTGGATGAAGTATATTCGTGAGGTTGAAAAAACAGTAGAAATGAAGCGGATAACAGAAAAAATAAGTTATGAAGAAAATATGAAATTATATAAAGAGCTATGTGAAAAATATAATAATGGCATTTATAGTAAAAGACCTACTGCGGTTGGGGAAAAGCTGAAAGGTGCAGAACAAGCATTTGCAAAAATATCATTATATGAACAATGCATTGTTATTAGTCAGATACTAGCTCTGAGCAGAATTGAAAATCCCAGTGCTGACTTAACATTAATTGGTTTATCAAAACAAACTGGTACTATGAAGATTTCTAAAAATATAACAAACTGTAAAGAATTTATTCTCATCAACCAGTCTGTAACAGGTCTTTTTGAGCAAAAAGTAGACTTGCTGACCGTATGAGCTGGCGTACGGTAGTCGTTGCAAGCAGTGCCAAGCTGGATTACCAGCTTGGTTATCTGGTTGTACGAAAAGAGGATGTAACCAAAATTCATATAAATGAGATTGCTATGGTTATTATTGAATCAACTGCCGTTTCCCTTACAGCAGCTCTTTTAAGTGAAATGATGAAGAGAAAGATAAAAGTAATTTTTTGTGATGAAAAAAGAAATCCTTCATCAGAATTAATACCGTATTACGGTAGTCATGATACCAGCATTAAAATAAAAAATCAGATAGACTGGTCGGTGGAAATAAAGGAAGCTGTATGGACGGAAATTGTTACAGAAAAAATCAGAAAGCAGGCAGAACATCTGCGCTATTGGAATCGGCAGGAAGCAGGTATGCTCGAGCAGTATATTGGAGAAATAGAATTTGGAGATGTGACAAATCGAGAGGGACATGCTGCAAAAGTGTATTTTAATGCGCTGTTTGGAATGGATTTTACCAGGACGGCAGAAAATAATGTTAATGCTGCGCTTAACTATGGGTATGGAATTCTTTTATCGGCATTTAATCGTGAAATTGTAGCCAATGGATATATTACACAAATTGGTCTTTTTCATAATAATATGTTCAATCAATTTAATTTAGGCTCAGATTTAATGGAGCCTTTCCGGCCAATAGTTGATTTATGGGTTAAAAATATGCGCCTGGACACATTTGAACATGCAGAAAAAATGGAAATATTAAGGATGTTGCAAAAGGAAGTATTAATTGCGGGACGAAAGGAATATGTCAGCAATGCTATAAAAATATATTGCAAGAGTATTTTTGATGCTTTAAGTGATAAGGATACATCGCTGATAAAATTTTACGGAAATGAGCTATAGGTATATGAGAATATTGGTTTTCTTTGATTTACCGGTGTTAACAGACAAACAAAGAAGAGATTACCGCAGATTTAGAAAATTCCTGGTTAAAGGTGGCTTCTTAATGTTACAGGAATCTGTTTACTGTAAGTTGGTGCAGAATTCCACAGCGGCAGATACTATCTCTGAAAATGTAAGAAAAAACAGACCGGAAGAAGGCTTGGTGCAATTACTCAAGGTCACCGAAAAACAATATGCTAAGATGGAATATATTGTAGGTGAATTACACACGGAAGTATTAGATTCTGATGAAAGGCTGGTAATTTTATGAGATTGGTATATGCTGATTTCAATTTAGCTTTTGAATTGAAAGAAAATGAAGCAATGGTTATTGTTATTGAAAATCAGCATTTATTTGCAGAAATTGTTAACGAACTTATACAACAGTGTGCGGGGCAGGATGGAGGTTTTGTGCTTTCTGACTCCGATAAAATAAAAACTATCAGTAAGGAAATGCAATTTATCATGAATCCATTCCTTGTAGATTGTAATGAAAGGAAAATTATTCAAAAACTTTATCAAGAGATAGAAATGGTTGCTTTGGAAGAATATATAGAATACATAAGCAGCGTGCATTCGGAAATTATTAATTGTTTGGATAAACTATCCGCAGCGGTACCATATGCTGTAAGCTATAATATTGACCAGAATATACCCTCGTTATTAAAGGCATATAATGTTCAAATTGATGCAGCGGCAGAAAATCTTTTAGAAAAACTAATTAATTATTTGCGGGTATTAAACCAACTATGCCATATTCATGTAATAGGTTTTGTAAATTTGAAGACTTTTTTATCTGATGAAGAAGTGATGCAGTTATATGAATTTGCTTTTTATCAAAAAATTCAACTCATTCTTTTTGAAAACGTACAAAAAAGTGTTTTACAAGGAGAGAAAACTTGTATTTTAGATAAGGATCAATGTATAATAAATATTCATTGAACTTGCAGCGCACGTCATGCGTTAACCTCGGTGAGAACCTTAATAATATAATTTGAGGTTTGAGAGACTTGTAAGTTCATAGGTATGTAAAACAGGACGGAGGGGAGAAGCAGCAGCGTGACCGTTTGAGAGACTTGTAAGTTCATAGGTATGTAAAACCCTCGTTAGAGGTTTTCCAAGCCACTGTGGGTTTGAGAGACTTGTAAGTTCATAGGTATGTAAAACTGAGGCGATTGCGGAAAAGCATTTCTTCCCGTTTGAGAGACTTGTAAGTTCATAGGTATGTAAAACATTGGTTCATGTGCAAAACCCACGCTCGCCGTTTGAGAGACTTGTAAGTTCATAGGTATGTAAAACCAGTACAAAGAGGGCGAAAGCTACGAAGAAGTTTGAGAGACTTGTAAGTTCATAGGTATGTAAAACTGCACCAGCACCCATGACACCACCACTTACGTTTGAGAGACTTGTAAGTTCATAGGTATGTAAAACAGCTACAGTTTTATTGATGGCAGCAGTTTTGTTTGAGAGACTTGTAAGTTCATAGGTATGTAAAACACAGAACACACAAAAGAGCCAGGGTTCTCCGTTTGAGAGACTTGTAAGTTCATAGGTATGTAAAACAATAACTATGGTAATGCCAGAAACGAGATTGTTTGAGAGACTTGTAAGTTCATAGGTATGTAAAACGCTGTCTCTGTCGATTTTTCCGATCTGTTCGTTTGAGAGACTTGTAAGTTCATAGGTATGTAAAACCTCATTCTGTGTGTAATTGGTATCAACAGTGTTTGAGAGACTTGTAAGTTCATAGGTATGTAAAACATGACCCACACAGAAACCCTTGAAAATGGTGTTTGAGAGACTTGTAAGTTCATAGGTATGTAAAACCAAGCACCTATACAGAGCGTGAGCAAGTGCGTTTGAGAGACTTGTAAGTTCATAGGTATGTAAAACACCGATTCCCTCGAAATCAGAAGCAGCAGAGTTTGAGAGACTTGTAAGTTCATAGGTATGTAAAACTGGCGTGCCAAAAGGGAGAATAGAGCTTTGTTTGAGAGACTTGTAAGTTCATAGGTATGTAAAACTGGCCAACACGGCCGACGGGAGCAAGCGGCGTTTGAGAGACTTGTAAGTTCATAGGTATGTAAAACGTTGTCGTTTGTATACTTACAAAACCATGCGTTTGAGAGACTTGTAAGTTCATAGGTATGTAAAACACGTATCTTTCGTTCTGGTTTTCAAATTCCGTTTGAGAGACTTGTAAGTTCATAGGTATGTAAAACTATGGTAGAAAAATTGCATATACTGATGTTGTTTGAGAGACTTGTAAGTTCATAGGTATGTAAAACGTTCCGATTGAAACATTGACAGACACTATTGTTTGAGAGACTTGTAAGTTCATAGGTATGTAAAACTCTTCGGCAGATGTGTTTAATAAATCACCTGTTTGAGAGACTTGTAAGTTCATAGGTATGTAAAACTCCATCCATCCGGGAATGGTCACATTCTTCGTTTGAGAGACTTGTAAGTTCATAGGTATGTAAAACTTGCGCTATCTTGCAATGACAATTGACCTTGTTTGAGAGACTTGTAAGTTCATAGGTATGTAAAACTCTTTTTGTTTAATCCCGCCACCGTTATATGTTTGAGAGACTTGTAAGTTCATAGGTATGTAAAACAAAGTATACTCCGCCCAAACGGCGGATACTGTTTGAGAGACTTGTAAGTTCATAGGTATGTAAAACCCGGAATATTGGGGCAGTTATTTAGATTATGTTTGAGAGACTTGTAAGTTCATAGGTATGTAAAACCGCTAACATATATAATTCCGTCGCGGATGAGTTTGAGAGACTTGTAAGTTCATAGGTATGTAAAACTTAACGGAAATAAACAAATAGCTAAGGACTGTTTGAGAGACTTGTAAGTTCATAGGTATGTAAAACTTGATGATAATTGTGTTGATTTAGTTGTAAGTTTGAGAGACTTGTAAGTTCATAGGTATGTAAAACAATAAAACAAGCCCCAGAAACCACAAGATTGTTTGAGAGACTTGTAAGTTCATAGGTATGTAAAACTGCGAAATTTTAGACTGACAGATGAAAGCGGTTTGAGAGACTTGTAAGTTCATAGGTATGTAAAACTGACGCTTTTATATAACTATCGTATCCGCAGTTTGAGAGACTTGTAAGTTCATAGGTATGTAAAACTAATCTGTATAGACTATGCATGTTACCCAAGTTTGAGAGACTTGTAAGTTCATAGGTATGTAAAACATAGAACGTCAAACACTGAATGAGTTATTCGTTTGAGAGACTTGTAAGTTCATAGGTATGTAAAACGATTGCTGGAACCATATTTACCGAAAATGTGTTTGAGAGACTTGTAAGTTCATAGGTATGTAAAACACAGTCGGCATTTCATGTATTGTTTATCAAGTTTGAGAGACTTGTAAGTTCATAGGTATGTAAAACTGTTCATAGAAAAAGAGCGACTGAAAGACGGTTTGAGAGACTTGTAAGTTCATAGGTATGTAAAACATTCTGAATCGTGGACAATGTTCCTGTAATGTTTGAGAGACTTGTAAGTTCATAGGTATGTAAAACTTGATGATAATTGTGTTGATTTAGTTGTAAGTTTGAGAGACTTGTAAGTTCATAGGTATGTAAAACTTCTTTTCTTGCGCTAAACCGCCTTTAGCAGTTTGAGAGACTTGTAAGTTCATAGGTATGTAAAAC
>Ga0129314_1002511_pt1 | contig 10043 bp, 8 predicted proteins | sample O1111metagenome_FD_94431 | JGI IMG/M metagenome (GOLD analysis project Ga0129314, IMG submission 94431) | Orangutan individual fecal microbial communities from fecal samples from Wisconsin, USA - O1111 metagenome | ecosystem: Host-associated > Mammals > Digestive system > Large intestine > Fecal...
GATAATATTGCATTTGGTATTGATGCGGATAAAATTGATGAGAAACGTATCTGGGAGGTGCTTGAAGAGGCACAGTTAAAGGAATTTATTGAAGAGCTTCCGGAAGGTCTTGATACGACCATCGGAGACCGGGGAATCCGCCTGTCCGGTGGACAAAGACAGAGAATCGGAATTGCACGTGCACTGTACCATAATCCGGAAATCCTGGTATTTGACGAGGCAACATCGGCACTTGACAATGAGACAGAAGCAGCTGTTATGGAGGCCGTTAACAGCTTCCACGGAAAGAAGACCATGGTGATTATTGCACACCGCCTCAATACCATCGAGAAGTGCGATATCATTTATAAGGTTGAAAACGAGAAAATTGTGGAGACATCATTATGATAGCTACGGAAATTGGAGTAGGTGACGGACTGGGGAACCAGTTGTTCCGATATATTACCCTGCGTTGTATGGCACTGGATCATGGCATGGACTGGGGAATCGTTGGAAGTGAAACGATGGCCAATAATATGCACAGCAGCTGCGGTCTGTATTTTATGGACCTGAACTATGGAAAAGAAGTTCCGAAGAGTCAGATGAACCGTTATAACGAGAAGGAAGACCGGATTTTTATCGGGAATTCCAGGCATGATCTGACCCATGGCTGTTACGTGACCGGAGTGGACGAAAAGCTTCTTCACCCGGAAGAAAATACCCTCTATTGGGGAAACATGCAGGCAGAACGCTACTATATCAAGCATAAAGAAGAGATCCGGGAATGGCTTAAAGTAAAAGAAGAATATGACTGTAAGGAATTCAGCAGGGACAACCTGTGCATTCTTCATCTGCGCTGCAGTGACTATCTGGACTGCCCGGAGCTGTATCTTCGGAAGAAATACTGGATGGATGGCATCCGGAACATGAAGAAGATCCGTCCGGATATGGAATTTATGATTATCACGAATGATGTGAAAGAAGCATCCCGTATCCTGCCTGGAATTCCGGCTTATAATTATGACCTTGCGAAGGATTATTCGATTATTAAGAATGCAAGGTATTTACTGCTTGCCAATTCTTCCTTTGCGTATTTCCCGGCATTTACCAGTACAACGGTACAGTATATCATCGCTCCGAAATACTGGGCACGGCATAATGTATCGAATGGCTACTGGGCATCCGAACAGAATATTTATGAAGGCTGGCATTATCAGGATCGTAAGGGAAAGGTATTTACCAGTGAGGAATGCCGTAGGGAGCTGCAGGAATATAAGCAGAATTCTGTTTATTATAAGCATTTGAATGAGCCATTGCAGGGAATGGCAAAGAAGCGGGAAGAAGTAAAGAGCAGACTGCGTTACTTCAGTTACCGCTGCCTGAGGTTATGCCGTGGATTAAAGAGAAAGGTTAAGCGGTTATGGAAAAAAGCTTAAAACTACCTGACGTAACATTGATTGCTGTTACAAGTGTAAAATTATATGAAACCATAAAGGCGCTGACCTACAGCATGAGGGATATTGAATTTGGAGAAGTTGTTCTGGTAACCCACAGGAAACCACTCGGACTTCCTAAAGGAATCACATATAAGCATACAGAAAAGATTACCGATATTGATAAGTTCAATTATCTCATTGCATATGAGCTGGGCTCCTTCGTGAATACCGACTATATTATTCTGGTTCACTATGATGGATTTATTGTGCATCCGGAAATGTGGAGAAACGAATTCCTTCAATATGATTATATCGGATCGCCCTGGCCACTCCCGACAGCGGAGCATTCTACCTATTATGATGAGGATGGAAATGTGTGCCGCGTAGGAAACAGTGTATCACTGCGCAGCAAACGGCTGCTGGAATATCCGAAGAAGGCCGGACTTGAATGGAAGCCGGCAGCCGATGGATTTTATAATGAAGATATCTTTTTATGCTGTATGAATAAAGTGAGAATCGAGAAGGCCGGTATGAAGTTTGCCCCAATTGAGGTAGCGAGTTTGTTTGGACGAGAGCATACCATACCGGAAACAGAGGGAGTAACTCCGTTTCTGTTTCATAAATGGTGGGGAGAAAATAGAGATTTCCCCAGATTTGAAAATCCTTTTACCAAAATCTGGCTTGCCATGAAAGCCATCCGGCGTAAACTGATGTTTTGGAGAGATTGGAGTTAGTGTATGGTCATTGATTGTGTGCCATTTTTTAATGAACTGGATATTTTGAAGCTTCGTCTCCATATTCTGGATCCGCTCGTGGACCGGTTTGTGATTGAAGAAGCAACGCATACCTTTTCGGGGATGCCTAAAGAATTGTGTTTTGAGAAAAACAAGCAGATGTTTGCAGAATTTCTTCCCAAAATCACATATGTGGTGGTGGATAATTCGCCGGAACAATTATCTAGCCATGAAAGGGATAAATTTCAGAAAAATGCATTAGAGAAAGCACTTACGGATGTTTCACAAGAGGATGTCCTGATTTTGAGCGATGTGGATGAGATCCCTAATCCGAAGGTTTTAAAAGAAATTATCGAACAATTTGATCCGGATAAAATATATCATCTGGCGCAGAGAAACTTTTACTGTTATCTCAACATGGAGGAGACTTCCGGGAATCTGCTTTCCATAACGGGAGAATTCCCTGATGTACAGCGCAGAATGTGGCTCGGAACAAAGGTGTTTGCCCAAAGAAATATTCCGGAAAGCGGAATAATTGATCTGCGGGAAGTGGCGCCGACCGATCAAAGAAGTGTCCGGGTAGCGGATGGTGGATGGCATTTTGGCTATATGGGAAGCTTCCATGAAACCGATGTTTCTAAAAGAGTCGGAGAGAAGGTAGTTGCAGCAGCACATCAGGAGTATAACAAAGAAGACATTCTGGCAGAAGTAAAGGACCGTCTGATTCTGGGCGAGGACATTTTTGGAAGAAATGCCCGGTTTGACTGGGCAGTGATTGATGATACCTATCCGCAATATTTAAGGGATCACCGGGCGGAGTATGATTATCTGATTATGCCGCCGATCAGTGAAAGCAGAAAGACGTGGGTCAGAGTATGGATGCCGGTAAAGAGATTCTTCCGTAAAGCCCGAAGAAAGCTTCGGAGGATACAATTGCGTAAAGCATAATATGTGACAGACACAGAAACTATTGGAACAGAACGAACAAAAGCGAGGGAAGCAGCTACGAATGAAGTCCGATAGAAAGGGACTGCGGAGGTAAGGAATGAATCAGAGAAATAAGATTGCAACAGTATATGGATTATGGTTTGCAGACCTTGTCGGAATTGTGATTTCCTTTGTGCTTGCGACGTATATCCGATTCCGGAATTTCCGGGATATGGAGGACAAGGGGATTCATTTTCAGGTATGTCTCCTGCTTTTGCTTGTCTGTACGATTTATACTTTTTTCCTTGATTGGAACCGAAATTTCGTGAAGAGAAAGACAATAAAGGAATTTGCGGCGATTGTCCAATATGAAATTATTATGTTCCTTGGCGTACAGCCAATTATGTACTTTTTGAAATGGTCGGACAAGTTTTCACGCTGGGTGATGATTATTTTCCCTGTTGTGAATATTCTGATCACATTACTGATCCATCTGATCATTAAGAAGGCCGTAAAGCTTCATTACCGGTCGGAATCAACGCGGATTAAAGTGCTTGTCATTACCCAGAAGTCACTTCTTACCGAAGTTATGGAGAAGCTAAGAAAGGAACTCGATGTCAGTTACCAGATTGTGGATGCGGTATGCATGGAGGATTTAAAGCCGAACTTCCTGGAAGAGGCAACCCTGATGGCGTTGGATGAGGTATTTATCTATGCCCCGGATATGCTGCAGAAGCAGGTACAGGAGATCATAGGAAGCTTTGATGAAATGGGCGTCAATTGTCATTTCTGCGTGGAACTGCCGGGAGCGGACAGCAACCGGACGAAGATTGACAGCTTTGCCAATTATCCGGTTATCACCTATACCAGATTCCGCAGCAGTTATAAGCGGCTGTTGATAAAGCGTGTAATGGATATTGTAGGAGGCCTGGTTGGTCTTTTGATCACGGCGGTTTTCTTCCCGTTTGTGGCAATTGCAATTAAGCTGGATTCACCGGGACCGGTGCTTTTCTCCCAGATCCGGATCGGACGGAATGGCAGACGGTTTAAGATTTATAAATTCCGTTCCATGTATATTGATGCGGAGGAACGGAAGAAGGAACTGCAGTCCCAGAATGAAGTTAAGGGACTGATGTTTAAGATGGAAAACGATCCCCGTATCACGAAGGTTGGGAAATTTATCCGGAAAACGAGTATTGACGAACTGCCACAGTTCTATAATGTGGTTAAAGGCGATATGAGTCTTGTGGGAACAAGGCCCCCGACAGAGGATGAATTTGAGAAATATAATCAGTATTACCGGCGCAGAATCAGCATGACACCGGGGCTTACGGGAATGTGGCAGGTCAGCGGACGAAGCGAGATTGAAAACTTTGATGATGTTGTGAAATATGATTTACAGTATATTGACAATTGGTCTTTACTTCTTGATATTAAGATCCTGTTTAAGACCATCTGGGTGGTATTTGCAGGGAAAGGTTCCAAGTGATGGAGAACAGAATTAAGGTTTTAATGATTGGACCGGACCGCAGTGTGCATGGCGGAATATCCGGAGTGGTGAATAATTATTACGATGCCGGAATTACCGAAAAGGTTGACCTTAATTACATTGGAACGATGGTTGAGGGAAGCAAACTCCGTAAGCTCTGGCAGGCGGTGAAAGCCTATGTGAAGTTTCTTGTGGTGCTGCCTCAATATCCGGTTGTGCATGTGAATGTGGCATCGGACAGCAGCTATTACCGCAAATCTTTGTTTATAAAAGCAGCAAAACGTGCCGGAAAGAAGATAGTGATTCACCAGCATGGCGGCGATTTTGAAACCTTTTATGAAAAGGAACAGAATGATAGGGGAAGAGCAAAGATCCGTCAGGTGCTTGGTATGGCGGATACATTTCTGGTACTTTCTCCTGTACTGGAACGGTTTTTTAAAGGAATTCTGGATCCTTCCAGGGTGATTCTGTTTCCCAATGCAGTACCGGTTCCTTCTAATATCGAAAAGGAATATGGAAAACAGAGAATTTTGTTTCTGGGAAGACTTTGTAAGGAAAAGGGCTTACGGGAATTGTTTTCGATCCTGCCGCAGCTGCATGAGCAGTTTCCACAGATGTATTTACTTTTAGGTGGTATCTGGGAGGATGAAGAACTTCGCGCAGAAGCGGAGAGAATGAAAGAATATGTGACTGATCTGGGATGGCTTCAGGGGGAAGCAAAGAAGGATTATCTGCAGATCAGCGATCTCTTTGTCTTTCCCACTTATTTTGAAGGGCAGCCCGTATCTGTGTTAGAGGCCATGGCATATCAGTGTGGAATTGTTGCAACTAAGGTGGGAGGAATCCCACAGATGATTGAGCAGGAACAGATGGGATTGTTAATCGAACCCAAAGATCCAGAAGGACTGAAATCGGCACTGGAAAAATTATTGTCAGATCCGGAATTGTGTGAACGCCTGGGAAAGAATGCGAGAGCAAAGGTACAGAAAGAATTTTCCATTGAGAAGAGTCTGCAGGAGCTTATAAAAATTTATCAGCAATTACTGTAAATAAAAGAAAATATCCGGAGATGTAGTTAGGATGAGCAGTAAAGAAAATTATAAAGTAAGCATTATTGTGCCGGTTTATAATACGGTAAAATATTTAAAAAAATGTGTGAATTCCCTGATTGCACAGGACTATCCGAATGTGGAGATCCTTCTTGTGGACGATGGTTCCACAGATGACAGCGGGGCACTGTGCGACTGGTTTGCCAACAAATATTCACAGATTCAGGTTTTTCATAAAGAAAACGGAGGTCTTGTGTCTTCCTGGAAATATGGGGTGGAACACAGTACGGGTGACTATCTGTGTATGGTAGACAGTGATGACTGGATAGAACCGCAGATGATTGCGGAGATGATTCCGTATGTGACGGGAAGTAATTCAGAGATTGTATCGAGTGATTATGTGATTGAACGGGACAATGGAATGAGTGAACCCGTATATCAGCAGCTTGCACCGGGAGAGTATAACCGGGAGGCTTTATTAAAAAAGGTACTGCCGTTTGTGCTGGGGCAGGAGCACCGGTATGTAACGATTTCCCGTTGTATGAAGCTGATTTCCAAGAAATTGATCTTAGATAATATGAAATACTGCCAGCCGGATATCAGGATGGGGGAAGACCTGACATTAATATTGCCCTGCCTGTTGGACTGTGAGCATCTGGTAGTCATGGATCATAAGGCATATTATCATTATCTGTATGTGAAGGAGTCCATGGCACACCAGTATGACAAAGGACTTTATGAGAATAACCGGAAACTCCGGGAAATTATTAACCATATTTTAGAAGAAAAATACTGTAATACCAATGAAATCCCCATGCCAGACTATGCATGGATGCTGGATCAGGCAGACCGGGAGTATATTTTCCTGCTGCTGCTTGCCCTTAAGAATGAAGCAAGAGGTAATCCATCCGGATATAAAAAGAATATCCGGGAGATCTGTAATGATCCGGAGGTGAAAGTACTGGTACACAAGACGGTAGTCGAGATTCATGAAAAGTCCAATCTGCTTCTTTATCTGGTACTATTGCATCCAAATGCATTTATGATTCGGGTACTGCGGATGGGAATTAAAATTTATTACCATAATTTTTAATTGGAAGAGGAAAAATATGTGTTGGAGAATTGTTAGAAAAATTGGAGTTATTTCAATATCTATTTTAGCGATGGTTATAGTTGTATTATGTAAAAAAGACTTTTATATAGATGAATTATTAAGTTACTCATTAGCTAATAATGAAAAAGGCTGGATGCATTTTACGGATGATGAAGTTTATTCACCAGCAGAATCGATTTTTGTCGATCAATTATCGGCCAAGGATGGTAGTTTATTTGCTTATAAGAATGTGTGGAATAATCAAGCGGAAGATGTACATCCACCATTGTACTATGCATTGTTACACACTATATGTTCTTTATCCCCTAATAGGATTAGCGTCTGGCAGCCTGCAATAATTAACTTTCTTTTTGTGTTGCTGACTATGTATGTTTTAAAAAAAATACTTAATTTATTTTCTCATACTTTTGAAATTAGCCGCGATAGATATGACGCCTTGAGCAACTTAGTAATTGTAGTTTGGAGCATATTGCCTGGAATTCTGAATAATGTATCCTTTTTTAGAATGTATGTAATGGCGATGTTTATGGTTAGTTGGAATGGTTATTTGGGGATTGAAATAGTAAAAAATATATATGAAAATAAAACAGTCAAATGGGGAAAATGGATAGAGGTGCTAATTGCAAGTATATGTGCTGCATTAACGCATTACTATTGTATTTTGTTTTTAGTATTATTACAGATAACGCTGTTTGTTGAGGTGCTATGTAAAAGAGAATTTAAAATTATTTTATGGCAGTTTGTTGTGGAAGTATTTGCGGCTATTGTAGCTATTGCAATTTTCCCAAGTATGCTGAATCATATTTTTAGTGGTTATAGGGGAGTTGAGGTTCAAAATAATTTGGTTAATGTTTCTATGGAAGCATATTTTAAGCAGTTGAAAATGTTATTTATGCAGATAAATAAAGGAATATTGGGTGGAGGTGCCATAATTATTTTGGTTATATCAATTATTGTATTCTTATATAAAGTTCTCATAAAAAAGGAAAATATAAGTAAGAATCTTTTTAAAATGAAGATGGCAATGATTAGAGTATTGTTTATTCCCTGTTTAGTATATCTTATGATATTAGGGAAAATAACAATTATGATGGATCAGAGATATTTGGCACCAATATATGCAATTATATATGTTGGAACTATTATAGTTGTTTTTTATATTTTGAAAGTTATCAAATTAGATATAACAATTGGCGTTATGGTTTTTCTTGTTTTGTTAGTATTAGGAGCATATAGAAAGCCGACATGGGATTATTTATATTTGGAAAATACATTAATAGATACTATGAAGAATTATAAAGATATTGATGCAGTGGTCATTTATAATGATTATTGGAAATGTGTAGAGACCTATAGAGATTTGGAAAATAGTAAGAGTGTAACATTTTTAAAGGCGAATAATTTGGAATTACAAAATAGTGCAATTAGTAATCGGTCTGAAATGATTGTGTACTCTGAGAACGAAGATAATGTATTAAATATTTTTGAAAATATGAATGGGACAACTGAATGTCAAAAAATAGGTGAAAGTCGTTATTTTATGGCATATTATTTAAGATAAGTATTTGAGAGGAAAATATGCAGCCACTGATTAGTGTGATTGTTCCCGTTTATAACGGAGAACTGTATTTGAAAAACTGCATAGAGAGTATTGAAGCACAGAACTATGAACCTTTGGAAATCATTGTGATTAATGATGGTTCTACGGATGGAACGGCAGAAGTCTGTGAGCAGCTGGCGGAAACTTATGAGAACCTGTCTTTTATCATAACGGAGGATCTTGGGGTGTCTGCCTCCCGGAATCATGGGATTGCACTGGCAAAGGGAGAATTGCTTACCTTTGTGGATGCCGATGACCGGATACATCCCCAGATGCTGCAGAGATTGTATGAAGCAATGGAACAGACCGGATGTGATATTGCCGGATGCCGGTTCACCATCTGGAATACGGAACGGGAATGGGAGATTGCAGCCAACTCGGTTCCGGTAAATGGGCAGACACATAAGGTGTATGAGAAACAGGAATATTTGAAGGAACAGATTTTGTGCGGAAACAGCCGGTGCTGGAGCAAATTGTACCGGAAATCTTTGTTGGAACAAATGCATACCGGACAGTGGTTCCGGGAAGGAATGACCATCGGGGAAGATATGCTCTTTCTTATGGATCTGCTGCCGAAGACAGGAACGATTGCTGAGATTGATTTCCGGGGTTATGGATATTATCAGAATCCACAGGGGGCCATGAACCGCACGTTCCGCCCGGAATATATGGATCAGATCCGTTGCTGGGTGATTGCGAGGGAGCAGGTACGAAGGCTCCTTCCGGAATGCGAGAGTAAGGCAACATCGATTCTGTTGATCTCCATTATGCTGACGGCCGGGAAACTGGCGGGATTGTCAGGGGCAGAGCGGAAGCAATATGAAAGCTATACGAGAGAGTGCCATGAAAAGCTTTTAAAGGAACGACAGAATCGGGAAGCGGTGAAATTACTTTCCAAAGGGTACCGGGTTAAGGTGAGATTTTTTGCAATGGCACCGAAATTGTATTTGTGGTGTTATCATTGGAAATAAAACATAAAGAAGAAGGAACTATATGAAGGGGAATCATCAGAATCAGATTATTTTATATATGCATGCAGGCAGCGGCAATCATGGCTGCGAGGCCATTGTGAACAGCCTGTGCCATATGATGAAGGAAGATGCTGTACTGGTATCCTATCGGGGGAATGAGGATTGGCAGTATACCTTGAAGGAGTTGTGTGAAATCAAACAGGAGCGCAACTTTGATGAACACAAGCTGGCACACATAGCTTATTATGCGTATCGTATGCTCACGAAGGATGCAGCGAGCTTTCTGCGTTACCGTTATGGGGATATTTTTAAGCAGCCGATGTCTCCACTTGCGATTTCGATTGGGGGAGACAATTATTGTTATGACAGCATGCTTTCGGATCTGCGTCTTGCCAATCTTGCTTTTACACAGAAAGGAACGAAGACCGTTTTACTGGGATGTTCCATTGAACCGGAACTGTTGAAGCGTGGACAGGGGGCACAGGCAGACCGGATTTTAGAGGATTTAAGCCATTATCATCTGATTATTGCAAGAGAATCTTTGACCTATGAAGCTTTGTGTGATGCCTTTGAAAGAAGACGGGAACAGAGTAATAGTAACAATAACAGTAGCAATAACAGTAATAATAATAATAACAGGAATATATTGAATATCCGAAGCACATCAAATATACAGATTACACCCGATTTTCCCAGAATTGTTCAGATACCGGATCCGGCCTTTACCCTGGGATATGTCAGGAA
>Ga0129314_1002512_pt1 | contig 10037 bp, 10 predicted proteins | sample O1111metagenome_FD_94431 | JGI IMG/M metagenome (GOLD analysis project Ga0129314, IMG submission 94431) | Orangutan individual fecal microbial communities from fecal samples from Wisconsin, USA - O1111 metagenome | ecosystem: Host-associated > Mammals > Digestive system > Large intestine > Fecal...
ACACCGACCAGCTGTAAGGAGGGCGCACGGATGAAGGTACTCTCTCTGATGGTAGGCCCCATCATGACCAACTGCTACATCCTCTGCGACGAAGCCGCCAAGGTCTGCGCCGTCATCGACCCCGGCGACGAGCCCAAGCGCATCGAGGCCATGATCGCCTCCAGCGGCTGCACCCCCATCATGATCCTGCTGACCCACGGCCACTTTGACCACTGCACCGGCGTGGCGGGTCTGCTGGAAAAGTGGCCGGAGCTGCCGGTCTATATCCATGAGGCTGACGCGACGGATACCACCGGCGAGCAGCTGGAATTCCGCCGTCTGGGGGAAAAGAACCAGCGCTATTACCGCGAAGGGGATAAGCTGACCGTCGGCAGCCTGACGCTGGATGTGCTGGAGACGCCGGGCCATTCCCGCGGCTCCGTGTCCCTGCTGGTGGAGGGGCAGCATGTCCTTTTCTCCGGCGATACCCTGTTCCGGGGCAACTGCGGCCGGTGCGATTTTCCCGGCGGCGATTACCGGGCCATGCTGCGCTCTCTGGCCCGTCTGGGCAGGCTGGAAGGCCAGTATACCGTGTATCCCGGCCATGACGAGGCCACCGACATGGACTACGAGCGAAAGGCCAACCCCTATATGCGGCATGGTATGACGGTATGAAGCTGATTTTTACCGGTCACGATGACCGCTATGCCATTGAGCAGGATCTGCTGGCCTTTTTCCCCAACGAGCGCCCGGTGTATGACCCGGCGGCGGAGGAGGAGAACTGCGCATGGGTCAGGCTGTCACAGGGCGCGGTATACGCCACCGCGACCAGCCGCATCCTCTATCAGGGACGGGAGGGCCGCGGTATTTCCCGGGTACGGATCGACCCTGCGCTGAGCGCCTACCAGCAGGAGGGACTGCGGCAGCGGGCGCTGAAGATGAGCTTTTTCAAGGCGTCTGTGGAAATTCTGGGCCATGTGCCTGCCTGGGGCAGCCTGACGGGCGTGCGCCCGGCCAAGCTGGCGGCGCGCCTGCTGCGCGGCGGCATGACCCCCCGGCAGGCGGATCGGGAGCTGGCGCGTACCTATCAGGTATCTGCGCCGCGCCGCCGCATGTGTATCGAAGCCGCTCAGGCCGGCATTGCCGCCAAGGAGGCGCTTGCACCCAACGAGATATCCCTCTATGTGGGTATCCCCTTCTGCCCCACCCGCTGCGCCTATTGCAGCTTTGTGTCTCAGTCGGTAGAGCGTTCCTTCAAGCTGATGGAGCCTTATCTGGAGGCACTGGAGCGGGAGATCACGCTGGCCGGACAGATGGTGCGGGACACGGGGCTTCGCATCAAGGCCTTCTATATGGGCGGCGGCACGCCCACCACCCTGTCGGCCCGGCAGATGGATCGCCTGCTGGAGCACCTGAACCGCAGCTTTGATCTGAGCGGCGTGGTGGAATACTGCATCGAGGCCGGGAGGCCCGACACCATCGACCGTGAGAAATTGCAGGTGCTGCTGGATCACGGGGCGGATCGTATCAGCGTCAACCCCCAGTCGCTGGATGACCGGGTGCTGCATGCCATCGGGCGCAAGCACTCGGCGGCGGATATTCTGGACGCCATGGCACTGGCCGCCTCCATGGGCTTTCCCCATGTGAACATGGATCTGATCGCGGGGCTGCCTGCCGACACGCCGGAGGGCTTCCACCGGACGCTGGATGCGTGCATCCGGTGCGGAGCGGATAACATCACCGTCCACACGCTGGCCTTGAAGAAGGGCAGCCGCCTGACGCTGGAGGGCAGCCCCATTCCCCCGCCGGAGGCGGTGGCGCAGATGCTGGACTATGCCGACCCCACCCTGCGTGCCGCCGGGTTCGCGCCCTACTACCTCTATCGGCAGAAATATATGTCCGGCAGCTTTGAAAATGTGGGCTGGTGCATATCCGGCGCAGAGGGACTGTATAATATCTACATCATGGAGGAGCTGCACAGCATTCTGTCGCTGGGTGCAGGCGGCTCCACCAAAATGGTGGATCTGCGCCGGGATGACCGGATCGAGCGGCTGTTCCACCCCAAATATCCGCTGGAGTATATCCAGCGGCAGGAGCAGGTGGCCGATAATCTGGAGAAGTTTGCCGCCTTCCACCGGGAGATGCTGGGAGATATGGGAAAATAACGTTTTCCTGTCATTCCGGGCCGGTGCTCGCCGCGACGGGCCTCCCCTACTCCTGACCATGACGCTTTAGGGAGGTGACGGCTTGCAGCGCAGGCAGAATTTTTTAAGCGGCGCTGCCGTTCTGGCCGGCGCGGTGGCCGTGACCAAGGTGCTGGGCGCCCTGTACAAGATTCCGCTGGGCAACCTGCTGGGCAGTCAGGGCATGGCCCACTTCTACGCCGCCTATAATATCTATAATCTGCTGCTGATGTTGTCCACGGCCGGCCTGCCGCTGGCTGCCTCGCGTCTGGTGGCGCAGGCGGCGGCTCAGGGCCGCGGCGATCAGACGCGGCAGGTGTTCCGCGCCGCCCTGGTGCTGCTGGGTGCGGCGGGGGCAGCGTTTTCCGCGCTGATGCTGCTGCTGCCCCACGCGTTGGCCGGTGCGCTGCACGACGATGCGGCCGCCGCCGCGATCCGGGTGCTGGCGCCGTCGGTGCTGTGCGTATGCCTGACCTCCGCTATCCGGGGGTATACGCAGGGGCTGGGCAACATGACGCCTACCGCCGTCAGCCAGATCATCGAATCTGCCTGCAAGCTGGCGGTGGGTCTGGGTCTGTGCGCCTTTTTGCTGCGCCGCGGCGCAGCGCCGGAGGTGGGCGCTGCCGGCGCAATTTCCGGCGTAACCTGCGGCACGGCGCTGGGGCTTGCCTTTCTCCTGTGGGCGCTGAGGTATCAGACCGTTCCGCGGGGCGGTGACGTGCCGGAGCCGCTGGGCGCCACCATGGGGCAGCTGCTGCGCATCGGCGTGCCCATCACGCTGGCCGGAGGCGGCATGAGCCTGATGACGCTGCTGGATCAGTCGTTGGTGCTGGGCACGCTGCAAACCACGCTGGGCCTGTCCGCTCAGGCTGCCGCCGAGCAGTATGGCCAGTACACCTTCGGCATGACCCTGTTTGTGCTGCCGCCATCGTTTATTTTTCCGCTGACGGTGTCGCTGATCCCGGCCATCACCCGGGCCAGAGAGCGGCGGGATCATGCTGCGGCGCGGCGGCTGACAGCCGCGGCGATCCGTATTACGGCGTTGCTGGCTCTGCCTATGGGGGCGGGGCTCAGCGTACTGGCCGGGCCAATCCTTCACCTGCTGTATCCCGCTGTGCCTGAAACAGCGGAGGCGGCCGCCTATCACCTGACGGTGCTGGGCGCAGCCAGCATCTTTGTCTGCTTGATGGTGGTGACCAACGGCATTTTGCAGGCCTGCGGCCGTGAGCGTGTTCCGATCCTGACGCTGCTGTGCGGCGGCGCGCTGAAGGTGGCGGCCAACTACCTGATGGTGGGCGACCCCGCCGTGGGGATCCGCGGCGCGCCGGTAGGCACGCTGTACAGCTATGTCCTGATCGTGGCGCTGAACATGATTGCCGTCCACCGCTGCCTCCGCGGGCAGGTGGACTACTTCCGCTGCCTGTGGAAGCCTGCGCTGTGCGCCGCCGCGATGGCGCTGGGCGCACGGGGGTGCTACATGCTGCTGTACCTTCGGATTTCCCAGAATCTGGCAACCATTGCCGCGGTAATCGTGGGCGCGGGGATCTATGGGCTGCTGGCCCTTTCGCTGGGCGCGGTGACGGCGGAGGACCTGCGCGCCCTCCCGAAAGGGGAAAAATGGGCCAAGCGCCTGCATTTGCGGTGATTTTTCCCCTTTTCTGTCGAAAAGGTCTTGCAATGAAACGGCAAATATGGTAAATTTTCAATTGGCCTTCGGTAGTAAGGCCACCTTTTGTTCTTAATGCGACACGTTTCGTTTTAGGATATGTTGTCACCAATGAAAAATTTTAGGAGGAAAAACCCATGAATAAAACCGAACTGATCAATGCCGTCGCCGAGAAGGCTGACCTGTCTAAGAAGAACGCCGAGGCCGCTGTCAACGCCACGCTGGCCGCCATCACCGAGAGCCTGAAGGCTGAGGAGAAGGTGCAGCTGGTGGGCTTTGGCTCCTTTGAGGTGAAGCACCGCGCCGAGCGTACCGGCCTGAATCCCCGCACCGGCGATTCCGTGACCATCGCCGCCTCCAAGGTTCCCGCTTTCAAGGCCGGCAAGGCACTGAAGGACGCCGTTAAGTAAACCGATCTATGTGCATGTAAGGAAAGCGGCAGCGCCGCTTTCCTTTTTATTCCGAAGGAGGACACGCGATGCGACTGGACAAATACCTGAAGGTAAGCCGCCTGATCAAGCGGCGCACCGTGGCCAACGAGGCCTGCGACAATCAGCGGGTCACGGTCAACGGACGGGTGGCCCGGGCCTCTTACGACGTGAAGGTGGGGGACGTGATCACCATCCGCTTTGGTCAGAAGGCTCTGTCGGTGGAGGTGGTGTCGGTGGCCGACAATGTGGGCAAGGCAGACGCCGCCGCCATGTACCGGGAAACCACGGACAAGACGTTATAATTTCTGCCGCCCTCTCATACAATGCAGTAACGCTTTGTATGAGAGGGTGTTTCTTTTGGCATATGAGACGAACGGCGGCAGCGCCATGTACCACCGGCTGACCATGGAGGGCCGGGAAAAGCTGACGGTGGGCGGTGTGGAGGACGTGGAGCGCTTTGATGAGGAATGCATCGTCGTGACCACCTGCGCCGGAACGCTGGTGGTCACCGGCGAGGAGCTGCACATCGGCAAGCTGAGTCTGGACGGCGGCGAGCTGCATGTGGACGGCCATATTGACGGCATAAGCTACGAGGAGGAGCAGCCGGTGAGCCGGGGGCTGTTCAGCCGCCTGTTTACCTGATGGAGAACCATGTTTCCGCCCAGCTGGCCCAACTGGGTGCATCGGCGGCGTTGGGGGCGGCAGGCGCACTGGTGTATGACCTGCTGCGTGCCGCCCGGCTGATCGACCGCCGCGATCGGGCCCTGACCCACCTGCTGGATGCTCTTTTCGCGGCGGCGCTGGGCGGCGGGCTTTTGTGGCTGGCGCTGGTGGTAGGCGGCGGCGAGCTGCGGCTGTACATGCTCACGGGAATGGCGCTGGGCGCGGCGGCGTGGTTCTCCCTGCCCTCCCGGCTGCTGCGGCCGGTGTGGGATTTCTGGACCGCCGCGCTGCTGGCAATGTGCCGCTTGCTGTGGAAACCGGCGGCGGTTTTCCTCACAGGCATAAAAAAACTGGCTGCCGCGGCGAAAAAGGGCTTTTCTTTTCTGATAAAGTGCGCTAGAATAAACTTAGAGCAGGCTTCGGAAGAATCGCGGAATACACCGCGGGAGAGGAGTGAGCGCAGCATGAAGGCAAAGAAGGCCAAGCGGACAAAGAAGCGCCCCAGTATCGTGATGGTACTGGTGATCCTGACATTTGTAACCGTGTTGGGCGTGCAGATCATCAAGGTCTATGACCAGCTGCAATCCGCCCGGCAAACAGAAACTGCACTGAACCAGCAGCTGACCCAGCAGCGGCAGGAAAATGAGGCGCTGCGCTCCGACCTGAGCCGGAAGAATGACGAGAGCTTTATCAAGGCGCTGGCCCGGGATCTGCTGGGACTGGCCGAAGAGGGCGAGCGGATCTTCTACGATGTGAATGACTGAAAAAGAGACAGCGCACGGCTGTCTCTTTTTGCGTTGGCAGGGCGGTGCGCTGCCGATTGTCTTCTTGTCATTTTTCCCGCCGTATGGTATGCTGAAAGCAGTGGGCGCATGCCGCCCCACAGGAGGAAACTATGAATCATATGACATTTCGTGAACGGCGCTACCGCCGGGCGCATCTTGCGTGTGTGCGCCACCTGACGCTGGACCCCAAGGGCCCCGGCGTGGTGCGTATCCACATGATCCCGCCCCGGGAAGAGACACCGGCGGCGCCCTTTCTGCTGCTGCTCAACGGCGCGCAGCTGGTGCCGCTGAATCTCAGCTGGGCCATCATGCTGGCCAACCTGATGGATCAGTGGCAGGCCCATGAGGGGCAGGAGCTGGAGGAGGATCAGTGGGAGACGCTGCTGAGCGCGGCGGTGGAGGAGACCCACCGCACCTATCCCCGTACCAAAAGACAGCTGTTGGCCAACGATATGCACCTGATGCTTACCAGCCTGATCGCCCTTGCGCAGGGACGGGAGCCGGAGGCGGAGATCGGCATGCTGTCGCTGGGAGAGTATGCCTGTGAGATGACCGCGCCTCACCGCATGGATCTGATGGTCAGCGCCATGGAGAAGGACGGCGCATGGCACTGCAACCAGAAGTGTCTGCACTGCTATGCTGCCGGACAGCCCATGGGCGAAACGCCGGAGCTGTCCGGCGAGCAGTGGAAAACGGTGCTGGAAACGCTGCGTCAGGCCAACATCCCCCAGGTGACCTTTACCGGCGGCGAGCCTACCCTGCGGGAGGATCTGGCGGAGCTGGTGGAGGCGGCGGCGTGGTTCGTCACCCGGCTGAACACCAACGGACGCCGCCTGACGCCCCAGCTGTGCGCGGCGCTGTATCAGGCCAGCCTTGACAGCGTGCAGGTGACGCTCTACAGCGCCGAGGGGAATATCCACAACCAACTGGTGGGCTGCGGCGGCTTTTCCGACACGGTGCAGGGCATCCGCAACGCCGTGGCGGCGGGGCTGATCGTGTCGGTGAATACCCCGCTGTGCTCGCTGAACACCCACTATGCCGAAACGCTGCGCTTTGTCCACAGTTTGGGGGTGCGCTATGTCACCTGCTCGGGGCTGATCCCCTCCGGCAGCGCCTGCGGTGCGCAGAGCCGGGCCACGGCGCTTACGGCCGGTGAGCTGGCGGATATCCTGCGTGATGCGGCGGAAACGGCGGAAGAGCTGGGTATGGAGCTGGACTTCACCTCCCCCGGCTGGCTGGACGGGGAAACGCTGCACGCCATGGGGCTGCATCTGGTTCCCAGCTGCGGCGCGTGCCTGTCCAACATGGCGGTGACGCCGGACGGCAAGGTGGTGCCCTGCCAGAGCTGGCTGTCGGACGAGCCGCTGGGAGATCTGCTTTGCGATAAGTGGGCAGATATCTGGAATGATCCCCGCTGTGCCGCCATCCGTGCGGAAAGCGCCAGAATGGATCACATCTGCCAGTTGAAGGGAAGGGGGCAGGCACAGTGAAAAAGCTGATAGCGCTGGGGCTTAGCCTCCTCATGGCGCTGTGCCTGACGGTAACGGCGCTGGCGGACTACGACTATATCGACCGCTACGATGTGACCGTAACGCCCCAGACCGAGGATGGCAGCCTGTCCATCCGGGTAGACCTGACGTGGACGGCGCTGGAGGCGCTGCCCTACGGTCAGGAACTGAAGGTGGGCGTGCCCAACGGCTCCATCCGGGAGGAGACGGCCCTGACGGACAATATCGAGCGTCTGGCGTTTGACAACAGCTATATGTACGTCTATCTGGACCGGGCCTACGACGCGGGCGAGAGCTTCACCTTTGCCTATTCCTGGGTGCAGGAGTACATGTACACGCTGGAGGGTAATACGGTATCCTACGACTATACCCCCGGCTGGTTTGACGAGGCCAAGACCGGGGAAATGACCCTGACATGGAACGATCCGGCGGGGCTGAGCGGCCAGTGCGCCACCGGCGGCGGCGAGAGGACCGATATGGCGGAGGGCTGGGTTCTCAGCGCCGAGCACATGGGGTATGGCGATACCATGCACGCCAACGTGACGTACAGCGGCTGGCCCACTGCCCTTTCACAGGAAAACAGCGCCGACAACATGCCTGCTGACTACGTGGACTACGACGACTGGTACGACGAGGACGAGGACACAGGCATGGCTGCCCTGTTCCTGACGCTGATCATCACCATCTTCATCGTTGGGGCGGTGGTGTGGATCCTCCGGGAGCTGGGCGACGGCTACGCCGGCGGCTTCGGTACCCGGTATGTGTTCGTCAACCATCTCTGGTACCCTGCCGGGCCTGACGGCAAGCCCCGTCCCGGCAGCGTCGGCATGCCCCACAAGCCCAGACCCCGCTCCAGCGGCCGGAGCAGTTTTGGCGGCGGAAGCCGGGGCGGCGGGTTTAGCGGCGGCGGCTTCGGCGGCGGAGGACACTGTGCCTGCGCCAGCAGCTGCGCCTGTGCCTGTGCCTGCGCCTGTGCCGGCGGCGGTCGGGCCGGATGCAGCGCCAAGAATCTTTACGGCGCGGTGCATCTCAGCCGTGCGGTAACGGAGAAGCTGCAATAAAAAAGGAGCCGCGTCCCCGATTATGGGGCGCGGCTCAAGCGGGTGGGATATTGGAAAGCTTCCGTAGACTATGGTACACCATTGCCGCGCTCTTGTCCATAGGAGCTTTTGCCGCTTTTTCGCGAGGAATGGCACACTCCGTCGAATCGCCCAAAAAAGATTGCGCTTTTGTTAAATTTCCATAAATCTGTCCGGATGCTCTTTTCAAATGCAGGGCACTGTGCTATAATGCGGACATGGATAAGGGGAAATCCCTCCCCGACCCTGTGTTCCGTACCCCAAGAAAGGAGCAACCGATATGAAGTTCACATTCGCCTGCAAGAAGATCGCGCTGAACGACTCCATTAAAGAATACGCCGAGAAGAAGATCAGCAAGCTCGACCGGTATTTTGCGGAGGAAGCGGACGCATTTGTGACCTTTGCTGTGGAGAAGAAAAATCGCTGCACCGTAGAGCTGACCCTGCGTGCGGCAAACGGTACGCTGTTCCGCGCCGAGGCTGAGGATCCCGACGGCGACATGCGCGGCGCCATTGACGGAGCCGTTAGCTTTATCGAGCGCCGGATCCGCAAGAACAAGACCCGTCTGGCCAAGAATCTGCGGCCCGATGTGATGGAGCCGGATGTGCCTGAGTTCCAGGTAGAGGAAGAGGACGAGTTCCATGTGGTGCGTACCAAGCGCTTCACCGTGAAGCCCATGACCGTTGACGAGGCCATTTTGCAGATGAATCTGCTGGATCACACCTTCTATGTGTTCCGCAATGTGGCCGACGGCGCGATTTGCGTGGTATACTGCCGCAACAACGGCGGCTACGGTATTATCGAGACGCAGGAATAACATACAATTAAAAAAAGACGGCCCGCGGCCGTCTTTTTTTTATGATTCGCTGTCCAGCTTGAGGACGGCCATGAAGGCCTCGGTGGGCACCTGCACCGTGCCCAGATCCCGCATCTTCTTCTTGCCCGTTGGGAAAGCTGGGCTTTCCAACGGCGCTTCGCGCGCTCATTGGAATCACGCCGCACAGCGGCGGCTCGCTTGCGCTCGCAAGAGGGCAAGAATCAATCGCTGTCCAGCTTGAGGACGGCCATAAAGGCCTCGGTAGGCACCTGCACCGTACCCAGATTCCGCATCTTCTTCTTGCCCTCTTTTTGCTTCTCCAGCAGCTTCTTTTTGCGGGAGATGTCGCCGCCGTAGCACTTGGCCAGCACGTCCTTGCGCATGGCCTTCACCGTCTCGCGGGCGATGATACGCCCGCCGATGGCCGCCTGAATGGGCACCTCGAAGAGCTGGCGGGGGATATTCTCCTTCAGCTTCTCGCACAGGCGGCGGGCGCGGCCGTAGGCCTTATCCCGGTGGGCGATGAAGCTCAGGGCATCCACGCCGTCGCCGTTTAAGAGCAGATCCACCTTCACCAGATCGCTGGTGCGATAGCCGCTCAGCTCATAGTCCAGAGAGGCGTAGCCCTTGGTGTTGGCCTTCAGCGTGTCGAAAAAGTCGTAGATGATCTCATTGAGGGGCATCTGATAGTGCAGCTCCACCAGATGGGTGTCCAGATACTGCATGTCCTTGAACTCGCCCCGCCGCTCCTGGCACATGGGCATGATGTTGCCCACAAAGTCCTGGGGGGTAATAATGGATACCTTGACATAGGGTTCCTCGGCGTGTTCGATGCTGCCGGGGTCCGGGTAGTTGTGGGGGTTATCCACCTTCACCATGGTGCCGTCGGACTTGTAGACGTGGTAGATCACGCTGGGCAGCGTGGT
>Ga0129314_1002514_pt1 | contig 10029 bp, 9 predicted proteins | sample O1111metagenome_FD_94431 | JGI IMG/M metagenome (GOLD analysis project Ga0129314, IMG submission 94431) | Orangutan individual fecal microbial communities from fecal samples from Wisconsin, USA - O1111 metagenome | ecosystem: Host-associated > Mammals > Digestive system > Large intestine > Fecal...
CATTCTGCGGAGGGGCGAGACGCTGCACCAGTGGACGGCCTTCCGCTTCTTTGCCCGTTAAAGCGAAGATATGATGAAAAAAGGACGACAGTGCTTTTGAAGTACTGTCGTCCTTTTCGGACCGAAGCCCCGGGCGCTGCCGTGGAGTATGGGTCCTGCAAACCGTCGTGGGGTGGAAGAAGCTGTTCACGGACGAATGCGGCAAGGATTTTCACTGCTGTTTTCTTAGCATCAGATAAAATCATAAAAGTGCCTCAATTCTCTTTTATAACTTATTATAGCACAAAAATGCAAAAAACAAAGTGGATGTAACGAAAATCGTTACATCCACTTGATCTGGCAACAGTATAATAAGTTGATACAATGTTACAGTTTAATACAATGCAACACCTGTCAGTACAATGTAGCATTTCCTTATACTTTGTATCGTTCACATAACCAAATCATCTTTTTACCAGTAAAACATACCGTTTTCAGAACAATTTTAGGTCTGTTCTCGACTGAGTGGAAATCGTAACAATGTTATGAAAATATATGAAAAAGGACTCAGGCTGGCAAATGTGATTCTGCTGACCTGCGTCCTAATTAGTTTAGCCAATCAGAATCACTGTGCATACTTCCAGAAATCGAACCGAGTATTACATATTGAAAGATCGAAAAAATATGATATAATACTCTTGATGTTGGATTGGCGGCATGAGCTACTGTGTTTATTGATTCTTGGGATTCAAAATCCCAGAAAGGAGGTAGCTCTATGAACACTACAGTCGTTCTTGACTGGAAGTTTGTTGTCGCCATTGGCGCAACAACTGCAGTAATCATCCTCGCTGCGAAGATGACTCCTGCAGAGGCCAAGGAAGTGTTGACCAAATTGGTTGACACCCACACTGTGCGTACGATCGCCCTGACCGGCGATTGCTAACGCCACCAACGTCAGGGCACATGATCTACGGATCGTGTGCCTTTTCTTTTTATACAGTTCCCATACCAAGCTGTTCATCTAATTGAAGCTGTTGAAAAATCGAAAATCACATGATATAATACGAAAAAAGTGTCATTTTTCCACATTTTTCGTCATATATATCACTGAGTAATCTTTGCGCATAACACATATGAAGAAGGGAGAAGCATTATGCCAAGTTGTACACCTCAGAGGACGAGCACGCTTGTTTTTTGCCAGGAAATCGAAAGCAACCAGCAGCTTCGCGATCAGTACTGTCGCCGTGTAAGAAACATCGCAAAATGGTACAAGGCTACTTTTGAACGGTACAATACTATCTTAAAAACCGAAATCGGTATGGAAACCCTGGCTAAAGAATTGGGAGAAATCAGCTGCGATTCCGCAGTTATTGCCGATATGGCTCAAGAGTTTTTGGATGATCTTGATTATGCCAACGGTGCCAAAATGTCCTATTTCTCCATGTCAGATGCGCTTGTGAAGCTAATACTGTCCAAGTTTTCCTTTGGCCCTGGCCCCAACAACCAGTTTTTGACCGAATGTGGCATTTCCGCAAGACTCCAGTTCAAAGATCCATCTCGAAAGAGTTGGCTTGGTTGCAGAGCAGATGTCTACGAGTTAGCTGAAATACTGGCTAAGATCCTCCGCGATAAGGTGGGTTCTTTTAACATCGATTTCCAGGCATTGAGTTCTGATCGTGAAGCTCGCGCAAAGCTGACTCACTCCGGAGAGGCATCTTTGTGTCTGTCTGCTATGCGATGCTATAATGTCATCCGGGATATGCTAATATTCATGGATTCCGACTATTGCGATCAATTGCCGTTCTTCGAGTTTGAGGAATTGTTCGATTATGATCGGATGCTTGCAGAACCTTGCTGTTTTTCCTTTGATAACGCAACTACCATTTTGATTGCAGATTCTGTTCATGATGTACGGCGGGATTATCGTAAAGCCATTGCTAACATGCAATGGAACTTGGTTGTTGATCTGGATGGTTATTCCGATTGTGGCGGTTTGCTTGAAACGGTTGAACACAATCGTATCCAGAGAGAAGTACTTTGCCGTAATGTAGCAGATAATCTGACACAATTGCCCATTGACCATACATTGTGGTATCGTTGCGGCGAATACCAGTCCATTGATTTTTTGCCCAAAGATTCACTCTCAATCGGTGCATACACAGAGTTCCACAAGAATCTTCCGTGCAGCGGCAGATATGTCAGGATGGCCGACAAACTAATTATGTTCCTCAAACCTTCAAAACTCGCATTGAGCATCTGTATGATAGTGTTCTGGATAAATCACCTATTATTTTATTTGCTGATGATACTCTCCCGTACTTCAAAAATCTGTGTGATGAAGTATGCCGTTTAGACCGCCGCTGCATTTTGGTGTCTGCTTGTCGGAGCGAGAGCGGAATCTTGAGAGACTATCCTAACGCTAACTACAAAGCTGTCTCATCGATCCAAGATAGTGCAATTCCTATTCTTCGAGAACGATACAGACAGGTTAGTCCTCTGTCTGAGATGGGTCGCATGTACAGTAGAGATGCGCATAACCATGCAGAAGCATACGAATCCTTTAAGAAGGCAATCGAATATATGCCCGATGATGACCCTAATGTGTTCCATATGGCAGGCAGCGCCTTGCTGGATAAGCTCAAGCAAAAATTCGATGACTCGAATGCTGAGTTTGATCAGAAAGCGCTTTCTGATATTCACGAAGATGTGCAATGCGCGGGGGAATACTTTGATAACACAATCTGTTATGGAAGCCCTGAATATGGATATCCCAGTAAGCTTGAGTTGCTGTACAGGACACTCCAGTTTTTGTTCAGAATCAATAATATCCAATCCGAGGCTGATCTGCCTAAGTTAGATCATACCTCGCGACTCTTGCAGTCCGAATTCATGGATACTCTGGAGGAAGCGAAAAACTATTACGATTTTGATGATATTGCCCGGGAGAAGATTTCGGAATATGAAAATCGTTTCCGTTCACAAATCGTATTTGGTAACTATTCTCAAGCAGTAGAGTATTACCAAAATAAAGTGGATGCACTCCGCTCCGGTCCCGATATTGTTGGATATGGCAACTCGCTTCGTAGCCTAATCTTTGCACAAATCAACCAAGCACGATATAAGAATCCTGAAGTTCCATTCTACTACAATCTCAAAAATGCACGAAAAATGTTGACGGATATTGAAAGTCTTCTCCTTCAGCCTTTCGACCCGGAGCGTTTTTCTGACTATGCTCTCCGAACCCAGATGTTCCACTATTGGATGCTCCTCGCAAAGCATCTCGAAATTTCGGTGGATCAAGGACTTGTCATGGCAAAGCGCTGGATGACAATGGAGGAAGACAGACGAAATAACCTGAACCCCGAACCATATTACTATCAAAATGTGTTGTTGCGCTTGTCCATCAAGTCTGGTAATGCTGCCTCGATTGATGAGTTGCGCGAGTTAACACATTTGATTGGCGGGTACGACATTGATGGTGTATTCGATCGGCACAGAGGAAGTCTAACAAAGATTCGTGATGTTTTTGTCAGCGGAAAAGAGATGGGACAGTTGCTTGATGTTACCCACTGCAAGGCAGATGAAGAAATCTATGAATCGGTTATTAAGCAAAAACGTACACCCGTTCCGGTATCTGCACACTTTGAGGAATGCCTGAATCAAGGACTTGCATATCTGAAGATTTATGACCCAGTTCCTTGGAGCAAAGAACAAGTTAGAATGAACATTGGGCGTAGATCTCACAGTTCTCTTACCTCTGCTCAAGTTGGACATCGCATTATGTTTGTAATGGGATTTGGAGTATGCCACTTGGTTGCTCTGTCTTATAATGCAGCAGACATTGACGCTGGCGAGAAAATGAGAATTCTCAATGCGGTATCCGACGCACATGCCACCCCAAAAGCTGGTAATGAATCACCGAAAAAGTTGATGACAGGTTCCGATAATAAGCCCACTCAGAATGCCACTGCTATTGCTATATTAAAAAATGGGCAGCGAACAATCTTGCGAAACATTCGAATTTCCAAGGGCGATCAGTGGATAAATGGTGATGTCGAAGGCGGTATTGCAGGAGTTTCAGTAAAGGATGATTTATCGCGTTTCTCCAAGAGTGAAATTGCATATTACGGTGGTATCGAAGAAGTTCTGAAAATGCTACAGAAAAAAGTGGAAGTACCTTGCATTATTCTCTATGTTGTAGATAGCACACCGAAGCTGAAATACCGCGCATCTCTTTTTGATGCTTGTAGCACCATTTCGGAATTGCTCGGCGAAACAGCAAAAACAAAGCAAAAAGAACCCGAGCCTATATCACCCACGCTTGAAGTAACAGCAACTGTTCCTATCGGGGAAGCAGTTACTGTAACAATTCAGGACATCCAGAAGGACTCTGTAGCAGGAACATTCCAATACGAAGGGAGCATATATTTGATTACGCTCAAAACAAACCGCAAAAAGGAACGGGAATCCCTGCAAAAAGCTTTCCGCCAGAAGTCATTGGTAAAGACTCGAATCATTGGTTTTAACAAAGACATATATTTAGGAAAGCTCATTTAATCCCACATAATAGCAAAACGCACCTTGCCATGTTCAGTAATACTGGACATAGCAAGGTGCTGTTTTATAATTCTTGTGCTAACTCAATTCCGGCCTTGACACCCTCGACAAATTTGGCCTTCTCATGCTCCCGGCAGAGAGCGCAGACGGCATCCACGATCCGATCCATCTCCCGGAGGGGCATACCGTGCATCCGCTGGTACAGATCCTCAAAGGCAGCTTTCACGGCATCGGTGTCTGTGTTATTGCACTCATGGTAATAGGTAAAGAGCATCTCCAGGATGGAATTGGCATCACTGCCGTAGTTGGGTGGGTTCTCTGCCACATGACGAGTCAGGATCTCAACATACTCATTCACCACCGATACCGCCCCTCATTACTTCCAGCATCATTCTGCCGCCCAGGCGGAAGCTATTCTGGAACAGCAGGCACTCGGCCATAACCTGAAATTCTCTGACACAGTCTGCATACTTGATAAACAGTTCCTTCTGGTCATCTGTCATGGTTGCCAACAGCTTTTCCTCATTCCGGCTGATCAGCTGGAGCAGTTCCTTGTATTCCTTACCGGAAGAGGTATCATATTCTGCAGGCTCGATGTTGCCATACCAGAATTCTTTCAAAATGTTTATAACATCACCCTCCACAAAAAGTGTGTGTGATGTTAACTCTGGCGGCGGTAAATTACAAGTAGGTGATCTGCCCGAATTTTGACTGTCCTTTTTGTCCTTTCTGTCCCATGGGTATCAATAAAAAACCGTCCATATCCGGGGTTACTCCCAGCCATGGACGGCTTTATGCATATAGAAAATAATAATTTATCGTTTATATTCTTATAACGATTGTCATTTTACCAAGCCCAGTCTTTTCAGCCCATGGCTGAATCAAATCTGGGTGCAAAATTTGCTTATGGCCGAATATGCTCGGAATATCCCGGATTTCATCTCAAAAACAATCCCTGAACGGCAACAAATAAAAAATTACCGTTGTTGATATTGTATCAACAACGGTAACTGATTTGGTTGCGGGAGGAGGACTCGAACCTCCGACCTCCGGGTTATGAGTTGTCAAACGGTCTTTTCGTATCGTTCTGTATTATTGCGTAGCGTACTGAAAAAAAGCCTGATATACTCGGCGTTTCCGGGCTTTTGGTTGTCGTAGCTTATCGTATCGTTCCGTATCTTATCGGAGTATATTCAGTTGATAAAATCGGCTCTTGTTGGCTAAATGTTGGCTTTGCTTTTGCGTGTCACCTCGCCGTCTTGACCTGACACACAAGTGAGACAAGTGACACGGCGCAGAGCCGATTTTTTCTCGCCGCCTTTTTACAAGGTTGCGCTTCTTTGCCGCTCCGGTAAAGAAGGTTACTGATTCGGCACTACTTCAATATCAAAATACAGTGTCCCCTTGTAGTCTCCGCTCGGCAAACTCCTGCCGCTATACTCAGGCACAATTTTCAAAGCTCCATATCTGCTATTGTATTTATCACCATCCTTGAATGTCACAACTGTTCTGTTTGTGCTTGTTAAGGCGGTTTCCGTTCCTGCTCCCTCATCACAAACGAAAAGCTGACAAGGCATCTGCTTTGCAAGGTTGGTTGTTAAAGAGAGTGTAAATCTATCATCACTATGAAGCGATATTGAGTTGACAGAGACTTGCAGGCTATACCCATCCTCCAATGTGACGCTGTTCGCCCTGATATAGAACACAGAAGAATTATTGAGGTTTATTTCTGCCGGAATCTCTAACTCGTAGTTGTTTTCTTTCGAGTATGTATAGTATACTTTGGTTGATGCGCTTGTTTCGTTTGCCGCAAGAGCTGTTGTGGGTATCAGTTGCACCATTAGCTCCGTTGCCATGAGCAGGATAAAGAGCTGCTTTTTCATTTTGTTACCTCCAAATCGAATGTAATATTTGCACCGTTGAGCTGCGACATATCTCCTAACGAATAGCAGGAATAGCGGAGGGTTGCTCCTTCGTATGTCCCCGGCTCTAAGGTGTAGTTGAGTGTTATGCTGTCGATTGATTTCCCCGGTGCAAGCAGTCCCGAATGAAACAGCTCCTCTCCTCCCGGCAAAAGAAGTGTGATTTCAAAATAGCAGTCATTCCGTTCGGGGTTGTAGAAGTTAACAGATTGCTCTTTTTGACGAGCTACAAACTGCATCCGCTCAAAGCCGGGAACGGAAATAGCATTTGCCTGTTTTGTTACAACAATCTCGTTTTGGGTCTCGCTGCTCTCTGAAAGGCTTGTTATAGCGTTGCCGGGAGCTTTCGCCGGGGATTGGGAAATAATCTTGATGACGAGCAGCCCGGCAGCTACGACAATCAAGATTATTAAAAAGGTCGTAGAGATACCGTCCAACACTTTTTTCACTCCTCCTCACCATCCTTTACTTTGGTCTGTATCAATGATACCATAGGCGAGCCGGAATCAACAGGCAAAACGGGTGGGTAATTTTGCTTTTTCCATCTCCGTATGGTTGAATCATCTGCGGGACAAGAGGAGCTGTCTCCGCTTAGAACGGTGCTTATAACCTCTCGGTCATAGTGTTTATGAGGAAGTAAGAACTCAGGTATTTCTAAATGCAGAACACCGCACCGAGGGCATCTGAGACGGCGCAGGAGCAGCGTTTTTCTTTCCCCTGAGTCATCTATGCTCTTTCTCTTCCGTGTGTCATATCCTGCCATAACAGCCCCACAGAGAGGGCATAGCGGAATGTCTCTGTTCAACACTCGACAAGCGTTTCCCTCTCGCTTTAATATATAGCGTGAAATAACTATCATACAAACAAAAAAGGTTGCAACCGCCGCAAAACGGTTACAACCTCTTCAAAAGTAAGTCGATATTAAAACAGCTTTCTCCCAACAGCTCCTTTATAGCAGCAGTTCAGCAATTCAACGAACAGCATAAAGGGAAACAGAAGCACCCAAAAGAACAACTTAATGATTTTCATAATCTTCTTCCTTTCGCTCATCGGGAACATATTCAAGAATATCTCCCGGTTGCAGCTTCAACCGCTCGCATAAGCGATTGATAACCATCATGCTAACAGGTTTATTGGCTGAGAGCTTTGCCATTGTCGCAGAGGAGAGGTCAACCATTTCCGCAAGCTGTGTTTTGGTTATTTCTCTGCGCTGCATGATGTCAAACAGCTTGTAGTATTTAATCGCCATGTGCTTTCCTCCTCTATGATTATTATAGCATATATCTTTGCGTTTGTAAAGATATATTTGCAAATAGGTCACGACCGTAAAGCCGTGACCTATCCATTAGTGCTGCTGCCATTCGTGATATTTTTGCAGCAACCTCAATGTGTTTGTGCTGTTGATTTCGGCAATACAGGAAATAATCTTGGTTAGCTGCTTTGTCTGCTTGCCTGTAAGCGTTCCGAATGCATCTGGGGTGATGTACTTTTCAATGATGCTGATTAACTCCTCATCGTTCAAAGGCGGTTTCCCCTTGACTTTCCAAAGGAACATTCTGAATGAATTAAATGCCATTGAGAACACCTCCCGGATAAATAGTTGCGCCACGCTCCCTCTGTCGCTTTTCTACGGCGGCGGTTATCTGCTTGCCGTCAAGATATACCTTAACATCGAAGTTACTGCCGCTCTTGAAAACATCCGCAATCGAGAGCATACCACTTACAACCGCTTCTCTAATGCCTGTTGTGATTTGGTCGTTGTTTGCTACACCTGTTCGATTGCCGAACTTGCCGACCATTTCGGGCGCACCGTCCTCACGAGCAACAAACAGCTCTCCATAATCGGGAATACCGCCGACTGCATAGCCCTGAACAGTTATCTCCTGAACTCTGCTAAGAGATATTCGAGGAATCGTGTTAAAGGTAAGCCCAACGAGGGAGGAAACCTTGTTAGCTGCTTCAATCAGCTTGTTCAATCCGTTAATGACAAAGTTGACTGCGCTTTCCATGCCGCCAATGATTTTATTCCATATACGGATAAAGAAGTTTGCGACACCTGTCCACAAATTGTTCCATACCCGCTTAAAGGCGGTTGCAAAGCTGTCGAGTGCTTTTTTCAGCCACTCGGAAACGGTTGTGAAAATCTCTCGGATTTTGTTCCATATCGTAGTAAAGACATCTCCAACGACTTTCCACAAGCTGTTCCATATACCCGAAAAGAGTGTTTGAAACGCTTCTATTTTAGCGGATATAAAGCGAATACTGCCCTCAAATATGCTCTTGATGGTGTTCCAAATCCCCTCAAAGAAGTCTTTGATTCCTTGCCACGCTCTCGACCAATCGCCTGTGAAAACACCTGCTATGAAGTCTATAAGCCCGCTCAGGGTGTCAATGATAGCACCGAACACATTGCTGACGGTTTCTCTGACTGCCGTAATAATAATAGAGATTGCTTTTCCAACCGCTTCTGCCGTTGGCTTTAATACCGTGATGAGATAGTTGACAATAGGGAGAACAAAGCGGTTGATGATGTCGAGAGCGGCATCTACCGCCTTACCGACAAACATAGCGATTTTTTCTACTATCGGAGAAATTGATTCGTCCCATGAGGTTTGCAGAGCTTTCAAGAATGGCTTGATAATGGGATTGAGGATATTGCTATACAATAGGGATGCTGTTTCAACAAGCCCATTCACCAAATCCTTAGCCTTAGACAGAATAGGCGCACCATACTCTGCCCATGCTTTATCAATCGCTTCCATAACGGCAACAACCCGGCTCTTAATTGATTCCATGATGGGATGCAGAATATCATTCCAAAGCGCATTGAGACCGTCAACGAGCTTGGAAAATACATCGGCAATCACTTCGGTAAGTGCTGTTATTGTCTGCGTAAGGATTGGGGCAAGCGTTTGAACAACAGGGTTGACAATGCCGGGAATCCACTCATTGAAGAAGTAACCGAGGAATGGGGAAAGAGTGTTATTCCATAATCTCATCACAGAATCGCCCATAGACTCAAACGCCGCTTTGATTTTCGGGGTTGCTTCTTCAACAGCAGATTTAATTGCATTGAACGCCGGAGAAAACAGCTTGCTCCAATTGGTCAGCATTGTTCCAATTTCTGCAAAGGCACTTTCCCACGATGCAAGAATCTCCTCAGCCCGGTTTCCGATGTCCTGCGAGATTTTATCGACCATCGCTTGATACTCCGCATTCATTTCTGCGATTGTATCAGAAAGGTCAAAACTCCCCGCTAAGCCTGAGTCACTGCCGCCGCTGTCGGAGATAATGTTCAGTTCATCAAATCCGAGAGTAGCGTTTTTGAGTTTTTTCAAAGAGCCTGTTACATCGTCAACTTCTCCGGCTGCATCGTCCGAGCCGAAGATTTCAACAGGGGTTTCCTTGTAGTCACTTTGCTTATATCCGACAAAGGATGCAATTGCAGAAAAGAGCTTTTTCAGCCCCAAAACAAGAGCATTGATGTAAGGCAAAACTTTTGTAACCATTGGCATAAAGATGTTGCCGATAGTCCGGGTTAGCTGATTGAACTGCTCGCTCAATACTCTGA
>Ga0129314_1002515_pt1 | contig 10025 bp, 12 predicted proteins | sample O1111metagenome_FD_94431 | JGI IMG/M metagenome (GOLD analysis project Ga0129314, IMG submission 94431) | Orangutan individual fecal microbial communities from fecal samples from Wisconsin, USA - O1111 metagenome | ecosystem: Host-associated > Mammals > Digestive system > Large intestine > Fecal...
CCTGCTGTTCCAAGGAAAAGCTATCGTCGTGAGCGACCCGGCAATAAAAATAGGCTTTCATCGTGTCGTACCTCCTTATACTGCAACCTGTTCCGGGGCGTAGCTGAGTGCTACGCCTTTTCTCGTTTCCATGATAATGTCGGCCTCCGGGATCTTCCGGCGATCCGGCACATCGAAAGCGCCGATGCAGTTGTAGTAGATCACGACACGCTGATTGGTAACGCCGTCCTGCTTTTCAGCGTGGTACACCTCAATGTGGTCGATCAGCTCTGCGACCATACGCTTTGTAATGGTGGTCGCGTCTGTGTACCGCCGCACCGTTTCAAGGAAATCGTCAATGTCCATGCGCTTGCTCTCGTCCTTTTTCAGTTCCAGCCGCAGCGCCTTGATCTTCTTTGCGTTCTCGCCCTGCTCCTGTTCATAGCGTTTGGACATTTTGGCAAACCGGGCATCGTCGATTTTGCCTGCCACATTGTCCTCATAGAGCCGTTCAAAGAGCATATCCAGTTCCCGGTCACGGGCGGTCAGAGTGTCCAGCTCACGCTGCTTGCGGAGCGCGGTATTTTCCGCCACCTTTGCCGAGCGTCCGATCATGGCCTTGATAAAGTCATTTTCGTATTCGCTGGCAAAGCAGGCCAGCCGCTTGACCTCGTACAAAACGACTTGCTCTAAGAAGTCCAGCCGGATATAGTGCGTCTTGCTGCACTTGCGATATGATATGCTGAGCCAGACCTATGAAGCGGAACAGAAGCAGTTGGAAGCGGAAGCAATCACCTTGCAGCAGGAGATTGAAGTACAGGAACGAAAGAACGAAAACATTGAGAAGTTCATTCAGAAAGCGCACAAGTATGTCGGCATTGAAGAACTGGACGGCTATACGCTGCGCGAGCTGGTGTCTGCCGTCTATGTGGATGCACCGGACAAGTCCAGCGGCAAGCGGGTACAGCACATCCACATCAAGTACGACGGGCTGGGCTTTATCCCTCTGAATGAGCTGATGAAAAAGGAAACGGCGTGACTTTCGTCACGCCGCCCCTTGAAAACACAAGGTTTTCACCATTTTTTGATTTTACTGTTTTACGACCACCCGGTATTGGCAGCGGCCCTTCCTTTTTTACTCTCGCGCTTTTATTCGCCCTTCTCTTCCCCGCGGGCAAGGGACACGATATCGCCCACACCGTCCAGCACCATGCTCGGGCGGTAGGCATAGGTCTTGATCGTCTCGCGCGTGGAGACGCCCGAGAGCACCAGCACCGTGGACATACCGCTCTCCATACCGGAGATCACGTCGGTATCCATGCGGTCGCCGACCATGACGGCTTCGCCGGAGTGGCAGTTGAGCTTTTTGAGTCCCGTGCGCATCATCAGCGGGTTGGGCTTGCCGCAGAAGTATGCCTGCGTGCCCGTCGCCATCTCGATGGGCGCGACGAGCGCGCGGCAGGCGGGCGCGATACCGTTTTCGATGGGGCCGGACACGTCCGAATTCGCGCCGATGAGCTTTGCGCCCTTCCAGACGAGGTTCGTCGCCTTCGTCAGCGTATCGAGCGAATACGACCGCCCCTCGCCCACGACCACATAGTCGGGGTTCACATCGTTCATCGTGATGCCCGCGTCGTAGAGCGCGTTCAGAAGCCCTGCCTCGCCGATGGCGAAGACCGAGCACCCCGGCGCCTGATCGCGCAGGAAGGCCGCCGTTGCGAGCGCGCTCGTATAAAAGTGCTCCTCGGACACGTCGAGCCCCATGCGCTCAAGCTTCTGGTGCAGTTCGCGCGGCGTATAGCCGCTGTTGTTCGTCAGGAAGAGGTACTCCTTCTCTTCGTCGTGCAGCCACTGGATGAACTCCGCCACGCCCGGCAGCACGCGGTTGCCGTGGTAGATGACGCCGTCCATATCGCAGATGAAGCCCTTTTTCTTGTTAAAATCGATCATGTTGTAAGTATCCATTTGAGATCACATCTCCTCTCTTCTTCTCATTTTTCTCACATTTACAGTATAGCAGGGCGCTTTGTCAAGTTCCAGCAAAAGAATGTAAAATGTTTGCAAAATCCGCCGCTTTGGGAAAACCGCAGGCCCGGCAGCATTTGCCGGACCTGCGGTTCGTCTTTATTTCTATTTCAGCGCAGGACCTCTACCTGCTCCACGCCATACCGGCGGAACAACTCCAGCGCTTCCGGGCCGATCCGCTCACCGGACACCGCAATGGGGATCGCAGGCGGGCACCCCACGGTGGGAGCACCACAGACCTTCTCCAGCGACCGCGCCGCCGGTATGGTCTCCCGCGGGGCAAACAGCGCCTCCCGCACAGAACACACTCGCTCTCCACGACTCAGCGGCAGCGGCGGCTGCGGCGCATAAACGGCGTCGTTTGTTCCCAGCGCCAACGCAAGCCGCTCAATATCCGCAGCGCCATTCTCCGGCGTCAGCATCAGCACCAGAAAATCCATATCGGCGTATTCGCATTCCACGCCGTTCTCCCGCAGGCGGTCTGCCAGCTGCCCGCCGGTCGCACCGGATGGTGCCTTGATCGTCAGGCGCAGCGGATCCGACGGCTCTATCTGCCACCCGGCAGCCGTCAGCATTTTCCGTGCCTCGTCCAGATGCCCGCACATCTCCCGCAGGCGTTCCCGGTATCCATCCGCAAGATAGCGGTTGCACAGATCCAGCGACGCCAGCGTCAGATAGGACGGGCTGGTGGAGCCGAACATGGCCATCGCTGTTTTTGCGTTTTCCCGGAGAGATGCCGGCGCTGCGCGGCTGATATGCAGGTACGCGCCGCCGGTCAGCACCGGCAGCGTCTTGTGCGCCGAATCACAGCACAGGTCTGCGCCCAAGTCCAGCGGGTGGCGGGATGGCTCCAGAAAGCGGAGATAGGCGCCGTGGGCGTTATCCACCGCCAAAAGTGTGCCGTGCTTTCGGCACACCTCCGCCAGAGCGGAAATGTCTGCCATGCCGCCTAAATAGTCGGGGCTGGTGAGATAGACCGCCGCAGGCGGCGCGGGCAGGTCAGCAAGCGTCCGCTCCAATGTGTCCGGCGATACCGGGCAGCCGCAGAGAGACGTGCTTCGCTCCGGCCACAGCCAGACGATCTCAAAATCCAGCAGGGCCGCCGCGTATACGAACGCCCGGTGTACGTTCCGGGCGGCCACTACCGTCCGGGACCCATTTCCGCAGCTCAGCGCCAGATACAGCATCGCCCGGATGCACTGGCTGGACCCCTCTGTGGAGTACACCGTCCGGCCGGAGCCGAACAGCTCCCCGGCATGGGACTCGCTGCGGCGGATGATGCCGTCCGCTTCATACAGGCTGTCCGCCCCCCGGATCTCGGTGATGTCCAGTGCCTCGCAGCCCAGAAAGGGCTTCCCCTTGTGGCCGGGCATATGCGCCCGGATCATTCCCGAATCCGCGTACCGCCGGACAAAATCAGCAACCGGCGTTTCCATCAGCCGTTGGCGGAAGCTTCCGCCACCTTCATCATAATGGCGCATTCAATGCGCTTACGGAACAGCTCGCAGCCCGCTTCATAGACGCCGCGGATAGAGCCCGTCGCGTGGAAGGCGTTGGCCGCGCAGCCGCCGGAGCAGTAGAGCTTTGCCCAGCAGTCGTTGCACTCAGGCCGGGCGTAGGCGTTGCAGGAGCGGAATTCCTCGCGCAGCGCCGTATTGGTCACGCCGTTCCAGATGTCGCCCAGCTTATAGGCTTCCTCGCCCACGAACTGATGACAGGGATACAGATCGCCCCAGGGGGTCACGGCCATATACTCCGTGCCGGAGCCGCAGCCGGAGATCCGCTTGTAAATGCAGGGGCCGCCCGTCAGGTCCAGCATATAGTGATAGAACGTGATGGGCTTGCCTTCCTTTTCCCGGCGCAGCATATCCTTGGCCAGCAGCTCGTACTGGTCCTTCACGATCTCCAGATCCTCCGCCGTCAGCGCGGCGGGGTCATCCGGCGCGCACACCACCGGCTCCATGCTCAGCTCGGTGAAGCCCAGATCCGCCATGTGGAACAGATCCTTCGTAAAGTCCGGATTGGCATGGGTAAAGGTGCCGCGCATGTAATAGTTCTTGTTGCCTCTGGCTTCTACCAGCTTCTGGAACTTAGGCACGATGCGCTCATAGCTGCCGTTGCCCGCATAGTCCACCCGCAGCCGGTCATGAATCTCCTTGCGGCCGTCCAGCGACAGCACCACATTGCTCATTTCCCGGTTGGCAAAGTCGATCACGTCATCGTCAATGAGCATACCGTTGGTAGTCAGCGTAAAGCGGAAATTTTTGCCCCGTTCCTTCTCTACACTGCGGGCATACTCCACCAGCTGCTTCACCACGTCCCAGTTCATCAGCGGTTCACCGCCGAAGAAGTCCACTTCCAGATTGGTGCGGCTGCCGGAGTGATCCATCAGGAAGTCCAGCGCCTGCTTGCCGACCTCAAAGCTCATCAGCGCGCGATCTCCATGGTACTTTCCCTGGCTGGCGAAGCAGTAAGAGCAGTTCAGGTTGCAGGTGTGCGCCACATGCAGGCACAGCGCCTTCACCACATCGCCGGAGCGCTCCTTGAACGTGCCGGCCATGTCCGCGAAGGTGTCTGGCGTGTAGAGCTTCCCTGCCTTCTTCAGCGCCTCCACGTCGGCAATGCAGTCGCGCAGATCCTGCTCCGTCACATCCTCGCGCGCGCCGTATTTCTCCATCATTGCCGATACGATCTTATCCGCCGTGTGGTCCGGGTAAAGCGCAATGATGTCATAGGCCACCTCATCCACTACATGAATGCCGCCGGAGCAGGTGTCCAGCACGATGTTGTAGCCGTTCAGTTGATACTGATGTACCATTCTTCCGTTCTCCTTATACAGAAAAAGTGCCGCCTGAACAGGCGGCAGCTTTTTGGAAATTGCGATTGATTACTTGTTGTTCTCGCACTTCTGGTTTGCCACGCCGCAGCTGGTCTTGCAGGCAGACTGGCAGGAAGTCTGGCACTCGCCGCAGCCGCCGTTCTTGGCGCTGTCGCACAGGCTACGAGTCTCGAGAGTCTTAATTCTTTCCATGATACGCATCTCCAATCTATCAGATTCTAATGGATTTCCCGGCGGACCACCCGCAGACAGTCACCTCAAAATCGGAAAAATTTTAGCATACCATGTGCGTAAAGTCAAGATATTCCCGTGATCGTCCGGCGGTAAATGTCAAGGCCGTTTGCACTGCCATTGTAGGAAAAGCCGTGCCTGCGCGCGATGTGCGCGCTCACGGTTTGTTCGGGGATGCATTCGATCACGGCGTCCTTCCCCTCCCGCCGCGCAAGCATAGTCAGAAGAGCCGTCATTTCGTCTGCATAGCCCTTGCGCCACGCAGACCGTTTGAGCACCCAGCCAAGCTCCCGGCTGTGATCGTCATAGTCGTGATAGATGGCGTAACCGAGGAACTCCCCCTCCGCATTTTCCGCAGCATAGATGAGCGGCGGATCGGAGAGCCCCGCCTGCTGCAAAAACCGCTCCGTCTGTTCGCGCGTAAAGGGCGGCTCCAGCCAGCGCATCACCTCAGCGTCCGAAAGCAAGGCATGCAATTCCTTCAGATCGCCGCAGCGCATCGTCCGCAGGCGGAGGCGCGTGCTTTCCGTCAGGATCATTCTTCCTTGCGTCGCTTGCCGCGGAAGGTCAGCTCCGGGGTCTTGACGCTCACGATCGTGTCCGGCTCGACCGAGGAGGTCAGGAACGCGTTACCGCCGACGATGACATTGTCGCCGATCTCCGTCGCGCCGCCGAGAAGCGTGGAGTTCGCGTAAAGGACGACGTTGTTGCCGACCTTCGGGTGGCGGCGGACGCCGGGGTTGGTCGGCATACCCGCGGGCGAGAGCGCGCCGAGCGTCGCGCCCTGATAGAGCTTGACATTGTCGCCGATGATGCTCGTCTCGCCCACGACCACGCCCGTGCCGTGGTCGATGAAGAAATATTCGCCGATGGTCGCGCCGGGGTTAATGTCGATACCGGTCTGCGAGTGGGCGTACTCCGACATCATGCGCGGGATCATCGCGACCTTGCGCGCGTAAAGCTCGTGGGCAATGCGGTAGATGAAGATGGCGAACATGCCGGGATAGGAGAGCAGGACCTCTTCCATGCTGTAGGCAGCGGGGTCGCCGTCAAAGTTCGCGGCAAGGTCCTTCAGCAGCATCTCCTGAATGGCCGGAAGGCGCGCGACAAAGTCGCTCGCAATGTCGTAGGCGCGCGCGTCGTTCTCCTCGCATTCGCTCATCGTCAGCGCGATCTGCGCCGTCAGCTTTTCGTGGATGTGCTCCATCAAAAGCGCGCTGTACTGCTCGGGCGGCAGCTTTAAAAGGTCGCGGTTGCCGTAATAGACCGGGAAGAACAGCTTCTGACAGTCGCGGATGATCTCAATGACCGTCTCGCGCGAGGGCATGCGCTGCGCGTCGCCGTAAAGGGGGATCTCCGCCCCCTGATAATTCGCCGCCATGCGCTCCGCCGCTGCGTGAATGATCTCATTTTTCCTTGCTTTGTCCATACACGTTCCCTCCCAACAGGGCAATTAAAAATAATGGAATAGTATATCAATATTCTTCCACGAAATCAAGGGAATCCATGAAAAAAGGAGAGGGCCGCAGGGCCCTCTCCCCTCTTTTCTCTTTTGCTTCCGCTCAGCTCTTGCGGATGAAGTGCTCGATCTTTCCGCGCGCTTCGTCATAGAAGTAGAAGTCCTTGTCGCGGATCGTGACCACCACACCGCGGCCGCTCTCCTTGTCGGTCAGCAGAAACTCGTTCAGGCTGCCTTCCACAAAGCTCCAGCTTCCCTGCATCAGGTATTCCCAGTCCGTGTTCTCCGTTTTCCTGATGTAGAACTCCTCGCCGCCGGGCATGAACTGCGCTTCATAGAGGTAGGTATCCACCCGCTGCGCCGTGCCGTCGTCCTGCGGCACGAACGGCTCCGTCTGATAGATGCGAAGGCCGTTGATCTTCTGCGGCGTGATCCCCTTCACATAAAGGAACACCGCCGCAAACGTCAGCACCGCGACCGCCGCCGCCAGCACCTTCGTCGTCCGGTTTTTCCTGTCTGCCATCAAAACACCTTTCTCGCTTCAAGATCCGCCTTATAATCAAAAGCAGGGTATGTTCTCTTATAGAGTGTACGCTTACCTGTTGCGCGCTCAACTTCAAATCCTTTTCATCTTTTCACCCCCTTTCAGAACAACTACCAGTTCAGCGATCCGGTATCGAACTCTTCCGGATTCACCTGATCTCTCGCCATCTCATCCGTTCTTACGATCTCATCCTGCTTTCCAGCTCTTGTCTGATGAATAACGACTGCCACTGCAATAAGGACTAATATCGCCGCAAGAACTGCAAACAGGACACTCCTTCTTCGAGTAGGCTTCGACACAGGCGTTTTCTCACCCCCGTATTCGACCCTCGGCTGTTCTGCATCAAAGCTCAACAGATAATCCATCGAAACGCCGTAAAACGCTGCCAGCGCTTTCGGGTTATCCGCTGACGGAACAGCACTTCCCTTCTCCCAGCGCGAAACAGTTTGGCGGGTGACGTTCAATTTGTCTGCGATCGAATCCTGTGATAGTCCCGCAGCTTTTCTTAACACGATCATTTTTTCCATCAAGTTCATCGGTTCTTCCTCATTTTAGTCAGATTATCCGCAAAATGGCTACCACATTCATGTTACATTCCCGCAATTTCATGTTACATTGCCAGTTTTTTCTCGTTTTATCGGTTCACGAGCAGCTTTTTCATGCCGCGCTCAAGGCCGTCCACGGTCAGGGGGAACATGTCCACCGCGTCGGCGATGTGGAAGTAGCTCTCGCCCCAGTAGCCGCGATAGCGCGGCGGCTCCTCGGGATTGAGCCAGATGAGGTGGTCGTAGTGCGCGCAAAAGCGGTTGATCTGGTCCATGCCGGAGTAGCGCACCTCGCCGCTGCGCGAATCGTAGCGCTTTTCCATCAGCTCGTACATATCCATCAGCGCGTCGCCGACGAGGATGACCTTATAATCGCTGCCGTAGTTTTGCAGGATCCAGTCGGTCGAAACGGCGTGCTCGCGCCACATGCGCGGGTTGGTGTAAACGCTTGAATAAATGCAGTTGTGGAAATAGTAGACGTGCAGCTCCTTAAAGTGATTGGACTGCCGCGCCGCTTGAAAGAGCATGGAGCAGAGGTGCGAGTAGTATTCCATCGAGCCGCCGGAGTCCATCAGCATGAGGACCTTGACACTGTTGCGGCGCGGGCGTTTGTAGCGCACGGAGAGCGTACCGGCGTTATCGCAGGTATCGCGGATGGTGCCGTCCACGTCGAACTCGGTCTTCTCCCCCATTGTCTGCGCCGAATACTGCCGCAGCAGACGGAAGGCCATCTGAAACTGGCGGATATCGAGGACGTTGTCTTTGCGGAAGTCGCGGTACTTGCGCTCCCCCGCCACCTGAAAGGCGCGGCGGTACATGCTCTGCCCGCCCACGCGGATGCCCTGCGGGCTGTGGCCGCTGTTGCCAAAGTTTGAGTAGCCTCGCGTGCCGATCCAGTACGAGCCGCCGTTGTGCTCCTCGGTCTGCTCCTTGAGGCGCTCTTCGAACATCTTGAGGATCTCCTCGATGCTCTTTTCCTCGTAGCCCTGCGTTTTGAGGAAGCGGCGGAACTCCTCCAGCGCGTTTTCCGGGTGGTTCAGCCAGTTCAGCAGTTCCTCGGGAAGGTCGCCCTCGTAGGGCACGCCGTCGAAGTATTCAAGGAAGATCTGGTCGAATTTGTCGTAATCCGCCTCGGACTTGACGAGCACCGCGCGGCAAAGCTCGTAAAAGCCCGTGAGCGAGGCGTGCTGCAAGTTCATCATCAGTCCTTCCATGAGCGTCATCCACTCATTCAGGCTGACGCGAAAGCCGTGCGCACGCAAAAGATAGAAAAATCCAGTAAACATGGCGATCTTATCTTCTCAACCGGCGCTGCACGGCGGAGATATCCTTATCCTTTTTAAGGAGCACCCCGATGAACGGGATCTCCCTGGCAATGCGCCCGGTGTCGACGCCCGCAAGCTCCAGCGCGCGGATCCAGTCGACAAGCTCCGAGGTCGAGGGCTTTTTCTCCACCGCGTCGATGGAGCGGAGGTAGTAGAACGCCTGCATCGCCTGCGCAAGCAGCGTCTCGTCGATGTGGTCAAAGTGCACGCGGATGATCTTTTCCATCTGCTCCTGATCGGGGAAGTCAATGTAATGAAAGATGCAGCGGCGCAGGAAGGCGTCGGGCAGCTCCTTTTCCGCGTTCGAGGTGATGATGACGATGGGACGGTGCTTGGCGCGTACGGTCTCCTTCGTCTCGGGGATGTAGAACTCCATTTTGTCGAGCTCCCAGAGAAGATCGTTCGGGAACTCAAGGTCTGCTTTGTCGACCTCGTCGATCAGCAGCACGACCTGCTCATCGGTGGAGAATGCCTCGCCGAGCTTGCCGAGCTTGATGTATTTTGCAATATCGTCCACGCCGGATGCGCCGAACTGACTGTCATACAGGCGCTGCACCACGTCGTAGACATACAGGCCGTCCTGCGCCTTGGTCGTTGATTTGACGCTCCAGATGATGAGCTTCTTTCCCATCGCCTCGGACACCGCCTGCGCGAGCATCGTCTTGCCCGTGCCGGGCTCGCCCTTGATGAGCAGCGGCTTTTTGAGCGCCACGGCGATGTTCACCGCGTTCATCAGCTCCGGGCTCGCAACGTAATCCTTACTGCCTTTGAAAGTATTTTCCATGGTTTTGCTCCTTCAAAATCAATGTGTTTCGCCCCTATTGTAACGGCGCAGCGCTGGCGTGTCAAACCTCTTGCGACAGGTTTTGAAAAATTTTTTCTAAAAATTTGAAATTTCCTCTTGCAATTTCGAAACAGCTGTGTTAGTATAACACCGTTGTCCGATATGAGACATGCGCCGTTAGCTCAGCTGGATAGAGCGTCTGGCTACGGACCAGAAGGCCGGGGGTTCGAATCCCTCACGGCGTACCAAAAGTCCTCGAAATCGTCTGATTTCGAGGACTTTTGCTTTTCATAA
>Ga0129314_1002519_pt1 | contig 10009 bp, 8 predicted proteins | sample O1111metagenome_FD_94431 | JGI IMG/M metagenome (GOLD analysis project Ga0129314, IMG submission 94431) | Orangutan individual fecal microbial communities from fecal samples from Wisconsin, USA - O1111 metagenome | ecosystem: Host-associated > Mammals > Digestive system > Large intestine > Fecal...
CTATGAGGCCTGCAAGGCATTCGCTGAGGACAACGGCGTGGAGTTCAGCTACTTCAAGCCCGCCGGCGACAACACCGCTGACCGTGTGGCTATGATCGAGAAGGCCGCTGACGAGGGCTACAATGTCATCGTGATGCCCGGCTATGCTTTCGGCGGCGCCATCGTTGAGGCTGCTCCCGAGTTCCCCGATGTGAAGTTCATCGCACTGGACGTAGCTGCCGGCGATCTGCTGGAGACCGCTGTTGCCAATGCTGGTGAGTCCTATGACTTCAACCCCAGCAACTGGGATCTGAACAAGTACGTTGATATGAGCAACGTGTACTGCGCTGTGTACCAGGAAGAGCTGTGCGGCTACATGGCCGGTTACGCTGCTGTGAAGCTGGGCTACAAGAACCTGGGCTTCCTGGGCGGCATGGCTGTTCCCGCTGTTGTCCGTTATGGCTACGGCTTCGTGCAGGGCGTTGACGCTGCTGCTGCCGATCTGGGCCTGACTGATGTGAGCCTGAACTATGTCTATGGCGGTCAGTTCTTCGGCGATGCCGATATCACCGCTGTGATGGATACCTGGTATGCCGGCGGCACTGAGGTCGTCTTCGCCTGCGGCGGCGGTATCTACACCTCCGCTGTGGACGCTGCCAAGAAGGCTAACGCCAAGGTCATCGGCGTGGACGTTGACCAGGCTGGCGTCATCGCTGGCTACGCCGGCGTGGAAGGCATGACCGTCACCTCCGCTATGAAGGGTCTGTATCCCACCACCTATGACACCCTGACTGACGTTATCGTCAACGGCAACTGGGATGCTTACAAGGGCAAGATCGCTACTCTGGGTCTGGTGTCCGGCGATGATCCCGAGCTGAACTATGTCCAGATCCCCATGGGTGAGGGCACTCAGTGGTCTGACAGCTTCACCCAGGATGACTACAAGGCCATGGTGAAGGATATGTTCGACGGCAAGATCACCGTTTCCAACGATGTGAGCAAGACTCCCTCTGACTTCGCCACCGTGATCGCTGTGGAGGACCAGGGCGCTATCAAGGGCTAAGCGCAGAGCACAAATCTATATGCGAAAAGGAACGTCCGAAAGGACGTTCCTTTTTTATCCGTCAAAAGAAGGAGGTACGGAAAACCATTGGCACACTGGTGGAATGAGGCATTTCGGATGTTGGAGCGGCTGGCAGTTTTTTCGGGAACAGTTTGCGGAAAGCGGACGAGTCTCCCGATGGAAGCGCCCTGAGGAGACCACTCTTCAAAAAAATGATTCCGGCCGTCGATTTGCCTTTCTTTTTGAGCGGAGTTATAGTATACTGAATGTAATACTGGATGTGAGGGCAATATGCCGCTGCCGGTAAATGAACATGGTTTCCGTCCCCGCGAGATCCACACGGCGGGCCATTAAAACGGAAGGAGGGCGGTTTGACTTGGAAACGAATTACGCCATCGAAATGCTCCACATTACGAAGCGGTTCCCAGGCATCATCGCCAATGATGACATTACCCTTCAGCTGAAAAAGGGTGAGATCCATGCCCTGCTGGGCGAAAACGGCGCGGGCAAGTCCACGCTGATGAGCGTGCTGTTCGGCCTGTATCAGCCGGAGGAGGGCACGATCAAGAAGGACGGCAAGGAGGTCTCTATCAAGGACCCCAATGACGCCAATGACTTGGGGATCGGCATGGTGCACCAGCACTTCAAGCTGGTGGACTGCTTTACGGTGCTGGACAACATCATCATGGGCGTGGAGCCTACGAAGCATGGCTTTCTCCAGAAAAAGGAGGCCCGGGAAAAGGTGCTGGCCCTCAGCGAGAAGTACGGTCTCCATGTGGACCCGGACGCTTTGATCGAGGACATCACCGTGGGTATGCAGCAGCGCACCGAGATCCTGAAAATGCTGTACCGGGACAATGAGATCCTGATCTTCGACGAGCCCACCGCCGTGCTGACGCCCCAGGAGATCGACGAGCTGATGCAGATCATGAAGAATCTGGCGGCGGAGGGGAAATCCATCCTCTTTATCTCTCACAAGCTGGCGGAGATCATGGCGGTGGCGGACCGCTGCACCGTGCTCCGCAAGGGCAAGTACATCGGCACCGTCAATACGAAAGACACCACCCCGGCGGAGCTGTCCGCCATGATGGTGGGCCGCAACGTCAATTTCCATGTGGAAAAGAAGCCTGCGGAGCCGGGAGACGTGGTGCTGGAGGTCAAGAATATGACCATGGCCTCCAAGGTCCATAAGAACAACGCTGTGAAGAATGTGTCCTTCCAGGTACGGCGGGGCGAGATCGTCTGCATTGCGGGTATCGACGGCAACGGCCAGACGGAATTGGTCTACGGCCTGACCGGTCTGGAACCGCTGGTGTCCGGCGAGCTTTTCCTCTGCGGGCAGGACATCACCCACACCTCCATCCGCAAGCGGAGCACCATGGGCATGAGCCACATCCCTGAGGACCGGCATAAGCACGGTCTGGTGCTGGACTATTCTCTGGAGGACAACATGGTGCTCCAGCGGTACTTTGAGCCGGAATTCACCGACAAGGCAGGTTTCCTGCGGCGGAAGAACATCCGCGGCTACGCGGAGCGGCTGATCGAGCAGTATGACGTGCGCTCCGGTCAGGGTCCCGTTACCATTGCCCGCTCCATGTCCGGCGGCAACCAGCAGAAGGCCATCGTGGCCCGGGAGATCGACAAGGATCCGGAACTGCTGGTGGCAGTCCAGCCCACCCGCGGTCTGGACGTTGGCGCCATTGAGTACATCCACCGTCAGCTGGTCGCCCAGCGGGACGAGGGCAAGGCGGTGCTGCTGGTGAGTCTGGAGCTGGACGAGGTCATGGACGTACCCGACCGCATCCTTGTGATGTACGAGGGTGAGATCGTGGGCGAGCTGGACCCGAAAACCACCACCCAGGAGGAGCTGGGCCTCTACATGGCCGGCGCCAAGAGAGACGAGGTGAAGGCATGAAAAAGAATATTTTCAAGAGCAACGGCTTCCAATCGCTGCTGGCCTCTCTTTTGTGCATCGTGCTGGGTCTGTTCCTCGGCTATCTCGTGCTGCTGGTCATCAATCCCGCTGGCGCCGGCGAGGCGATCCTCACTGTGGTCAAAAACTTCCTGACCTATAAAAAGACATCCTCCCAGTTGAAATATCTGGGCAACACGCTGGTCAAGACCGCACCGCTGCTGATGTGCTCGCTGTCCATCCTGTTTGCCTATAAGGTGGGCCTGTTCAACATCGGCGCTGCGGGCCAGTACTGCTTCGGCGTGGCACTGAGCCTGTACGCGGCGCTGGGTTTGGGCTGGAGCTGGCTGCCCTGCCTGCTGGTGGCTATGGCCGGCGGCGCAGTGCTGGGGGCCATCTCCGGTGTGCTGAAGTCCTATTGCAACGTCAACGAGGTCATCTCCGGCATCATGCTGAACTGGATCGTCCTCTACCTGACCAATATGCTGCTGACCACGGTGAAAGAGGCCGCCAGCCCCTACACCATCGTGCTGGCCAACAACAACCCCTCTGCTGTGCTGCCCTCTCTGGGGCTGGGGGCGCTGTTCAACAAGAATCAGTATGTGGGTCTGGCCATCCCCCTGTCCATTGTGATGGCGATTCTGATCTGGATCGTACTGGATAAGACCAGATTCGGCTATGAGCTGAAGGCTACCGGCTTCAACCGCAACGCCGCCAAATACTGCGGCATGGCGGAAAAGCGGAACGTGATCCTGAGCCTGGTGATCTCTGGTGCGCTGGCCGGCATGGGTGCGGCGCTGCTGTACCTCACCGGCTACGAGCAGTGGCAGTGCTCTACCTCCTCCGTTCCCGCCATGGGCTTCAACGGCATTGCCGCCGCCTTCTTAGGGGGACTGAATCCTCTGGGGACGGTGCTGGCGTCCTTCTTCATCCAGCACATCACCGCCGGCGGCGCGTATGTGGATAAGTCCCTGTACTGCGCGCAGATCTCCGATCTGATCTCTTCCATCATCATTTATCTCTGCGGCTTTGTGCTGTTCATGAAGCATGTGATGAACAGCTCCATTGCCAAACGGGAGGAAAAGGCGGCTCTGAAGGCCAAGGCTGCCGCGGAACAAGATGCGGCCAACGGGAAAGGAGGCGATCAGGCATGAGTTTGCTGCTGCAATATACCCTGATCTTTGCCTCCGTGCTGATCCTGGTGGCTCTGGGTGGCTGCTTCTCCGAGCACTCCGGCGTGATCAATCTGGGTCTGGAGGGCATCATGATCATGGGCGCTCTGGGCGGTGCCCTGACGATGCGCTATCTGGGAGAGAACAGCTCTCATTTTGCGACGATCCTGGCAGTGGTGCTGGTTTCCGCCGCGGTGGGCATGGTGTATTCCTGCCTGCTGGCTGTGGCCTGTATCAACTTCAAGGCAGATCAGACGTTGGTAGGCACAGCTTTGAACCTGCTGGGCACCGCTGGGGCCACCGTCATTGTCAAGGCCATCAACACTACGGCCAATCCCGATGACGTGTCCTCCATCATTCAGTACGCCGGTGCCAAAAAGGCATTTACCGTGAGCATCGGCTCCTTTGAGTTCAGCTGGTTCATGCTCATTACGGCGCTTTTGCTGGTAGCCTCCTATGTGCTGCTGTACAAGACACGGTTCGGCCTGCGGCTCATGGCCTGCGGCGAGCATCCTCAGGCGGCGGACAGCGTGGGTATCAACGTCTATAAAATGCGCTGGGCCGGTGTGCTGATCTCCGGTTTCTTGGGCGGCTTGGGCGGCATCGTGTTCATCACCGCCGGTGTGTCCGAGTGGCGGTTTGAGTACGGCGTGGCTGGCTTCGGCTTCCTGTCTCTGGCGGTGATGATCTTCGGCCAGTGGAAGCCCCAGCGCATCGCGCTGGCAGCGCTGCTGTTCGGCTTCTTCCGGGCCTTGGGCAACGTCTACACCGGCTTTGCCTTCCTGAAGGTCATGAACCTTCCCAGTTCCGTTTACAATATGCTGCCCTACATCATCTCCCTGATCGTGCTGGCCTTTACCTCCAAGAATTCCCGCGCGCCCAAGGCGGAGGGTATTCCCTACGACAAGGGTCAGCGATAACCGAATCGACTGTTTGTGCTTCAAAAAGCGTCTTTCCGCATTGCGGAAAGACGCTTTTTCTCTGCTTTTTTTGGCAGAGAAGTGATTTGCGGAATGATTTGACATGGATTTTACATGGTTTGTCTTTTGCCTTTTACATACAGCCGGTACACTGACAATTGTGAAAAGGGGAAAACCCAAATATCAAATACAAATAAAAGAGGAAGACAAACATGAAAAAGACACTTGCATTGATTTTGACCCTGGCCTTGAGCCTGGCGGCCCTCACCGGCTGCGGCTCCAAGACGGAACCCCCTGCCGACACCAGCAGCGACAACAGCGCGCAGACGGAGGCTCCCGCCACCCTCTCCGGCAGTGTGTCCACCAACGGCTCCACCTCTATGGAAAAGGTCATCGGCACCCTGAGTGAGCAGTTCATGGCCGACAACAGCGGCGTCACCGTCACCTATGATCCCACCGGCTCCGGCGCAGGCATTGAGGCCGCGTCCAACGGCTCTGCCGATATCGGACTGTCTTCCCGGGCGCTGAAGGATGAAGAGGTCGCCGGAGGCCTCACCGGCACCATCGTGGCGCTGGACGGCGTCGCCGTCATCGTCAATGCCGACAGCAAGGTGGAGAATCTGACGGTGGAGCAGATCGGCAAGATCTTCACCGGTGAGATCACCGACTGGAGCGAGATGGGCGGCGATGCCGGTACCATCTCCTGCATCGGCCGTGAGGCGGGCAGCGGTACCCGGGATGGCTTCGAGTCCATCACCGGCACCAAGGACACCTGCAAGCTGGATCAGGAGCTGACCTCCACCGGCGGCGTCATTGAGGCGGTTGCCGGCAACCCCAACGCCATCGGTTACGCATCCCTCTCCGCTGTGGAGGGTAAGAACACCGTCAAGGCCGTCACCGTAGGCGGCGTGGCCTGCACGGAGGAAACTGTTCTGAACGGCAGCTACGCCATTCAGCGGCCCTTCGTGCTAGTGACCAAGACCGGCGAGACCCTGTCTCCCGCAGCCCAGGCATTCTTCGACTACGCTACCTCTTCCGCTGCCAGCCAGCTGATCAAGGCTGCCGGTGCGGTGCCGGTCGCGAAATAAGGAAGCAACCGGCGCGGATCTCGGACATCGTCCAAGATCTGTTCGATCAAAAAAGTGGGGAGGACCCCCGCAGGGTTCCTCCCACACCCTTCCTTCCCACAGCATGACAAGCCCGCCTCCATCTATCACCGTAGGTGGAGGCGCTTCCTGTAAAACCGAGAAAGGAGCCAGACATGGACTCTGACGCAATTCTGACCGCCGTCAATGCGGTGGAAAGCATTACAAATCCCCCGCATACACCGGAGCGGAGCAGCTACCGTGCCCGCAAAACCGTGGAGCAGATCATCCATTTGATTTTTTTGCAGTGCGGCATCGTGGCGGTGGCCTTTGTGCTGCTCATCAGCATCTATCTCATTCTCTCCGGCCTGCCCGCCATTCGGCAGATCGGCCTGTTTCAATTCCTGCTGGGCAGGGTCTGGGACCCCACCAACACCACCACCGGCGCACAGTACGGAATTCTGCCCTTTATCCTGACCTCTGTTTACGGCACTGCCGGGGCCATCGTCATCGGCGTTCCCGTAGGGCTGCTGACCGCCGTATTTCTGGCGAAGGTGGCCTCGCCGAAGCTGGCGGCGGTGATCCGCACGGCGGTACAACTGTTAGCGGGCATCCCGTCGGTGGTGTACGGTCTGGTGGGCATGATCGTGCTGGTGCCGGCCATCCGGAACCTGTTCCACCTCAGCTCCGGCGCCTGCCTGCTGGCCGCTATGATCGTGCTGGCCATTATGATCCTGCCCTCCATCATCAACGTGTCGGAAACGGCGCTCCGGGCCGTTCCAAAGGAGTACGAGGAGGCCAGTCTCGCCTTAGGCGCGGCGGAGATGGAGACCTATTTCCGGGTCAGCGTCCACGCCGCCCGCAGCGGCATCGCGGCGGCGGTGGTGCTGGGCGTGGGCCGGGCCATCGGTGAGGCGATGGCCATCATTCTGGTGGCGGGCAACGTGTCCAATATGCCGGGGCTGTTTACGCCGGTGCGCTTTCTCACCACCGGCATTATCTCCGGCATGGCCTACGCCAGTGTAGGAAGCCTGTATCAGCAGGCGCTTTATTCCATCGGCCTGGTGCTGTTCCTCTTTATCATGCTCATCAATGTGTTTCTGAATGTATGCGTTAAGAACCGGAAGGAGGGCTGACATGAACGGACAAACCTTATCCCTTCGCCGCCGGGTCTACAACCGGGGGATGCGTGCGCTGGTGTGGCTGTGCGCCGGACTGACCTGCGCGCTGCTGGTATTTTTGATCGGCTACATTTTCTGCCGGGGGATCCCGGGGCTGACTTGGGAGCTGCTGTCCGGCCAGACCAGCTATATTAAGAATACGATTGGTATTTTATCGAATATTCTCAACACTCTGTATATCGTTTTGGTGGCCATGGTCATCGTTTTGCCCTTGGGCGTGGGGGCTGCCATCTATTTGACGGAGTATGCGGAAAACCGGCGGCTGGTGAGCCTCGTTGAGTTCGCTGCCGAGACCCTGACGGGAATCCCATCCATTATCTTCGGCCTTGTCGGTATGCTGTTTTTCGTGCAGAAAATGAATTTGCAGGCAGGCGTGCTGGCGGGTGGACTGACTCTGGTGGTGATGATTCTACCCACCATTCTCCGCACCACTCAGGAGAGCCTGAAAACCGTGCCCCAGTCCTACCGGGAGGGAGCATTGGGCTTAGGAGCCGGAAAGTGGCGGATGGTCCGTACCGTGGTGCTGCCCAACGCCATCGACGGCATCGTCACCGGCTGCATTTTGGCCGTCGGCCGCATCGTGGGGGAAAGTGCGGCACTGCTGTACACCGCCGGGTTCGGTCTGGTGCTCAACGATTTTTTCACGGCCCTGCATTCCTCCTCCGCCACGCTGACGGTGGCTTTGTATGTCTACGCCAACGAACGGGGCGAGACGGCGGTGGCCTTCTCCATTGCCACCATTCTGATGCTGCTGACTCTGCTCATCAACCTCTCCGCCGTGTTTCTGGGGCGGAAGCTGAAAAAGAATTGAGGAGACCCTATGGAACCGATTTTGGAAGCAAAAAAACTGAATCTCTGGTATGGCCCCAACCATGCCCTCCACGATGTATCCATCGCCATTCCTGAGCACGAAATCACCGCCTTCATCGGGCCCTCCGGCTGCGGAAAATCCACCTTTCTGCGGACGCTGAACCGGATGAACGACCTGATCCCGGGTGTGAAGCTCAGCGGCGAGGTGGATTTCCACGGACAGGACCTCTACGGCAGCTCTGTGGACCCCACATGGCTCCGCAAGCAGATCGGCATGGTGTTCCAGAAGGCCAACCCATTTCCTATGAGCATTTACGATAACGTGGCCTACGGCCCCCGGACCCACGGCATCCGAAACCGTGTGAAGCTGGACGAGATCGTGGAGAACTCTCTGCGTTCCGCCGCCATCTGGGACGAGGTAAAGGACCGGCTGAAGAAAAGCGCCTTGGGGCTTTCCGGCGGTCAGCAGCAGCGGCTGTGCATCGCCCGGGCTTTGGCGGTGGAGCCGGAGGTGCTGCTGATGGACGAATCCACCAGCGCTCTGGACCCCATCTCCACCTCTAAAATTGAGGATCTGGCGGCGGAGCTGAAAAGCCGGTACACCGTGGTCATGGTGACCCACAATATGCAGCAGGCCGCCCGTATTTCCGACAACACCGCCTTTTTCCTGCTGGGGGAGCTGGTGGAGTTCGGCAAGACGGAGCAGCTGTTCTCCACCCCCGCCGACAAACGGACGGAGGATTACATCACCGGGAGGTTTGGGTAAGATGCGCAATAAATTCGACGAACAGCTTTTGCAGCTCAACCACGAGATGATCGAGATGGGGGCGCTGTGCGAGGAGGTCATCGCCCTGTCCTCTCAGGCGCTGACGGAGGGGGACGCGGCGCTGGCCGCCAAGGTAGCCCCTCTGGACAGCGAGATCGACCACAAGGAGCGGGAGATCGAAAACCTCTGCCTGAAGCTGCTTTTGCGGCAGCAGCCGGTGGCCCGGGATCTGCGGCAGATCTCCGCCGCGCTGAAGATGATCACCGACATGGAACGCATCGGCGATCAGGCGGAGGACATCGCGGAGATCGTGGCCTTTTTAGACGGGCGGCAGGCGGAAAATGACGTCCTTTTGAAGGAAATGGCGAAGGCTGTCATACAAATGGTGACGGAAAGTGTGGACGCCTATGTGAAATGTGATATAATGTTGGCGAAAAAGGTCATCGCGGCGGATGACGTTGTGGACGAGCAGTTTGCCCGGGTCAAGCAGAGCCTGATCGGAAAGATCGCGGCGGACCCGGCAGACGGCGAATACGCCCTGGACCTGCTGATGATCGCCAAGTACTACGAGCGCATCGGCGATCACGCCACGAACATTGCCGAGTGGGTCATTTACTCCGTGACCGGGATCCACAAGGACGAAATCACACTGACATAAGGAGATTGCTATGATCTGGTGCGTGGAGGATGACGCCAGCATCCGGGATATTGAGCTGTACGCCTTGACATCCACCGGCTTTGAGGCCAGAGGCTTTGACGATGGAGCGTCCTTCTGGGAGGCGTTGCAGACGGAAACGCCGGAGCTGGTCCTGCTGGATGTGATGCTGCCGGGAGAGGACGGCGTTTCTCTGCTGAAAAAGATGAAGGCCGCGCCGACCCTGCGGGATATCCCCGTCATCATGGCCACGGCCAAGGGCGCGGAATACGACAAAATTCAAAGTCTGGACTTAGGGGCAGACGACTATCTGGTGAAGCCCTTCGGCGTCATGGAGATGGTGTCCCGGGTGAAGGCGGTGCTGCGGCGGTGCCATCCCGCTGACACGGGCCACGTGCTCTCTGCCGAGGGCCTTTCTATGGACCTGGACTGCCGCACCGTGACGGCGGACGGCCAGCGGCTCCAG